>Ga0187893_10004994_pt1 | contig 24426 bp, 17 predicted proteins | sample MA1701074metaG_FD_139574 | JGI IMG/M metagenome (GOLD analysis project Ga0187893, IMG submission 139574) | White microbial mat communities from a basaltic lava cave in the Kipuka Kanohina Cave System on the Island of Hawaii, USA - MA170107-4 metaG ...
ATACAAAACTATGAATACTTTTTCGCATGCAAACTTTACTTTTGAGTTTATTGCGTCCTACCTTACCACCACCGACCTGCCTTCATAAACCTCGCCATTAGGCGCGTTCACCGTGAGCTTGAAGGAACGCTCGCCTTTCACTTCAGTGCCGAAGGCATCTTCGATATAAAAAACATATTTTGACACGATCTCGTTGAGCAGTTTTTCCGTCAGGATTTCCTTTGAGAAGGGCCAGCCGAGATTCGTGGCGCTGAGGCTGTCGCCGTATTCTGCTTGCGGAGAAGAATAATAGCATTGGTCAACTGCCCGCAAGCTGGCTCGAGCTTTTTCAAAAGTTGCTTCGGTCATGCTGTTGCCCCTATCGCCGGCGGTGTGCGCCGTCGCATCGGTGACGAGAACGAGATACTTCTGGCTTTCAGGGCGGAACTCCATTTCGGCGGCATGAATAAGCGCATCCAGCGAATTTTCCGGATTGTCACCGCCGCCAACCGCCTTCAATTCTGCCACCCACTTTTTAAACTCACGCGCCGCCGCAGCGGCTTCCTTCTCCGCCGTGAACTCCGGCGTGAATTCTTTGAGATCGCGATATGGCACCTCATCCCCGAAAGCAATGCCGGCCAGCCTGAAGTTGATATTATTCGCGACAAGCTTTTCGGCGAACTCGATTAAGTTTTGTTTCAGGGTGTTGATTTCGCCTGCCATGCTGTTGGTATTATCGACAACGAAAACAATATCGACAATGGTTCGGCCCCGCCCGATTTCGTTAAAATTGCGAATCTCGGGCGTCCCGTTCAAACAAAGCTCCTCCTTCGTCTCTTGAACTTGAAAATTGGCCGCCGACAACTCGCGCAAATATCGTCCGCTATGATCTTTGACTTTCATCATGACTTTTATGGCCGGAAATCGTTCCGCGCTCACCGATTCGAAAATCAGGTCGGCATTTTCCCTTTCCCAATCGTCCTGGGCGAGGGTCACGTCAATCGAATCGCGCAGCACGCCCCAGTCCAGCCAATCAACGTCGACGGATTCGAGCGCCAGTTTGACGCCGGGCTTTTTCACGCCGATTTGATGATGACCGGACGAGATTTCGACGGTGGCCGGTGTTTTCGCCTCGATCTCTTTGCAATCAATGTAAATTGAAGCGCCTTCCGGCGTCGAGGCAATGTGTACAAATACACGCAAGTTGGGCAAGATCAAAGCCATAATGAACAACAACAGTCCTAAAACAAACAGGCCACCCACAAATGCGTATGTTCCCTTGCTGGGCCCCAGCCAATAAGCTGGCTTTCGCGAACGATCTTCTGCCATTCATTATTCTCCATTAAAAAACCGAAAAATTCGGATGACATTTCACACAGGCCTGGTCATCATTGATGGAAAAAGTCTGTGGCCGGCCTTGACGCTTTCTTTGTATCTCCCACTCACACCGGTGTTGGTCTCTGTGACAAATGCCGCACAGCTCTTTTTCCGAAGGGATATTTCTCGCGTATTTGTTGCCATCGTTGTGCAGATGAATGGGAAAATGCGTGACATCGCGATGGCAGGTGACACACGAGATCGGATTTTCGGGCACGCTTCGCAGCGCCACACTTTTTTTGATTTTTTCTTTTCTACCCTTCACATGACAGGGAATACATTCCTTTTGCAGCTCCAGATGAGCGCGGTGGTCCATTGCCAGTCCCATAGCTCGCTGCAACACCTCCGGATTCATCATTTGGCCTGTGGCCTTCATCCACGCTTCGTTGACCTTCGGCAGATCTTTTGCGCCCAACTGGCTCAAGCGGAACGGCGCGGCGGCATGGCATTGCATGCAATTCTCATCAGGAACCGTTGTTTGCACTGCATTCGCGCTCTTCGGATCGGCATTCGGATCGCGTGGCGACCACGGGAGGTGCAAAAACTGTATGGAAAAGTGTGACGCGCCTCTGAGCTTGGAACTTACATAGCCCCAGACGCCGTGCTGCTCATGACAATCCACGCACCGGACATTGCGACCGAAGATAGCTTGTATCTCAGGCCGCAAGTTGTGGGTGGAATTTTCCCAGGTTTCAAAATGCGTTCGCTCAAAATGACAACTGCCGCAGAAGCTCGGCGAAGCGGTCACCGCTTCGAAGCTTCGAAAGAGCAGCAGGATCACCAGAAAAATCGCATAGACCTTCCAAAATTCCCTGAGATTTTTTACGATACCGGTAAAAAGAAATCGCAATCGCATTTCAGATTATCCCAACGCGGACAAGTCTCAAAAGGCCCTTTAGTGGCCGCAACCAAAAAGGCAAAACCATTTGGGGCAAAACTATTAAAAAAAGCTTTATTTGAGTATTTGTTTTGAATATCACCTGATCGTAATTGAAATTGATCCAATGACAGGAAATTGGTTTGGTCTGAACACTCGGCTTAATCGGCATCTTCGCCCTGCTTTTTGAGATCAATTGTTTTGCCCAAAATAGTTTTGCCTTAAAGAAACTAAAATTGCAGCTCGTCACTAACTATACGCTGTTCTTCACCATCAATACCGGAAACATAAATGATCTTATACATGACCTTGCCATTCCGAATCGGCAGAGGATACTGTCTTTGAAAGATCTTACTGGTGCCGATGGCGGAGCCGCTTGAGTCGCTGCGATCACTTTGCATTTCCAGGCCGGCCATCATCGGGCGCGCATAGACCGCCTCAAAAATTTCAGTCACCATTCCGTCGCGCAATGGCACGGGATTGTTATTCTCATCAAAAACCCGCGCCTGAAAAATAAATTTTTTCCCGGACATGCCGGTGGGCATGGCATGCGCCGTGGCATAATTCACGATCCGGAGCAGCAATTTGCCATTTTTGATTTGCACCGAATAGTTTTTGAGCGCTTCTCGCAACTGGCGCTTGCTATGCCCTCCCAGGAAATCATGCGCGCGAGTGCTCTGTCGCAAAGGCCCTTTTGTCCCCACACTGCGCGCGACGTTGACCTTGCTCATGTGGCACGTCTGGCAAGTATATTCACTTTTGCTTCGCGTCAATAAAACCTCATTTTCCCGATCGATTTTTTGCCACTCTTCGTGGGTCACGCGATGGCAGACGCCGCACATTTCCCCTGCTTTGAATTGCCTGTCGGCTAGGCTCTCATGCGCCCATGTTTCGGAATCGCGATAAGGGCCAACCACCGAATTCGTCAAACCGCTGCGCAGCACGTGGCAGCTAAAGCAGCTCACCCCTTCTTCACGGTTTGTCTTTCTAACAGATGGCTTTCGCCATAGTCCGGTCTCAAAGATCGGTTCCGGGGCGTGGCAAGGCAGACACTCACGCTTTTGATAATCCTGCGTCGAGTAGCGAAACAAGGTATCCGTCCAGGCCTTGGCGTGAAAGGACGACTTCCATTCGGCGTAGATCTCTTCATGGCAAATTCGACACGTTTCACTCGATCCGGAATCAAAGATCAATTGCTCAATTGCCCAGCGCGCTTGATCGATGAATCGGCGAATTTGTGGAGATTCTTTCGAGAACCTGCCGTATTGAGTCAGGAAGTCGTCCCATGCTTGAATACTGTTCACCGCTTGGGCTTGCTCAAAAGCGCGTTCGACTTGTTTCTCGTTCACGGATTTGGCCGCAGCGCCGGCTTGAAGAGGCGAATTGCAGATACAGATCGCAATAATGGATAATGAAATAAGGCGATCAAAATAACAATTAATGCTTTTCATGCGCCTCAGCCTCGTGCGCCCCGCCGAAATCCTCGGGAATAAACTGGCCGACCATTTTGAGCTGACGTTTTTCCTCCGGCGTCAACGCATTGATCACCTGGATCCATTGCTCCAATTCAATTTCGCCGGACGGAAATTGGCTGCGCGCCTTTTTGTACAAAGACTCGTAGGTTTCGCCGGCGAAAGTGCCTTTGGTATGGTGGGCTTCCTCCGATCCGAGAAACATGGCAATTTGATCTTCCAGATTGGCTGCCCACCATTTTGCAACCATCTCCGCATTGATCTCATTGGCCTCTTTGAGACGCAAGCCGCTCGTCGCTGCAGCATCGTTGTACTTGCCGCCGGGCGCCCGATACTGGTAACCCAGAACATCGCCTCGCGTGACAGTGACGACATGGTGTGGGTGCTCGCTCTCCGGCTCGACGACGATAGAGGTTTCTCCCTTCTCGTGCACAACTTCAAAATCAGGGGCATGGCCGATCAGAAACATTTCATTGAGCTCTTTTGCTGCTTCCTGAGCGCGCGCCGGCTTGCTCGCATATCCGCCCGGAGCGCGGAGATAGAGGAGAATGACGTCTTTGGCGTCTTTCCAGGCCACGCCACCATGGGTATCGCCAGGGTGAAAGTCCTCGCTTCCGGGGATATCGACACCGGCGTAGATGGGACGATCTACTGACTTTAAACCGTGTTTTTCTCCTTCCTTGTGTTCGTGCTTTTCTTCCTTTTTAGGTTCTTGCGATAGTGCGCTGGTGTTCCACAAAAACAGAAAACAAAGTCCGGTAAGGAAAGCGGCAAGCTTTTCCGCCATGCGTTTACAACGGTTTCCCTTTTTCATGTTGAAACCCTCCTTCAAGTTGGATAACATAGTTAGTTTTAGACAGCGAAAGTAACTGCAGGCTTGATTTAGCCTGTGGAGTAACGATTCAGCCGCGGACTTCATGAACGGACGCAGACAAAGAATTTAACGTTAACTCCGATGAAGTTCGTACTGCAAAAAACTCCTTCATGTCATCCCGGAGGGATCTTTTTCAGCATTAAGCCCAGTGCTCGTGCGGAAAAGGATTCTTCCAGAATGACAAATTAAGTCCAAAACCATATCACATTCACCTCCCTTCCAGGTTTGGTCATCATAATTGGTTGAGCAAGCTATCTGCAACTTCTTTGGCAAAGCGATTCGCCGGGCTGTCGGGAAAATTGGGTGCGTGTTTGGGATCCGCAAATTCATACCATTTTTTCCATTTATTATACACATCGCGGGGATCGCGGGGATCGTAATTCGTGATAAGCCCTCGAAATTCGCTTTTTTCATCATCCGGCCTATTGTTGATCTGCAGGCACTGCGCAATAGCTTCCGGCGAAACCCCCATCGCCTCGCCAATCGCTCGGATAGAGTCGGCTGAAATCAAGTCATGATTGCCCATTGACGCCGGACGCTCTTCAGGAACAACGGGCGCCTGAGGTTCTTGGACTGTAACCGGTTCAGGTTCAGAAACGGGCGACACATGAATAGTGAAAGGCTCAGAAGTTGCCTCCTTGCTGTCGCTGTCCCAAATTTTAAGAGCAACCTGATAATCACCTGGAGTACTGTAAACGTGGCTTGGGTTCTGTTCCGTACTCACCGGCGTGTTATCACCAAAGTCCCATTGCCGCCCAACAACATTTCCTTTGGACTTATCGGAAAAAGCAATCGTATCATTTGCCATCGCTTGAAACTTACTTGCACTGGGAATGGCCTCAAGCTTGGCGTTTCCGCTCCAGAAAATAAAGAATGCCGCGACGGACACTATTATGGCAGCCGCAACCAGCCAGGGCACCGCAGGCCGGCGCGATGGAGTTGGAACCGGTATGGGTGTCTTTCTCGGGCGATCTATCGTCTCTCTGGCAGGCGGTTTCTTTATTGGCGGGATGACCGGTGGCTTTTCTTCCTTGACCTCGAATTTATAACTAATGGATATCCGGCGATGTTTCTGCAGCGGACAATCGGATTCGACAATCACCTGCAGGTTTTGGGCGCCGGCTTTTTGTATTTTGGCGGTATCGACTTCAAACGCTTGTTCGTAAACATTGCTTTCGCCCAAATTTCTATTCTCGATTGCAAAATCCACCGGCTTAACGAGGCCATCCTCATTGAAAATTTTCCCAACCAGTTTTCCGGTGCCGTAGGTTTGAATTTTTATTGGCAGGCTTAACTTGTCGCCTTTTTTAATAGCTCCGCAATGGACTTCCTGCTCTCTAACCATGGGCACGATGCGTTGCGAAGTCGTCTTGCCTTTCGCCTGAAAGTCGATTCTCTCCGGCTGCCCGTTTGCAGCAGCGATTTTTACCGGCGCGGAATTGTCTCCGAACTTCATCAAGGAAAGATTAACCTTGCAAGCGATCTCCTTCTCGTCCTTTGGGCCCAGATTAACCGTTTTGGGCTCGAGCTCGAGCCAGTTGGCAGAAGCGCTCAAGCTCAACTTGGTTGTTCCTTTGGCTCGCAAGCTTCGCAAGCGAATCTTTTTTTCGAATCGATTCAGCTCAATTCGAGAACTAGGCCCCCCGCTTTGCGCGACTTGAGGCCGATTGGGATCGTGTATCTTTCTGCCATCCACCTCGAAGCCGTAATAATACGTGCCATCATCCAAGGGCACCCATGCTTTGAAGATATCGCCATGTTTTTCCATCGAAATGGGATGGTTGTGCCAGCCGGTAAAATCTCCGGCCAGGAGCACCGTGCTGGCCGTGGGATCGAAGTAGCTGAATTCCACTTCCTTAAAATAGGGAAGCTCGCCGAAATCCAGCGCGGCGCCCTCCAGCCCGTCAATTTCCCAATCGGGCCGCGACAATACTTCTAATGCAATTGCGATCTGTGCATCCGGCTTGTACATCGAGTTTGAATGGATTTCCAGATGCGCGGTATATTGGCCTGGCTTCAATCCTTCCGCATCGATGCGCACTTTGATGGAACCTGGTATCTCGGTTATTTCCTGGCTATAGTGCGCAATTTGCAGCCACGCGACATCAGGCTTTATCTGTTCAATTTTAAGCGTGCCGCCGCCGGCATTTTCAATTTGAGCCAGACTTTCGTGCACACCCTGCTCGATCTTGCCGATAGATAAACTCTCCTCCGGCAGATACAAAACGGGATGCTCGCTGCGGTGTATTCGCGGCGGCGCCGAAGTAGGCGCTTGAAAGAGCCGCTGCAGCTCTTTATACTTTTCCACTTTGGTCATTTGATCCCTCACACGTAACGCAGACTGCCAGCCTGCAAACAAACTGAGTGACAAAATAATTTAAAAGCTTTTAATTATTTTGAATAGTTACCCGGATTCAACCACCGAGGCTTTCTTGATGATGTCGCTTTGATAGATGAAGCCGCGGCGCACAATTTCCGCCACCGTTCCTTTGGGCTTGTCACTGGGGACCACATTCTGAATGTCACAGATGTTTGGATTGGCTTCAGTCTTGCCAATCTCTATTGGAATTTCTTCAAGCCCTGCGATCTTGAACAATTCAGACAAATTGGAATTGATGGCTCGCCTTTCTTCCGGCGGCGGCGAGCAGGTTTTGAGCATCTGATCAACGGCGTCAATGAATACGAGAAATTCATTCTTGACCAGTTTTTGCATCGGTTTTTCCTGCCACGGATCGAAAGGCGCAACGGATGCGGTTTCGAGCGTGTTGCAGATTTGTTTGAGCTGGAGTCGTTTTTGCTTATAGGCCTTATCCAGACGAGCAAATGCGCTTTGCAGCAGCTCCAACAGGCCCAGTCCGTCCTCGTTGTGCCAACATAAATCGGCAAAAAACGGCAGGAAGCCGGGCATTTCATTTTCCTGCCATTCGATTTCAGCAACGCTGCTCAGCTTGCCGGCGATGATGCCCTGAATTCCGGTTTCGATTTTATTGTAAATTCGGCTCAGCTCCTTCTCCGGCTCATGACGTCCGCAGCACCGATCCAGCGCTTCCATGACTTTGCGGCAATGCTCGAGGAAGGCGTGAACGTCTCCGGAGCCCGTCCCCGCAATCCTCGCTTCCATTTTTTGCAGCGCTTCCTTTTTTAAATTGCGCAGGCGGTCTTGATGTGGGCGAATGTAGGCGTCCATAAAGAGCTGATCGACGGCGCTGAATATCGCTCCCAAGTCAAACAGCAGGTTGCCAGGCTTGATCGCTCGTTTGATTTCATCGAATTTTTGATCGAATTCCTGAGCGCGATGAATCATCTCTTCAGCTCTGTCCCTCACCGTTGAAAGCTCCGTGACCGCCGGCTCCCATTTTTTGACCTGCCCGCCCAAATCGCGCAGCTCAGACACGATTATCGAAAGCTCTTCCCGGTTGTCGGTCGCGATGGCTTTTTTGATTTCCGCCATCCCTTGATCGAACCCTTGAACGCGCCGGATCATCTCTTGACTATAGTTCTTCATCGCAGAAATATCTGCGATAGCCGAGCGCCAGAGCTCGACTTGCTGATTTAGATCATGCAGTTGGGACAAAATCTTCGCCTGGTCTTCCCGGCTGTTGGACTTGACTGCCGCTGCGAGGTCATTTATTATCTTGCCAAATCCCTGAATGTGGTGGATCATCTCCTCACTTTTGTCCTCCAGGTTGGAAAGCGCAGTGAGAGCCGAGCCCCGGACCTCGACTTGCTGGCTCAAATGATCCAGTTGGGAGACGATCTTCAATCGTACTTCCTTCTCGGAAGCAAATTGTTTGTCAAGGTCTGCAACAGCGTTTTTCAGATTAACAAATAGATTTTGCTGTTTGGATATCGACTCTCCGATTTTATATACAACTCCGAGCACGTTTTCCAATTTTGCCGGTATCTCATTGAGCTTTAGAAATTCCTGGCTTTGATCGGGGCGGGATCGATATTGTGCAATCTGGTCGGACAGCGCTCTGATCTCATCGGACAGTTTGTGAAGATATTCTTGAATCGTGTCATTTTGCGCGGCGCCGCGAGGACTATCACCGCTGAACGCCTTGAGGTACGACGATTTTATATCTTCTGTAGTCTTCCGCAATTCATCCGAAGTCTTCCACAATTCCCCCGAAATGTCTTCCAGCTTCCCCTGAAGCTGCGCCAGACGCTCATCAAGGGAAAGATTTTTTTCCAATGCACGTGCCATTGCATTATTGCCTGGGTTGAGGTCATGGGCCGGTTATACCTGGCCAATCGAAATGGTGACAGAGGCTTTTCGATAAATTCCGGCGGTGTCGAGAAATTGTTTGAAAAGGTTCTTCTTGTCGATAAAGCCTCTTTTGTTCACTTCAACGATCGTATCTTTCGGATAAGAGTTATGCACGATGCTGTTGTAAACGATATGCTCATGCTCCTTGAATTTGTCCTCTTTCTCCTGAATCATCATCTGCTCCATGCCGAATGGAGCCAGAATTTCATTGAGAAAGCCATTGAATACTCTATTGAAGCTCTCCACGAAAGTGGAATATTCGGCATCCCGCTTCAACTTGGAGAGCTTGTCATCCACGGCGTCCACGAAAATCAAAATCTTGTTGTCGATCAGCTTCTTCAGGCTTTTGGCCTCCAGGTCATCCTGGTAATCGTTGAGATCACGGTAAAGTTTGTTGAACAAATTCACCAGCTCTTGAGCGATCGGATCGTCGGGGAACAGAACACCTTGAAGATGAGGATAGATTCTTTCACAGATAGAGAATGCCTTTTTACTGACCCGGTTTCGCGGCTCGTCCAATTGCAGATTCCCAAATCTTTTGCTGGTCACGCCTGGCGGCTTTTCCGCCTCGGGTCTCTTTTCGACTTGTCCTCGCGGCTGCTCAATTTGTTCTGCTTCGCGAGATTCGACAGCCTGGCCTTGCGGCAAAGCGAGGAGGCGCGACTCCAACCGTTCGATTTTTTTCCCATACTCGTGAAAATCATGATAGATTTGTCTCAGCCCTCGTCGCAATCTGCCCATCCGGTAAACGCCGAATGCCGTGAGCAGAATATTCAATACAACCAGCGCCGCCAGCAGAATGTCGCGAAAAGCCCATAATGTCACAGGGAAACTTCTGCTTCTACTGCTATCGCTTTTGGCGGTCACGCTTGGCGCCGGCGGTAACTGAGCTAAAATTTCGGCCTTGATCACAGTATCCTGCGAAAATTTCGCGCTGATCAGTTGAACGAAATCTTGTCGGGCCAAAGCCGGCGGGTGGTAATGCTTGTCGATGATGAGAGCGGCCCACAATTGCCTGGAGATGTTCTCTTGCTTCAGGCGCGAGATCAATTGCTGAATGACGGACAAGCTGGAATCATCCGTGGAGAAGAAGAATCTGCTCGAGCTCCTCAACCCCTCGTTGTCGATCTTTTTATCCTGCACCCATTTATCGATGATGCCGTTGATATTGACGAATTCAAGGTCGAAGCCAAATTCCGTTTGCCATGCCGCCTTGATTTCTTGCGCATCACGATTTGCCAGAAAACTCAGCAGCGCCTGCCAGTCGGCGTCTTTCCATCTTGCGCTCTTATCTTCACGCGACGACGGACCATAAAGCAGCTTTTTGATTTTCCCATAAAGCTGTTGCTTTTTTTCGGAGTCACTTTTGTCGCCGCCGAACAAGTAAGTCTGCAAATTCGCCGCCTTCGTATTGTCATCCGGTGAAATCTGATCTGGCCCGGTTTCCGTAAAGCGAACGATGATACTGATTTTTTCCGGCGTGACCAGCTTGAGCGTTGTTTGTCGCCCGCCTGCGGCGTTTTCGGCGAATCGGTACAAAGTGCGGCTGGTCTGCTCTCGCGCCAAGCAGGCTGCGAAGGCCATAACATAAACAAGAAAGAAAAGTCCTGACCATCGCCAACGTGTGCTGTAGACCATTCTCATTTTTACCTCGGCTATTAAATGATGGGAGGCACCGTAAAAATGCTGGAAAGCTTTGCCCCGGTCTCCGGGATTTCCACCGTGATTTGGCCTCTATTTCTGTGAATGAGTTTTATGCTGACGGCAAAGTCGACCTCCTCGGTCCGATGAAAATGCTCGTCCAGCTTGGCATTGATCCGGCTGAGCCAGATCCCGCTCGCAACTTCATCCGACAGCCCGCCATACAGGTTGACGTTGAAATGATGCGTGATGTGGTCGATTCTGAAAACTTTTCGCCCTTCAAAACCTCCGGAGGCGCCGGGAGGAACGATTGGGAAAAAGCGTTCCTTGTCCAATTGGATGCCGAACAAATTGTCCCGTTCAAACGAGAAACGCGCGTTTGGCAAACAAGCGGCGCCGCGGGCAGCCAATTCCATCACCTCCAACGGCTCGGCGCATTTGATTTCCACCGCCTGGTCGGTCGGCGGGCAAAGTTTTTTCATCAGATTCCTTATTCCCGCGGTGAGATCGACGGCATTGGGCCGATTCTTGCCAACGAGAAAGAAAATAACCCGATGCTTGCTCGCAATATCATCGTCCAACCGCGCCAATGCATCTTCCTTGAGCTTCTTTTCAATCTCATCGAATTTGTCCTTGAGGCAAAAGCCCTCGTAGGCGTTCGTGTCTTTCACGATCAAGTGGGTGTGCCCATTCGCTCCGGAGCTGCCGCTGACACAAATGATCTTGTAGGTTCTTAGGTCTTCCGTGCGATAATCAAAGATGTAAATCACCAGGCTTTTTTGCGCGGCCAGAATGCTCTTCAGGCGCTCGCTTTGCTTGCCGTTGCCCTCGAAGCAAAACATGAGCAAGCTGCCGATCTCACTATATGAGCTCAACAGCCCGATTTTCAAATCGGCCAAAGCTTTCTCCAAACTCTCGCGAATGAGAAAAGAGTATTCATAAGGAATGATGGCGGTGACTTCGGAGAGATCGCTGACCTTCTTATCGCGCATGCCTTTGAAAAGATCGACAAAAATTTGCCCGAGGTCGGCCTCACTATCCAATTTTTTCAAGTTCTTGATGAGATTGCGCAACACCACTTCCTGGCTTTTGCCCTCATCGAGCTGGCTGCATTCTTCCCCCAGGAAAATCTCGACTTCCTTTTTCTGCTGCCTCACACCAACCTCATACGGGAACTTTGCGATGAGGCGAAACTTGTCGTTCGCGGCCTCCTTTTCAATCTTGCCGATCACGATCTCGGGTTGCGACAAATCAACAATATAATGCATTTTCACCGGCCTTTTCTTTCAATACAAGACGGTACGTTTGGATTGGAAGGGATGCTCCTTGCCCGCAATCTCGGCGGTCAAAACAATGCTCTCATCCTTTCTAATCTCCATGCTCAGCTTTGCATTCCTGAGCTCCTCGTCGGAAATGTTCTCGTCGATGTTCAAAACGTGCTCGTCAACCATTTCCAGCTCGGGATTATTTTCCATGTAATCCCGCAGGCCAAAATTTTCCCATACCGAAAAAACGTTGGTACCACGACGAAGCGCCACTTCCCGGCTATCGTGCGTTCTTTTACAGGGAATTCTTTCAAAGCGGTTGATAAACTCCAAAAATATGCTTTCCAGGGTCGTGGTCATGACCAGGATGCCGAAACGGGAAGGCGTCCGATTGGCAAAGTTCTCGATGTGCAGCTCGAGATTTCCGCCGGGAAACAGATGAAATTGTCCGAGCCGGCAGGCGCCGGCGGAGACACACTCCTTCAGCTCGTGGGGGTTGACAATTTTTTCCTCGCCAAAGACGGCGGCCATCATTTCTTTGACGAAGGGAATTTTCGAGGATTTGCCGGCTAGGAGAACGTAGTCAACATGCTCCAAGCTTTTTTCTTTGACATGCTTTTTGAGGCTTTCGCGGCGATTTTCCTGCAACGCTTTTTTCAGCTCGTTCAACAAGGCAGCGTCATTTTGCGCAATGCGCTCAACGTGCCTGGGATCGAGCCATTCTCTCAGCTCATCCGGATTCCGGCTTTCGAGTGCTTGCTGCAGTCGCTTCAAATTCGCATCGAAAACCAAATCCCGCATCGAATTGATCAATTTTCTCAGATTGTCCTCAATGGCTTTGTTCAGGTCGCCGCGGGTGATGACGATGTCATCAAAAGTCTCGCTGCGAATTTTGCCGTCAATGCGGGCGTGGAGCAGCATGGCAATCTTGTCCTCTTTTTCTTCGGAAAGGTTTATCTTCGCGCTGTCGGCTTTTTGCCGCAATTGCACTCTGTTGTCGTTGGTTTTGGCCACTTCTTCATCAGAGAAATCCAAATGCTCGGGCATCTTCATCAAAATTTCGATCTCCCTGGCCTCGCGGTATTTATCGCGCAAATTCTTCACGCATTTCTCCAAAATGATCTGCCCGAGCCTCTCCGTCACGTCGTCGCCGCCAAAAAGGCGGTCACCCGTGATACCCAAGGTCGTGACACTCAGCGCTCTCTCATTTTGTGATCGGCTGGCGTCATCAACCGCAATGAGAGTAATATCCGTGGTGCCGCCGCCGAAATCATAGACCATGATCGTATATTTTTTATTGCGCGCCTCTCGCACGATGTAATCGAGCGCCGCCGCGGAAGCCTCGTCCAGCGTAATGATCTCTTTGAAGCCGGCCGATTTGAAAGCTTTCTTCAACGCGTTGATCTGGGCGTTGGAAAATTTTGAAGGATGGGTGACGACAGCGCGGATGGGCTTTTTGCCATCCAGAAACTCCTGGATGCGAGCTTTCAGCCAGAGGATGATGTGCGCCACGATATCTTCGGGCAGAAACTGTTGTTGCTGGCCTTGGGCGTAAACCAAGACCTTATCTTCGCTGCCCATTTTCCGCTTGATCGAGCTGACGGTGCTGGGGGCTAATTCCGGAACGAAAGACATTTGGTACGCCTTTTGTCCCACAATGTATTTCGGCTGTTGGTGGTTCAGCTCGAGATATTGAATGACGGAGGGGATGGTGGTGATATTCCTGATCTGCTTGAGAATCTCCGCCTTTTCGAGTGTCACCATCATGATGCCCTTTTTGGGATCCCAAATCGAACAGCACGAGCTGGTGGTGCCGAAATCAATGCCGATGTAACCCTGGAAGACCTGCACCTCCGTGACATGCAAAACGACTTTCAATTGATACTCGGGGCGGTAGGCGCAATTGGAGCGAATTTCAAAGAGCAACTGGTTGTCGCCAAGCTGATATGCGGAGCCATCGATGGTCAGCTTGGCCACAAAGGTTTTATTGGTCTCGAGCACGATGGGAAAAGAAGGCGCCTCTTGCCAGCGAACGGACTCGCCGGGGAGATCGATCTTGTTAATTCTCAGAAAGGATTTGCCTGCATTCTTCAGGATGAAAAGAGCGCCCTGCCAAAGCCCTTCCTGCACGATATTCAGCCGAATTTCAGGCGCGATAAGATTCCTCTGGTCGAGAACATTCAGAATCGGCGGGTGGGTGATCGTGATCAAAAAGAACTTTTCTTTTTCGGCGTCAATGTCCTGAAGCTTGACGCGCAGATAACAATCGTAAGGCTCCTCCCGGACCGGCATTTGTGTCGTGTCGATTGTCAACCGGCAAGTGAGTTCTTCTCCGGCAGAAAAAATAACGGGCAATTCCCTTTCGGGCTTGACTTCAATCTGCCTCAGCTTTTCGCCACCACTATCAACCACTGCGGAGACTTTTTCAATGACGGCCTTGCCCCGATTGACTCGAATCACCGCGTTGCTTTCATAGCGGGATTTGCCCTCGATCATTTGGAGGACGAGATCTTCAATCCGAATCTCTATCTCCGGCTCTGGCAGGATGGAGATTTGGAGCCGTTCCGCGCCGATGTTGGTTTCGACGTTGATCGAGCATTGTTCGTCCGGGGCGACGCGATCGAGATCAATCGTTATCGGCAGCGAAATCTCTTCACCCGCCCGGATTTCTTTATTTTCGAAATCGGCGCGTGGAAAAGATGCCCACTCCCTATCGCCGAAAATTTTGATGATCCGGATGGAACCCTGTCCATGGTTGCGCAAAGCGACAGCTCTTTTGGCCTTGCCTGGCCCGCTTTTATAGAGAGCGATCTCCGCCGGCTCGATTTTCAAGTCGACGATTTTCTCGCCGCAATTGCCACAGTAGGCGTCATCTTCGGCAAATTCCCATCTGCCCTGGCAAATTTTGCTTTTACAAAATGGCATCCGTCGCGCCTCACAGCCTCGAATATCGTCAAATGTTTGGAAGTATGCAGCTAAATCTTATTCAACGGGTGGGAAGCAAAACAAATCACCTCGTCATTCCGGTCCCGCCACAATGCCGTTTCCTTAAGCGCACAAACTGAATTTTATTTCGTGCGTTAAGGAAACGGCATTGGGTCCCGCCAACTTCGCGCGAGAAGAGATTGTTCGTGACCCAAAGAGGATCGGAATGGCGCAACAATTACAAATCCAGCCCGGCGGTGTCTTTGAAAAACCTTTTCGCGACATTGATCGGAATTGCCGAGCCGATGCCTTCCACCCCTGTTCCCACGACTTTTCGAAACACGATACCAATAACACCTTTGGCCGATTTTGAGATCATTGGCCCGCCGCTGTTGCCCGGATTGATGGCAGCGTCCGTGTCGAATCGGTTGTCCGCCAGCCGAATCGAGCTGATGATGCCCTCGCTGACATACGGCTCATCGCCGAGATTGGCGCCCAGAGGAAAGCCAATCACAATCACGCTGGCGCCCTGCTGGACTGAATCCGAGTTGGCCAGGTATGCCGTGGTCAAATCCGTGGCCGGAATTTTCAAGATGGCCAAATCCGTCGCGGGATCGATCGCCACCACATCGGCGGCGTATTCCATCCCGCTGTAGAGCCTGACATTGACTTGAATCTCATTGCCGGTGACATGCGCATTGGTGAAAATATACCCATCGCTCGTCACAATAAACCCTGATCCGCTTCCGGAGCTGCTTGTAATATAAACCACCGCCGACCGAAAAACGGCGACGACATTGTCATCGGCTTTGGATGATTTGTCCGTTTTGGCTTCATCACTTTCCGAAGCCTCCATATTATACCAAATCCCCCCGCCAAAGAGACCGACGCCAAGAACATATAACAGCGCTACGAGCAGCTTGGTGCCTCCGGTCGGTCCGGTCTTCACACTGCGTTCGGCTTGCATATCATCATCCTCGTTTGTTGAAGTCTTGAACCTGTCACTGGGAACGACGCATGGAACCGTTATTTCAAAATTTCGGGATCGTTTAGAACGTTAATGCCAATTTGTTGCGATCGCCGATGGACTTGGCGAATTGAGCCTTCCTCTGCTTGAGTTCTCCAAGATTATTTTCTCTCGCAGTTGCAAAATTTTGCTTGTTTTCCTGAGAATACTCTTTAACCAAATCGTCGATCTCCTTTAGCTCTTCCAAAAGAAGATCCGACTCGAGCGACGACACCTTCTGCTTCGCGCCGCCGCTGATGGCAACCTCCTCGATCTTATAAATTTCTTCGAGATAATAACGCAGGAGCGCGGCATATTCCGGCAATCGGGTCGCTTTCTTTACCTCTTCCTTGCGGTCGTACACGCGCGCCAAAATTTGCTCATACAAAGGCGGATGGCCCTCGAAATGAAAAATATAATCCAGGGCCTTGCCTTCCTCGCCCAAGGTCAGCATCTGCTTGAAGCCGCCGGCCCGCTCTTGCTCGAAGCGATACAAGGCAACTTTGGTCTTGTAATCCAATTCAAAAGACTCCACGTTGAAAACACCCAGGATTGCGCCCAAGAGGAAGGCTTTGTGGGTTTGGACCAGACGATCACGCTCTTTGTCATCCAGCGGAATGAGATCCTTGAAGCGATATTGATTCTTGTCGATGTGCAGGTCCTTGCCTTCTTTAAGCCACTCGTTGTATTTGCCGCGATAATCATAAATGGAGTGCAAATAGAAGGCGGGAAAGCCGACATTCTCCGTATAGAACGCAATCTCCGCATTGTTGGCCGAGTTGCGGAATTCCGGCTGTGGGTCGTTGGCTGCAACCACGTTTTTTAAGGTCTGCCTGAACTCATCATAATTCGGATCGTTCTCGCGTTGCGGCAGCCCCACGTAAAATTTTCGCTTATCGATGGGCAGACGAAAGCCGCCGCCGACGTCCGATCCCTTGAACCAGGCTTTACCATAGGAAGCGAACTGGCGAATGACATTTTTCGCCTCGTGGCCGTGCTTTCTGTAAAAGAGATCGAGGATATTGAAATCGCTGTCAATGCGGTTGAAAACACTGCGGGTATACTTCAATATCCGCTCGCCGACTTTGGTCACGCCCTCCCGACTGATGTCGTAAATGAGCTGGTGCACGTTATTGATGCCGATTTGATTCAGCAGCTCGATGCTGTGATTGGATAACGCTAATTGGTGCGCTTCCGAATCAGGCTCTCCCATGTATTTGGCATAATACTTTTTGTCGAGCTCGCCTTCCTCATAGACGTTCAACACCAGCGGGGAATGCTGTTTCGTTTTGAAGAATTTGTACATAGCCGCGCAATGATCGTGCAATTGCTGCACGGACTCCAGCAGCTTCTTGTATTTGAGGACGAGGCCGGAGTCCTGAATATCTCTGTCCGGATCAGCCTCGTCGCCGATGAATTTGAGCAGCTCTTCACACGCTTCGATGGCCAGCTTTCGCGCCCGCACTTTCATGCGGAACCGGTAATAGTTCTTCAGCAGAGGCACAATACGTTCCCGCAACTGGTGCTCTTTTGCCGCCTCTTTGTGGAATTTCACCATGCGATTCTCGATGATCATCAATTCATTGATTTCCGTAGCAAGGGCGTTGTTCAGCTCCGCGACTTTGGCGGCCATCTCCTGTTGTTCCGCTTTGAATCGAGGAAGATAGCGGAAAACTTTATCAGCAAGGATCTCTTTGAGCCTGCGCAAGCAGGAGAGCGAATAACCGATTCCCCGTTGCGGATCATTGGCAATATCGCCTATCACCTTTTCCAGCTCTTTCGTGACGTTTTGCAGCAGGCGCTTTTTGTTGTCCTCCATGATTTTCAGATAATCTCCCCATTTGCCGGCATCGACCGTGTCGGCGCCGCGGAAATTTTGGTCGTACTTCTCCTGCTCCTCCAGCACGTAATTGCGCCAGCTTGATGGCTTCGCGTCCAGAACATTTTTTTCCAGCGTATCCACCCAATTTTCGATGACATGGTCAAAGGCGGCGCCGCTTTCGTCAAAACGGTTCAACGCGTCAACGACGTCATAGTGATCGATCGGGCTGGGGGCTTTTTGCACCGTCCCTTCCAAAAAGCCGATGTCCGGCAGCACCTCTTCAAAAATGGTTTTGTCGATCCTGATGCTGTCTTCGCCCGTCAACTGCGTGCCCCAGTGATCGATGATTTCGCCGGCCAGCTTGTAGGCGCAGGCGTTCTTGATGCGCTCGACCGGATACGAGATCATGGACATGCCGAACGAGGAATATCGACAGGGAAAAGTCTCGTTCAGCACCTCGTCGCCGAGAGAGTTTTTGTGCTTATAGGCATAGAGGTCCGCCAGATATTGCACCAGGTTGATTTTGACCGCACGCTTGTATCCCGCAAAAGTCGAATGCGCGAAGTCCTGAAAGATATTGTCCGCCACCACGCCATACAAATCCTTGATCGTCGCCGGCGTAATGGAAGCGCCGCTCTCGTTTTCACCGTCGATCAAATAACAGTAGTCGAATGGAGGCGGTGGATAGTCCTTATTGATATATTGCTCGGTCCAGGCTGGAGCAAATTGGTTGTGGAATTTGTAGTGGTTCAATTCCTTCAAGGCCGCGTAGCCGTTTGCCAGAGTTCGCGAGCCATAATTGACATAAACGGTGGAGAGCACCGCGAAGCCGACGCGCGTGGCATTGGGAAACATATCTTTCAAAAGGTAGGCCAAGTCCAGAAAGACGCCGCTTCCCGTGCCGCCGGCCAGGGAAAAACACACGTAAATATTAAAGCGGTTGGGGTCGATGTCGATTTTGTGCGTCTCCGACATTCTCCTTTTAGCTTCCACCGAGGTGATATCTCGCTGGATGGTTCCCAAAACGTTCTTGATGCCATCGAACTTGTCGAAGAAACCCAGACGGCTTGCCGGTCGAATCTGTCCGGCGCCATCGTGCAAATCGCCCAAGTTCGCAAGGTCCCCGGTCGTGTTCAGCCAGCTCTTGATGCGGGGATGATGATCGATTTTGCCGATATAATCGGCGACGTTGACGTTCACATTGACTTTTTCGTTCGGCTCAAAACGAATTTTGTACATGAGCAGATCGTTGCCGCGCGCGAGATCATTCTGCTCTTCGTCGTGGGTATCGGTATCAATGTAGCAGTAGCCCACGATGGGGTATTCGCCCAGGTTGCCGTATTTTTCAAGAAAGCGTCGGCGCAGCCGCAAAAGAATTTGTTGGCCGGTGCCGCCGATGCCGATGACAATCGTTGGGGCTATACTGATCTCAGCCTCTTCAATACGGCCCTGACTTTGAGCAATCAGACTGTATGCCATGCTAAAACCCTCCTCTGGAAGGTGCTTGCTGTTATCGCCTTATCGCGACAGTGAATATAAAGTGGAGCAGCCAAATGATGCCCAGGAACATGAAGATCCCAATCCACTGCCAGCCTTCCAACAGATTGAGCTTGAAAAACATGATCGTGAGCCAGGCCAGAGAATACAGCGCGGTGAGCGAGAGCACCACATTGGAAGCGGTCTGGGCGCGATAGTTCTTTGACAGGAGAAATTTAAAAAGCTGGAGGTAAAAAATGAAAATGATCAGCGCCTCACCCACGATGAAAAACAGAAGGCTTTGCAAGATTTCCTCTCTCGAAAGAGATGGGGAAAGCATGGGGACTCCCAGAAACATCACCGATGGCAGTACAAACCTGCCACCTTGCAAAAATTTGTCGAGTTGTGTTGGCATCTTCTTCCTCCTCGAGCAGCTCATTTATTTTTATCTATATGCTTCCGCATCCAATCCTGCCGAACGCGGCCGATTTGAAGACGGTTGGGACAAGACTGGTTTCTTTTCTTCGGACAAGCTTTCCAATTTTATTGTGGCCGTATTCCATTTGCCGGCCGGGTACTCATATTGCACGTTGAACGACGCGCCGTCGGGAGACAAATCCAGCGCCGGGGAGCTTGAATCGACGAGACGCGCAGAACCCAAGGTTCTAAACTTCAAATTGCTGAGGCCCATTTGAATCTCGCCGACGTCCTGCCGCATTTTCGCACCCGCTTGAACGATTGTCTTTCGCAAAGGCGACAGCGTGAGCAAATTGGCCTGTCCATCAACGATGAGCCGGTAACGCCGTGATCGCAGAAGGCCAAAATAAATCAAGCTGACAATCAGCGCCAGCAGCGCCAAGCCGAGGAAAAGCACAAGCAGCAGACGCCACCAGGCATAACTCACCACCAACGTCACGGGAATGCGCCGGGAAGAAATCACTTGAATCTTCGGCTGAAAAAATTCCGGCAGCTTGCGGAGTCCATAGAAGCGTTCCAATTTGCTTGCATAAGCGGGATTGAGAGCCAGCTCCGGACGCGACGCCCGCAGCTCGAGATATCCCTTGACTTCGAATTCCGAATCAAAGATGGATTGCCAGGAAAAACCCGGCTTAAAAGGCGGCAGATTGAAATCCACTTCATACTCTTTTGTGGTTCTCCCACCCGGGCCGAGCTTTTCCAGCACTTTCGGATTGACCTTCAATGTTATGTCTTTTGCTTTGACGCTCTTATCCGTCGCTCCCGCCAGCCCAAGCACTGCATCCAAATCAGCGCGCGAGACATAATGACTGGTCAGGGAGGACACAATCTGCAGCCCTTTGAGCGTGGCCTTGAATGCCTCGCCTTCCTTGGCGCCGGCGCCATAAATCTCATTTTGCTTGATAAAAGAAAGACCTTTAGCACCCTTGCCCCCTATTATTTTCGGCTCTAAATTCAGTGCGCCCTGAGCCAATGGTTTACAGATTATCGGGGAAGTTCTGGCCAGTTCCACGAGCTCTTTTTTTTGAAAATTGAAAGCAGCCAGTTTTGGTGCCGCGAGCTCGCGATCCGAATATAAGATGGCGTAAAGCACGATCGGGTGTGCGGCGCTCCCGAATTTTCGCTCCACTGGAAAACAAGCGATTTTCTGCAACTGCGCATCGGTTTTGAGATTTTCATAAAAATCGTCCATCTCTTTGAGCGCCTCACGCTCCGACTCCGCTGATTTGTCGGGATCCAACCCCTGGCTGTCGCTCACATTATCCGTCATCAGCCAAATCACGCCGATTTTGTCAGGCCGCCGGCTGAGCGCGCCCTTCGCTTCCGAGATTGCAGTCCGGAGATCGGTATCTCCGGAGCTTACCCAAAGACCGCCGGCGATGTCAGTGAAGGATTTGCCGTTAATCCCGCTTCTCGAGCGCTTGCCGCTGGCGACGATCCTAGGCGACTCAATTCCCTTTTTGGGGTCTTTCTTGCTGAACAAGCGTATTTCCACCCACTCATCAGACCGCGCTGCGCTGGTCAATAAGTTGGCAATGAAATTCTGAAAGTCGCCAAATGACTCCTGATAATACGGCCTCATGCTTCCGGAATGGTCAATCAAAAAGACATGATTCTGTGAAAATCCGGGGGAAATCAAACACACAATCGGAAACGCGATGAGCGCCGCGATCAATCGAGGCAATCGTTTATTTTTATTTTTTTGCATGGTACATTATTCAAAAGAAAAACAGGCGACTTTGCCTTCGGAGCTCGCGACTAAAATGGAATGCTCCGTCACTGCCGGCATGGCATGAATCTCATGACGAAAAGAAATGACCGCTTTTCTGGCCAGCGAGGGGTTATCGTTGCTGAGAATGTAGAGATTGCCATCATAAGTGGCTGCCAAAATCAAACGATCGGTATTGACCGGTGACGCAACAACTGCGCCCAGCTCCCGATTGACGAAAGCACGGGTGCCGTAGAGACTGTATCGTTCAATGCCAACACCATCGGCGATGGTGATGCCATACGGTGAAATCGAAAAAGCGTTCACCAGCTTGTTCACAACAGCGCCGACGCGCGAGAAATTGAAGGCGCCTTCATAGGTTGAATAGAACAGTTTTCCCTCGCTGTTGAAGAGCCAAATTTTGTTTAAAAAAATGGCCGGGGGGATCTCCGTTTTAATCCCGCCCTCGATTTTATTCTGCGCGTTGTTGAAGAGAATCTGTCCGGTTTCGCCATGTATGGCCAGAGCTTCGCCGGCATGCGTGGCAACGATGATGATCGATTGTTGGCTGTCAAACACTGGCGTCGAGACTTCGCCATTCACTTTGACCGACTTGACCTCGTCCCGCTTTTTGTGATCCAGAATGTAAACCTTTGAGGCATGATCTTCCACGCCGCGGCTGCAGACGACAATTTTGCCGTTCGCAGCCACAACATGAGTCGAAAAGATTTCATTGTTGCCAGCAGGCCTGAAACTCCACAAAGGCGTGCTAAAGTCACCGGCATCAACCTTGCTATTTGCCAATGAGAACAGACTGAAAGCCACCAACGTGGATTGCGACATGACATAAAGAATCTTCTCTTCCTCCGAAAGCGCCGGCGTCAAAATGATCGGTTGGCCGTCGCCCAAAGTGAATTCGATAACCTTTTGGCCGTCGCTTTCGCGCAGAATATATATGCGCCCGTTCCTGGTTGACAGGAAAAGCAGGCCATAAGCTGCGATCAAAGACGCGTAAATTTCCTGCTGCACATCCAAAGTCCATTTGGGCGAAAGCTCTTGTTGCTGCGGATAGCTCAAAGCCACCGGCAGATATCCTGACAGCCAGGCATTTCCGCGGAACATTCGCCATTGCGGAATTCGCGGCAACTGGCGACGGCAGCTTCTGCAAAATGAAGCGAAGACTCGATTCGGGTTTTTGCAGTCAGCACAAAATATTAGTTTTCGCCCACAGCTATGGCAGAATGATTTTGCGGGATCAACCGCCACTCCACAGGCCGGATAGGGACATCTCATGTTCTTATAATTGAATCTGGGTTTATATTTTATTAGTGGTTGCAAATTTCAAAAGCTGGCGCGACCTGCGTCAAAATTAAAAAAATATAATATTAAAAAAATATAAAATCAAGCAAAATCTATGGCTTAATGTGTGCAACTTCTTATCGAAAAGAGGAAGGTTATATTAAGCGATAACTGGCGGAACACTCCAAACCCCAAAAAACTCGTTATAGAAAGTTGACTTTCTCCATGAGTTTTCTTATATTGAAACATCTTTGAAATCGGCTTCGCAAGACCAATTGTCATTGACGTGAACAGAATTTGAAAAAGCTTGCTCTAAAATATTTCACCGCCGCGTTTGTGCTGGCTTTCGTCAGCGCCTCGCTTTATTGCTCGGTGGAAGCTTTTGCCGAGGCAACGATTGAATTTGTTGTCTCACACCATCATCATGATGATGGCGCGGCGTCGCATGAACATGCTGCGCCAGCATGTCCGCGTGGACATCATCATGACAATGGCGCCACACCGAAAGCCAATGGCCAGTACGAGGATTTTTGTTGCAGCCAACTCAATGGCATCATCAGCCAATGGAAAAATGCAACACCAACGGCGAAAAGCTTTTTTGCCGCGGCTACCGTTACTCTTGTTGAGCAAACCTCATTCGTCACGCCATTTGCCACTCGGGGATGGCTGCTCCACGACAAAGCTCCACCGTTTAGTCCTCATCACAATCTTTTCTACGTTCTGAATTTTCCTCCCCACGCACCACCTTTGTCTCTCTCCTGTTGAGCGTAGCTTTGCCTGCAGAAAATAGCAGGGTGGGATAAGTGTCTTTTGTCCATTTAGCTCATTTAGCCGCTCTCCCAAGCAATGTGCAAGGCAAGCTGCCGGATTATTTTCGCGAAGCCGGATTTACCAATATGAAAGAGACGAAGCGCTACATGACGGTTTTCGGTACGATGTCGCTTTATGCCACCACGCGTGTCGGTTAAAACGAAAAAGGCTTGGAATGTTTTCCAAGCCTCATCGCCCCGAAAAGGCGAATGCTACTTCTGGCAGCATGCCGGATACGCTGGGCAAAGCGGCGTGCCCCACAACGGACAATCACTGCGTTTGGGTTGTGGCTTGTCTCCGGAAAATGCGAAGGCGCTGAGAGCCATCGCGAGAATGCCCAGCAGCAATACGCGTTTCCGTTTCATTTGGTTTCACCTCCTTCGGGTAGTTGGTTTTATGGATTTGGTGGAGTCGAGCAGCCAGCTAAGCTCGTCGATCAGTTCTTTCAAATCGAGCTTGGAAAATTCACGCCGCAAAAATTGCAGGCGCTCGGCATCGTCGCAATCTCCAGGACAAGCCGCCAGTCGCGTAGCCAATGTCTCTGCTAATTGCCTTTTGATTTGATCGTTCAAGACGGCGTAAATCGCTTGATGCAGCCCCTGCTCAGCGGCTTTCAGTTGTCCATAAATGTCTTGAACAGGCCGGCCATCATCGAGCATTTTTTCAATGCCGCCAAGTTGTCCCTTGACATGATGAAGCCGCTTGATGATTTCTTTTTTCTCTTTCAGATCAATTGCCATGTGGTTTTTCAAATTGAGTATAGTTAAATTTAGACTCGGGAGGGGGTGTCTGTCAAGTCCAAAATGTTATTGATGATAATGCACAAGCCGGACGAGCCGGAATCAAAAAGATTAAACACGGAGAAAACAGAGCAAACAGAGAAGGAAAGAAAAGTCCTTTTAGCTTTGAAATCTCTGTTGACTCTGTTTTCTCTTTGTTGAAAATTTTTGCCTGCGGCCGTAGGCTTTTTTGCACAGATTTCACTATTAACAGACTAACTTACGGGTGGGCAGTCTGGACGCTAAACCCTGAGAATCAACCAGAATCGCGTATGACAAAGCGTCCGGACGGTTGCTGAATAGTTGTAAAATTTTTTTGTTATCCACAAAATGCTATGAACCAATCCAAGGAGCAATAATTATGAAACG
>Ga0187893_10004995_pt1 | contig 24424 bp, 21 predicted proteins | sample MA1701074metaG_FD_139574 | JGI IMG/M metagenome (GOLD analysis project Ga0187893, IMG submission 139574) | White microbial mat communities from a basaltic lava cave in the Kipuka Kanohina Cave System on the Island of Hawaii, USA - MA170107-4 metaG ...
CTGTCCCAGAACGCATGACGGTACGCGCGCGCGCGGTACTTCCAGGCGTTCCTCCAGTACGTGGTCGTGAGCACGAGAAAAGAACGCGCGCCCCCCGCAGCCGCTTCACCGCCCGTCGCCTCCACCAGATATCCAAGCAAATCCCCGGATCGCAGGCGGTCGAGCGCGTGAAGGCGCGGATCGTAGTGGTAGACGCCGGGATGGACGCCTTCCATCCCGGCGGTCACCAGGTAGACCTCGACATGATAGAGGGCGCCGGTGCAGGCAGCGGCGCGAAACGGCATCGGACCTCGCGGGAATCGAAGGTGCTTGGTGATGCCCGCGGTGTGGAAAAGGAGCCGGGAGAGAGTCTCGACGGTCAGCGATTCCGGGACCATCGCCTCCTCGGTTCTCTTCGGGACGGCAGGGAGCGGCACTTTCTCCGTCGACGGGTAGATCTTGAAGGCGAGCGGCTGATTGTCCCAGTCGAGGAAGTGGGGAACGCTCCGCACGCTGAGAGGACTGTGTTTCGTTCTCTCGTGGTAGATCCGTCCGGCCTCCCTGCTCCGCCACGACACGGCGTCGATGGTAGCACGCCGTGTCATAATACCGGGCTCCGGCACAAGCGCATGGGGGCCACTCTAGAACGCTCGTCGCGTCGAATCGAGGTCATCGGTCTCGGAGGCCTTCCGGAGGTGCGCCCGGGCGACGACCTCGCCTCGCTCGCCCTCGATGGGTGCGAAGGGGAGCGGATCGCGCCCTCGGACGGCGACGTTTTCGCGTTCACGCAGAAGGTGGTCTCCAAGAGCGAGGGTCGCATCGTCTCTCTCGCCGGCGTCGCTCCCTCCGCCCTCGCTTCGCGGTTCGCCGAGGAGTCGGGACGGGACCCGAGGCTCGTCGAGATCGTGCTCCGGGAAGCGCGCCGTGTCGTCCGCATGGATCGCTCCGTCCTCATCACCGAGACCCGGCACGGCTTCGTCTGCGCGAACTCCGGAGTGGACGCCTCGAACCTCGAGGACGAAGACACCGTGTGCCTCCTCCCCGAGGATCCGGACGGCTCGGCGGGAAAGCTTCGCGGCGCGCTCATGGAGCGCACGGGAAAGAAGCTCGCGGTCATCGTGACCGATACTTTCGGCCGGCCCTGGCGGGAAGGCCAGGTGAACGTCGCCATCGGAATCGCGGGGATGGCGGCTCTCGACGATCACCGGGGACTTGCCGATCCCCGTGGCCGGAAGCTCCTGGTGAGCGCCATCGCGGTCGCCGACGAGATCGCGTCCGCGGCGGAGCTGGTCATGGGAAAGCTGGGTCGTGTTCCCGTCGCCGTCGTGCGGGGCTATCCGTTCGAGGCGGGAGGCGGCGGGATCGGCCCCCTTCTCCGAAGCCCCGAGAAGGATCTCTTCCGATGAGCGTTCGGGATGGTGCCATCGCGATTCTCGGTGGGACCGGCAAGGAAGGACAGGGGCTCGCGCTCCGCTTCGCCTCCCGCGGCCGGCAGGTAATCCTGGGGTCGCGAGACGCGGAGAAAGGGCGGCGGATCGCGGACGAGCTGAATGCGCGGCTCTCCTCGAACCTCGTCTCCGGAACTGCGAACGTCGAAGCGGCTCACGAGGGCGAAGTCGTCCTCTCCACGCTCCCCTACGCCGGCCACATCGAGACGGCAGCGGAGGTGCGGGACGCGCTCGAAGGCAAGCTCGTGGTCACGGCGACCATTCGCTGGCCGCCCTCGCTCGACGGCCATCCGTCGGCCGCCGAGGAGCTCGCGCGAGCGCTCGAGGGGTCCGCTCGCGTGGCCGCCGCGTTTCAGACGGTCTCGGCGGGGGCGCTCGCGAGGCTCGACGGTGAGCCCGAGGATGTTCTCGTTTTCGCGGATTCGCCCGATGTCCGGAAGGAGACGCTCGCCCTCGTCGATTCCACGGGCCTTCGGGGCGTCGACGCGGGCACGCTCCAGAAGACACGGGTCGCCGAAGCTCTCACCGGCCTCCTCCTCGGCATCAACAAGACCTACGGCGTCAAGAAGGCCGGGATCCGCGTCACCGGCCTTCCGCCGAGAAGGACCGAGCCGTGAGCCATCGCAAGATCCCCTGGCGCACGATCGTTCCGCCGCTCCTGACCGCGACCCTATTCTTCCTGATCTTCCGCAAAGTCCCGTTCTCCCGGTTCCTGGACGCGCTGCGGGACGCGGACTACGTCACGTTCTTCGCCGCGCTTCTCCCCTTCTCCATTTTCTACTTCACGCTCGACAGCATCGTCCTCTGGCGGGTGGTCCGATGGTTCCACGGCGATCTTTCGTTCTCCGATCTCCTTCCTGTGCGGGCGGTCGACTACCTGCTTTCCATCCTGAACCACCGCGTCTCCCAGGGCGCGATGGTGGTCTATCTCGCGCGCCGCCTTTCGACGAGCCTTCTCGAGATCGCGAGCAGCATTCTCTTTCTCGATTTCCTCCAGAAGACCCATCTCATTCTCTGGGCGGGAGTGGGCATGGCGCTCGTCTCGGAAAGCCTGCCGCCGGCGCTCGCCCTCGTTCCGCTGGGACTCGCGCTCCTCTGGACCGTGCTCCTGAGCTACGTGCACGGCGGCTTCGCTTTCCTGGGCAGGCTCTTCCGCGCTCCCGACTGGCGTCTCTTCCGGACGTTCCGCCTGGCCGGGGCCAGCCGGTACGCGCAGGTGCTGCTGTGGAAGGCCCCTCTTCTCCTGGGCGCCGTCGTCGCCCACTACCACGCGACCAGGGCCTTCGGCTTCGAAATCCCGATGGCCCGGCTCCTCGCGACCCTTCCCATCATCTTCATGGTGGGCTCGCTCCCGATCAACGTGGCGAGGCTCGGAACGACGCCTCTCGCATGGATCTTCTTTCACGGCGACGTCGTCGATCCGCCCAAGCTCCTCGCCTACAGCCTCGCGGGACACCTGACGTTCATGCTCGCGAACGCCGCCCTCGGGCTCGCGTTCCTGCCCCGCGCCTATCGCGAGTTGTTCTCTTCGAGGATGGCAGGGGCGGCCGCGCGCGGGGCTTGAGTTGTCCGAGCGTGGGCTTTGGTGGACTCGAGGCTTTGGCGCAGGGCTTCGAGCACCGCGAGCTGGATGAAGGAGCGCTCCATCACGTTCGTGGTGAGAAATACGATCCCGAGCCCGGCGGGCATCGTTCGATTCCGTCCCTCGACGGCTTCCGAATGCCGGGCGACTACCGCCTGAAGGGGAAGGCTCTTCTCCGTCCCGGGAAGGCGCAGCTCGACTTCGAGCCGGGTGTTCTTGGGAAGAACGAGCTCGGTCGCGAGGAAGGCCCCGGCGTTGTTGAGATCGATGACCCGGGCAACCGTATCGACGCCGTCACGAACCAGGCGCGCCTGCATCAGGTGCTCGACGGGAATGCGCGGGTGGCGCCGGCGGTCGTCGGATTCCATGGAAGCCCATCATGCAAGCGACGTTCCCGGAAACACTCGGGGAGCACAGACCACAAGTAGACAGCGTTCAGCAAGTTGCAGCGGCGTGCTTTCCGCTTCGTGGGGGGAAATCCCCTGGTTCGCCCCGGAATCTCCCCTAAAAGACTTCAGGGCGGGAGCCCATCGGCGCCCGCCCTGAGAAACGAGGAAACCGAGCCGGATTAGTGGGCCATTTCGACGGACGAGACCTTCACGGTGTTGCTCGCCTTGTCGAGGGTCCCCTTGACGGTGACGGGATGGCCCAGGTTCTTCTCCGCGGTCTCCTTCTCGATGTCGAGAACGACCAGGCCGTCCTTCATCGCGAGCGCCCACTTGCCGCCTTTGGAAACGCAGCCTTTGGCGCACGCCGCGTGCTTTTCGCCGCTGGACTTCGCGTAGTCCTTGGCGCAGGCTTCATCCGAGATGTAGCCCATCCAGCTGCCTTCTTCGGCGAAGACGGAGCCGGCAAGCGCGAGCAGCAGTGCGGATGCGAGGACGAGAGCGGAAACTTTCTTCATGGACATTCACCCTCCAGTGATGCCGGGAGCTTAGCGCCTTCGTTCCGGGCCTGTCAATTCGTGCAATTCAATGCAAGCCCGACACCGCCTTCGTCCAGCCGACGTTCGAGTAGGAGTCCTGGTACATCTTCAGGTTCTCCTGGAGGGCGGCGGCGAGGGGCCCCACCAGCTGCACGGGGATCACGAGTTTCGCCTTCACCGGGGCGCCGATGATCTTGGTCGAGCCCTCGGGCGCGTCGGCGACGTCCTTCTCGCTCAACGGCCGAACCTCGCAGAACGTGAGCGTGAAATCGAACGGGGTGTGGCTCACGGCGCAGAAATTCGCGTACACCCGCTCCGCTTTCTCGCGCCCTTCGGGCTCGTCGGGCACGATGGTGAAGTTGATGGATTTCTTGGTGGTCATGCTGTCCTGGTCCTTTCTGTTCTCAGTATTTGCGCAAAAGGCCTACGACGACTCCCTGAATCACCACCCCGTCCTCCGGGACGACGAGCGGCGGAGCTTCGCCTTCAGACGCGAGACGTATCCGATCCTTTTCCCGGTGGAATCTCTTCAAGACAATGTTCGCTCCGTCGAGGAGCGCTACCACCACCTCGCCATTCTCGGGGTCCGTGCGCCTCTCCACGAGAACGTAATCGCCGTCGCGGATCTGCTCGTCCGACAAGTTCTCTCCCCGCACTTTGAGAAGGTACACATCACGGTCTCCAATCATATCCTCGGGTACGGGAACCAGCTCCTTTTCTCGAGCGGCCTCGATGGGTCGACCCGCCGTGAGAAACCCCTGTAGCGGCACTTCGCGCGCTTCGGGGTTCCGCTCGAACTCGACGAGCTCGATTGCCCGCGCCCGATTCCAGTGGCGCTTGAGGAGCCCCTTCTCCTCGAGGTGGACCAGGTGCTTGTGCACCGTCGAGATCGAGTGGAGCTTGAAGTGGGCGCAGATCTCGTGCAGACTCGGCGCGTATCCATGCTCGCGTATGGAATCTTTGATGAAGCTCAAGATCTCCTTCTGCCGCTTCGTCAGAATCAAGGGGCTCGTCTCCAAGCTGAGCGTAGACTAATACGAAAATGACTCCTCCAAAGGGCGAAGACCTGGCGTCCCGAAGCTGCGTTCCCTGCCGCGGAGGCGTTCCGCCGCTCCGCGGGGAGGAGATCTCGAAGCTCTGTTCCGGCCTCGGCTCCGGATGGAAAGTAGTCGACGAGCACCACCTGGAAAGAGAGTACGCTTTTCCCGACTTCCGGCGGGCGCTCGACTTCACCGTTCGGTTGGGCGAGGTGGCCGAGACCGAAGGGCACCATCCCGACATCCACTTGTCGTGGGGACGGGTGCGGCTCCAGATCTGGACCCACAAGATCGACGGCTTGACCGAGAGCGACTTCATTCTGGCCGCGAAGGCGGACCGGATTTACTGAGCCCTCGCGAGCTCTCCGCTTCGGGCCCAGGCCCAGAGCCGCGCGCGCTGGAAGAGGCCGTATCGCCAGGCGAACGCCGCGAGGACGACCAGGCCCACGACGTCGCTCACGACGTTATAGGGGTGGAAGATGCCGTAGACCCAGTCCTCGAAGGGCAGGTCCCGATAGCCGAAGCGGCCGGTGAGCGGCCAGAGCGCGACCCACGGACGCAGCCACATGCGATCGCAGAGCTGGTGGAGCCAGAGCGCGAGGACGTATACGCCCGGCTTTCTCGCCAGCACCAGAATCACGGAGACGAAGAGGTTCACGGCGAGGGAATGGAACCAGACCCGGCCGTTGTTGATGGTCTCCTTGAAGATCCACAAGCCCAGCGGCTTGTCGACGATGTCCGCGACGAGCGTGAAGAAGATGACCCACCGCAGGTCCGCTCGACGATCGAGCGCGTGGCAACTGACGGTGGCCGCGGCCACGTGGCCGAATACCAGCACGGCTCAGAAGGTGAGCGTGAAGCGCCGGCCCTGGAACTCGAGCTCGACGGAGCGCTCGTCGATCCGGATGACGACGGCGCCCTCGATGGTGTCGCCCTCGAACACGCGGCGGTCGCTCACGACCGCGACCGGCTTTCCGTCGAGGATGGACGTGCCCTGGAGCACGAGGAGGGGTGGCTCCGGCGGAGCCTCGGGGGCAAGGACTGCCGGAGAGGCGGCCTCGCCTTTGACAGAGGCCTCCGGCTCCGCGCTCGGAACTTCGGGAGCCTGCTGTCTTTCCGCTTCGCCCGCCGGCTCCTCGGGCTGCCGCTCGCGGATGACCGAAGCCGGCGTCGAGGGCGCGAGATCTTCGACCGGGATTTCGAAGACCGGAGCGGTCGCGACGTTCAGTTCGCCTGGGGCGTGCGGCTGCCCCGCAACCTCCGGAAGCGAGGAGCGTCTCATCAACACCGCCGTGCTCACCGCCGACAGCATCGCAATCGCGGCCATCACCGCGAGCTGGCGCCTTCGATGAACCCGCTCTTTGTTCAGTCGGGCGATGGCGACCACGGGGGGGGTAGGGTCACTCCCCTGCCGGCTCTCGTGATCGACCTTCCTCAGGGCGTCGAGAATGAAGCTCATGGTTCGCGAAGCCGCGGCACGCTGTAGCCACCGCTCAAACTGTACAGCGCCATCCGGGTCTCCTCGCCGACGTCACCGTCGGGCTGGATGTGTACCCGCTCCTGCAGTTTCTTGACCGCCTCCAGAAGTTCCGCCGGCGTCGAGCTCGACCCGCCCGGAAGCATTCCCAGAGTCGCCAGCTGCGCCCCCGCCCAGGCGAGCCTCCGGGGAACGTCCGAGCTTTCGAGACCATCGAAGTCCCGCCAGAACAGTCGCGCGCGCCCGGTCCAGAAGGGGGTCAGCGCCGATTTCGGCACACGAAGGAAATCGCCGGGCGCGAAGTGGACGACGGCGGAATCGGAGTCGAGACCCGTGAGAGTCAGGAACAGCGGGCTGTCCCGCGAAGGATGAACGACCTCGAGGACCGCAGGGAGATCGAGCGCCTGGAGCTGATCGAGGCTCGTGTCGAGCTCCGAGTACTGAAGGGCGGCGCGCTCCGCGAGAGACGGCATGTCCCTGAGCGCTGCGATCGCCGCAAGGCCCCCGCCGATACGAATCCCCCAGCGATCCAGAAGAACGGCGGATGCAGCCTGCCGCGAAATTTCCGGAGAGAGGGTCAAAAGACGAAGCTGCAACCTCTCGCCTGCGTCCTCAGGAGCCGGCGAGGCTTCGGCTTCACGGGTGTCCGGGGGAGACAGCGCCGAGAGCACGGAGCCAAGCCCGAACCTTCCACCGCCCAGATAGACCGCGCCGATGACCGCGAGGGCCGCAGTGGGCATCCAGAGAGCGCGCGCTCCGAACGCGAAGCGGCCTTGTGATCGAGGGGGCGGCACTCCCAGCTCTTTCACCGCGCGGCGGACGACCGGACGGTCGATTTCGCTCTTCTCGAGGACGTAGCCCGCGAGGAGGGCTCGGTCGCAGACCAGGTTGATGAGCCTCGGGATCCCCCCGGAGAAGCGGTGAATCCGGCCGAGCGCCCCGGAGGCGAAGTCGACGCGCCCGAGCCCGCCGGCGACCGCGAGCCGGTGGCGGATGTACTGGGTCATCTCGCTCCGGCTGAGAGGATTCAGATGGTAGCGGGCGGTGATGCGCTGCGCGAGCTGGCGGAGATCCGGCTTCCCGAGCATCTCGTTGAGCTCGGGCTGGCCGATGAGGACGATCTGGATGAGCTTCTCGGTCGCCGTCTCCAGATTCGAGATGAGCCTCACCTGCTCCAGGACGTCCCGGGAGAGATTCTGCGCTTCGTCGATGACCAGCACCGTGTTCTTCCCCTGCTCCCGGGCCCGCAGGAGAAACGCGTGAAGCTCGTCGATGAGCTCCTTGTCCGTCTTCTGACCGTGGCCAGCCGACTCGATGCCGAGGTCGCGGTTCACCGAGCGCAGGAGCTCGGTCGTGCCCAGGGCGGGATAGAGGATGAAGGCGCTGATCGTGTTCTCGTCGAGCCGTTCGAGGAAATACCGGCAGAGCGTCGTCTTCCCCGTCCCGACTTCTCCGGTGACGACGATGAATCCGCCGCGCTGTCGAAGTCCGAACTCGAGGTGGGCGAAAGCCTCCTGGTGCTTCGCGGACAGGTACAGGAATCTCGGGTCTGGAGTGAGGTTGAACGGCCTCTCCCGGAATCCGTAGAAAGCCTCGTACATGTCGGTTGTCCTTAACTGTTTATCATGAAAGCCGCAGGCGTTCCAGTCAGTAATTGAAGTAGTCGTATGCGTAGCGGGCGATGTCCGCGATCGCGCGCTCGGCCTCTTCCCGGTCCTCGACGCCTCGGGTCAGAACCGCGAGGAGAACGTGTCCCCGACCCTCCGGGAGATCGACGACGCCGACGTCCGCAACCGCGCCTCCGAGCGTCCCCGTCTTATGGGCCGTGCGCGCCCCCGCAGGAAGGCGCCCCGGAATGCGCTCCTTCCCGGTCTCGCAGGCGAGAAGGATTTCGATCATGGCGCGCGTCGAGGACGCGCTCGCCGCTCGTCCCTCGTAGATCGCGCGGAGAAGCTCGACCATCGCCGCGGGCGTCGCCGTATCGCGCGGGTCCTCCTCGAACGCGGACTCCGCCGCCTCCAGCTCCCCCGGCGCCGGAGTGTATGCGTTGAGGTAGTCCAGAATCTCCTGCCGGTCCATCCCCGCCGTGCGTTCCGGAGGCATTCCCAGGGAGTCGAGGATGAGCCTCTGGGCCGTCCTCTCGACCGAGATGCCGTCGACTCCCAGGGCCCGAAGCCTCTCGCGGACGTTCGAAGCCCCGACCCGGAGGAGGAGAGCGTCCGCCGCCGAGTTATCGCTCACGCGCATCATCAGGGCCGCGAGGTTCGCTACCGAAAGCGAGATCCCCGGTGCGAGGAAATCGTCGAGCCGGCCGCTCCCGATGTGAAGGTCCTCCCTCTCGAGAGATACCATCTCGTCGAGCCGAATCTTCCCCTCGTCCACCTGGTGAAAGAGGGCGACGAGGAGAGGAAGTTTGAACGTGCTGGCCATGGGGAACGCGGTCTCGGCCCGGAACCCGACCCGAAGCCCGGATTCCAGGTGCTCGAGAGCGACACCCATCTCGCCCGTTGACCCCTCGGCGGCCAGGGCCACCGCCGCTTGGAGGCGTTCGAGAGACGCCTCGTTCGCCGCGAGGAGTAACGTGAGCGCGAAACTCGGCATCCGTTCCTGCTAGAGTAACACCGATGAAGCGGCTCGCCTGGTCGATTCTCGCCGCGTCCGCCTGCGGAACGCCCGCACCCGAGCGCATTCAGGGAGATCTCGCGACGGTCCTCGAGCGCGGAATCCGCGAGGGCTCCGCGGGGTTCGACCATGGTGTCTGGGACGAAATCCTGTCGAAGTACGCGGTCGAGGGCGGCCGGCGCTTCGACTACGCCGGGCTGAAGAAGGAGGGGGGCGCTCTCGCGGCCTACGTCGACGCTCTCGCCGAAGTCGATCTCGGAAGCCTCTCGGGCCCGGAGCTCGAAGCCCTCTTCATCAACGCCTACAACGCTTATACCGTCCGGACCATCCTCGATCGTGTTTCCGCGAGCGGGGGATTCGAAATCGAGAGCATCCGCGACATCGAAGACGTCTTCACGCGCGAAGCGCACGTCGTGGGAGGCTTTCGCCTGAGCCTCGACAACATCGAGCACAATATCCTGAGGCCCACGTTCCAGGACCCGAGGCTCCACTTCGCCGTCAACTGCGCATCGATCTCCTGTCCCCCCCTGCCTGCTGACGCGTTCGAGGCGGAGCGGCTCGACGAGCAGCTCGAGGCCGCGACGAAGAACGCGCTGGGAAGCTCCGACTATGCTTCGGTCGAGGACGGTGGACTACTGCTCACGAAGATCCTCGAATGGTACGGAACGGATTTCGTGAATCCCGACTACCGTGGCTCGGAGGAGAGCCTCCCCGCGTTCGTCCTCAGGTACGCGAACGAGGACGTCCGCCGTTTCCTCGAAGAGAGGAATCTGGAAGTCGAGGTTCGTTTTCGGGACTACGACTGGCGGTTGAACAAGCCGTAGGGCTACTTCACCTTCTCGCCGCGACCGAGGATGTCCGCCCTTTCCTTCAGCGCGGGGTCGTTCACCCCGTATTGGGCGGCCAGGTTGGCGTGCTCCAGGAGGGTCTTCACGAGCGCCTCGTCTTCCGGGGTGCAGGGACAGCCCTTCGCGATCTGCCCGAACGCCGACCACGCGAGCCCCCAGTGGGCGTGACCGAAGTTCGGATAGGCATCCACAGCTTTCTGGAAGTAGCCGGCCGCCTCCGCGAAGCTCTTTCTGTCCTTGAGAACGAATCCGTAGTACGCCCAGCCCAGAGGGTTCGCGTAGTCTGGGGTTGAGGTGGCCTTCCCCAGCGTCTCAAAGGCTTTATCGAACTGCTGGCCATCGTAGTATGCCATCCCGAGCTCCGTCAGGTAATCGCCGTTGTCCCCCTGGAGCGCCACCGCCTTCTCGAGCTCGGGAAGCGCCGCCGCCACTTGCTTCTGGAGTCGGAGGACGTGCCCTTTCTTGTAGTGGGCGTCCGCGAGGGAGTCGTCGAGCTCGATCGCTCTCGTGAACTCCGCGAGGGCCTTGTCCATCTGCTGCGAGGCCTCGAGAGAGACTCCGAGATAGTGATGCACCTGGGCGTTGTCCGGCATCTTCTGGACCGCCTTTTCCATCAACGCTCCCGCTTCCTGGAGCTTTCCCTGCTGGATCAAGATCTCGCCGAGGGAGACGTAGGCGCTCGTGAGGTTCGGGTTGAGGTCGACCGCCTTCTGGAAGTAGTTCGCCGCCATCGCCAGGTTCCCCTGGGCCTGGTACACCTCGGCGAACGCCACGTTGGCGTCGGGGTCGTTGGCGTTCACGGTGATGGCCATCGCGAGGTCGGAGTAGGCGGCATCGCGCTTTCCGAGGGCGTTACTTGCCTTGCCGCGCACGCCGAACGCGCGGGTGAGCTGGTTGTTCAGCTCGAGGGCCTTCGTCGCTTCGGCGACGGCGCCTTCGTAGTCCTTCCTCCCGAGAAGAATCTCGGCGAGTCCCGCGTGCGCTTCGGCGACCTTCCCGTCGAGCTCGATCGCCTTGCGAAACGCCGACTCGGCCTCCGCTGGTTTTCCGCTCGCGAGCGCCGCCTCGCCGATCGTCGAGTGCACGATGGCGCTATTGGGCGCGAGCGCGAGCGCCTTCTGCGCGACATCGCCCGCCTCGACGATGGCTCCGGTCTTGGCAAGCCCCGTCGCGAGCGCGACGAGGACGTCGGCATTCGAGGGGTTGAGCTCGGCCGCCTTCTTTCCGAACTCGACCAGCTTGGTGTAGTCGGCGGACTTCGCGGCGGCGATGGTCATCCCTTCGTAGCACTCCGCCTGCTCCGCGGGCACCGTCGTCGAGCCCACCGCCTTTCCATACGCCGTCCCCGCGTTCGACCAGTCCCCGAGCTCTTTGTAGATCCGCGCGAGCTTCAGGTGAACGTCCCCTCGATCCGGGAAGTTGGAGACGATGGTGAGGTAGTACCCTCCCGCCTTCTGAAGGTTCCCAGCCTTGATCTCCTTCTCGGCGGCGTCGAGGTACTTCTTGACGTCCTTCTCCGCGATCTTCACATCCTGCGCGAGTGCGGCGCCGGAAGTGAAGGCGACGAGAACGATGAAAATACAAGACCGAAGGATCGTAAGGCTCCCCATGGCGTCCCTCCTCGAGCTAAACCCGTGGCGAATCCTATCATTGCCCGGGAATCGAGGCTAATATTCCAGGGACGACATGCCGGGCCATCGAATCGTGGCCGCCCCGCGGGCGGCCGCGCGAAGCGGAGAAGCCCGGAGGTGGCTCGCCGAGGTGTCGGGCCGCGATCCGGTCCTCATCGTCTCGACGGCGCTTGAGGCCGCCGATCATTTCCTCCGGGAGCTCGCCTCCGATCGCGGTTCGCTCTTCGGATATCGCCGCACGACGCTCGACGCCCTCGCCTACCGGCTCGCCCTTCCCGCACTCGCCCGCGAAGGCATGACGACCGCGAGCCGTCTCGCGCAGGAGGCGGTTGTCGCCCGGATCCTCCATCAGGCGGGAATCGAAGGCCGGCTCGGACCCCTGGCCGAAGTCGCTTCGGGACCGGGGCTCACCCGCGCTCTCACCTCGACGCTCCACGAGTGCCGCCTCCACCGCGTGAGCGCGGACGCGCTTTCGGCGCTCGGCGAGCTGGGAGAGACGCTGTCCTTCCTTCTCCGGCGCTACGAGGAGCTCTCGCGCCGCGAGGGGGTCGCCGACCGCGCGCTCACCCTCACCCTTGCCCGCAAGGGTGTCTCTGAAATCGAAGGGCCCGTTCTCCTTCTCGACGTTCCCGTCGAGAGTCCTCTCGAAGCGGACCTCGTTTCGGCGATCGCCGCTGGAGCTCCCCTTCTCGCGACGGTCATCGATTCCGATGAGGGCACGATCCAAAGGCTCTCGGACGCGCTTGGCTGCTCCCCCGAGGAGACCCCAACGGGCTCCGGAGAAACCTCTGCGCTCTTCGATCTCCAGACCCACGTCTTCGCTGAAACGGCTCCCCCTCGGCGCGCGCGCCCCGACGACGTCGTCGTGCTCTCCGCACCGGGCGAAGCGCAGGAAGCGGCGGAGCTCGTCCGCGCCATTCAGATCGAGGCCGAAAAGGGCCTCTCCTTCGATCGCGTGGCGGTGCTCCTCCGCTCGCCGGAAGTGTACACGCCCCTTCTCGAGGACGCGTTCGACCGCGGCGGCATCTCCGCATACTTCGAGAACGGGACCAAGAGGCCCGACCCCGCCGGCCGAGCCTTTCTCTCCCTTCTCGACTGCGCCGCCGAAGACCTCTCCGCCGTTCGATTCGCGGAATACCTCTCCCTCTCCCAGATCCCGAAGCTCGACGCGCTGGGCGTTCCCATCGTCGCCCCGACGGAAGAAGAAGACATCCTGTGGGCCCCACCGCGGCACCCGCTCGGTCCCGAGCCCGCGCGCGAGCCCGTGCAGCTCGACCTGTTCGCCGAGACGCCCGAGAAAGTCGAGACCCCCGAAGACGAGCCCGTGATCGCGGGAACGCTCCGCGCGCCCTGGCGCTGGGAGAAGCTCCTGGTAGACGCCGCCGTCATCGGCGGCCGCGACCGCTGGGAGCGAAGGCTTGCCGGCCTCGGGCGGGAGCTCGAGCTGCAGCTTCTCGAGATCGAGGACCCGGAGAGCCCGGAGGCCGAGAGGCTCCGGCGCGAGAAAAGCGATCTCCTGCATCTCAGGAACTTTTCCCTCCCCTTGATCGAGATCCTCGATGAGGCGCCTCGGGAGGAGACTTGGGGGATATGGCTCGACTGGCTCGAGCGGCTCGCCGCGCGCTCGCTCGCGATCCCGGAGGGAGTGCTCGCGCTCCTGAAGGAGCTCCGGCCGATGAACGCCGTCGGCCCGGTCTCGCTCCTCGAAGTGCGGGAAGTCCTTTCGGAGCGCCTGACGCTCCTCCCGCAAAGGCCTTCGGGCGAACGCTACGGGAAGGTCTGGGTCGCTCCCCTCTCGGCGGCGCGGGGCCTGAGCTTCGAGCTCGTCCTCGTCCCCGGCGTCGCCGAGAGGATGTTCCCGAGAAAAATCGTCGAGGACCCTCTGCTCCTCGACTCCGACCGCGGAAAGCTCGGCGGGAGCCTCCCCGTGCAGAAGGATCGGATCGCGAAAGAGCGGCTCTTCCTGAGGCTCGCCATCGGCGCGGCATCGAGCAAGATCGTCTTCAGCTATCCCTCCGTCGACCTCGCCAAGGGACGCGCCAAGGTTCCTTCCTTCTATCTGCTCGAGGTGGCGAGAGCGAGCCAGGGCGAGCTCCCCGACTTCGAGACGCTCGCGCGGGAGGCGGCGAGCTCCTCCGGCGCGCGGCTCGGCTGGCCCGCTCCGCGGGACCGCGGACAGGCGATCGACGCCGCCGAGTTCGACCTCGCGTTTCTCTCGGATTCCCTTCGCCGCGACGTCTCCGATACGGAGGCCCGCGGAACCGGGCGCTATCTCGTCGAGACGAGCCCCGCCCTCGCGCGCTCCCTGCGCGCGCGCTATCAGCGGGGACGAAGCGGACGCTTCACCTACGCGGATGGTTTTCTCGAGGCCTCCCCTCACGCCCGCGCGCTCCTCGCACAGCACCGTCTCGATGCGCGCCCCTACTCCGTGACCGCGCTCGAGAAGTACGCGTTCTGCCCGTACCGCTTCTATCTCAACGCCATCCTGCGCATCCGTCCCCGCGAGACGGTGGAGGCGGTGACGCACCTCGATCCGCTCACGAAAGGGAGCATCCTCCACCGGGCGCAGTTCGAAGTCTCGAAGCGGCTCGGAGACGCGGGCCTTCTTCCCGTGCGGCCCGACAACCTCGACCCGGTGCTCCAGCTCTTCGAGGTCGTGTTCGACGAAGTGGACGAGCGCTTCCGGGAAGACCTCGCGCCCGCCATCGAACGAATCTGGAGGGACGAGCTCGAGCGCATCCGGTTCGACCTGCGAGGCTGGCTCCGGCGGGAGTCGCTGCGAGAGGACGGCTTCGTCCCCTATCGCCGCGAGTTCACGTTCGGGATGAGGCCCACGGGACCCGCCGACCCTGCGAGCACTCTCGAGGTCGCGGTCTTGAAGAACGGCCTCAGGCTCCGGGGAGCCATTGACCTCGTGGAAAAGCGCGCGATGGACGGCAAGGTCCGGGTGACGGATCACAAGAGCGGCAAAGCCTGGATGCCCGAGAATGCCATCGTGAACGGTGGCGAGAACCTTCAGCCCATCCTCTACACCCTCGCCTACGAGGCGCTCACCGGAGAAGAGGTCGAATCCGCCCGCCTCTACTACGTCACTCAGCGCGCCGGCTACGCGGAGAGAATGGTGCGCGCCAACGAAGAATCGCTCGCCGTCGTCGCCGAGTTCCAGAGGCGTCTCGATGAAGTGATCGAGGAAGGCTTCTTCCCCGCCTCCCCCAACGACAAGCTCGGCTGCAAGTACTGCGACTACCTCCCGGTCTGCGGCCCGAGGATGCAGATCGACGCGCGAAGAAAGCAGGGCGACCCTCGCCTTTCGCCCCTCAACTGGCTCCGGAGCCTCACGTGAGCGAGGTCGTTCTCCAGGACCAATCCGATCGCGACGCGATTCGAGACGAGCTCGACTCCACCCTGGTCGTGGAAGCGGCGGCGGGCACGGGGAAGACCACGGCGCTCGTGAGCCGCATCCTCTCCGTTATTGCCAGCGGGAGGGGCGAGCTTTCCCGGCTCGTCGCCGTCACCTTCACCGAGAAAGCCGCGGGCGAGCTGAAGCTTCGGCTTCGAGAGGAGCTCGAGAAAGCTCGCGGCGCGGCGCGAACGAAGGGCGACGACGAGGTAAGAACGCGCCTCGAGCGCGGCCTCGCGCAGCTCGAAGAGGCGCACGTGGGCACCATCCACGGGTTTTGCGCCGACCTCCTGAAACAGCGTCCGCTTCAGGCCGGCGTCGACCCGCTCTTCGAGGTCGCGACGGAAGAGGACAAGGCCCGGCTCTTTCGGCGGGTCTTCGATCGCTGGCTCCAGGAAAAGCTCTCGGATCCCCCGCCTGGCATCCGGCGCATCTTGAGGCGCCCCCCGTTCGGCGAGGAAGGCCCCATCGATAACCTCTACAAGGCAGGGTTGGAGCTCCTCGACGTGCGCGATTTTCCCGCGCTCTGGAAGATCCGTCCCTTCGACCGCGAGTCCGAAATCGACGCTCTCGTAGAACGAGCCGCCTCGCTCGGGGAGAGGGCGGCGCGGAGCACGAACGAGAGGGACTACCTGCGGCTGGACCTCGTGGACCTGGTGGCCTTCCTCCAGGACGTGAACGGACAGGAGCAGGTGAGCGGAAAGCGCGATTACGACGCCCTCGAGCACCGCCTCGGCTCTCTCAAGCTGGGGAAGAGGAAGGGGCGGGGCGCCTACGCCGACGGGGTCTCGCGGGAAAAACTTCTCGCGGACCGCGACTCCCTGGCCCAGGACCTTGCGACCTTCGGAAAGCACGCGCGCGCGGACGTCTCGGCCCATCTCCAGAACGAGCTCCAGGAGGTCATCGCCCGCTACGAGTCGCTGAAGTCGAAGCGCGGCCGGCTCGACTTTCTCGATCTCCTGGCGCGGGCCCGCGACCTCCTGACGGGAAACCCCGAAGTCCGCCGTGATCTTCAGGCGAGCTTCACCCATATCTTCGTCGACGAGTTCCAGGACACGGACCCGCTCCAGGCCGAGATTCTCCTCCTTCTCGCCGCGGACGATGCCGAGGAGGATGACTGGCGGAAGGCAAGACCGATCCCCGGGAAACTGTTCCTCGTCGCCGATCCCAAGCAGTCGATCTACCGGTTCCGAAGGGCCGACGTCTCCCTGTACCAGCGGGTGAAGAAACAGCTCGTGCGGGCGGGAGCGCGGCAGGTGCACCTCACCGTCAGCTTTCGGTCGGTGCCCGAGATCCAGGACCTCGTGAACTCTTCGATGAGCATGGCGATGAAGCCGACGGCCGACAACCACCAGGCCGACTACGTGCCGCTTCACTCCTATCGGCCGAAGACGGAGGGGCAGCCCGCGGTCATCGCACTGCCCGTCCCGCGCCCCTACAGCGACTACGGGAGAGTGGTGTACTTCGCGATCCAGCGGTCGGAGCCTCCTGCCGTCGCCTCTTGGGTGCGATGGCTCCTCGAGGAGAGCGGCTGGCAGGTGAGCGGTCGAGGGCGCGACTCCCGTACCGTCAGACCGTCGGACGTGTGCCTTCTCTTCCGGCAATTCGTGAGCTACGGCCGCTCCGTCACCCAGCCCTACGTGGACGCGCTCTCCGCCCTCGACGTGCCCCACGTTCTGATCGGGGGACGGGGATTCCATCAGCGCGAGGAGATCGACGCCATGAGGGTGGCGCTCGCCGCGATCGAGAGGCCCGACGACGAGCTCGCGGTTCTCGCGACCCTCCGCGGGCCGCTCTTCGCCCTGAGCGACGACGGCCTGTTCCGCTTCCGATCGCAGCACGGCCCGCTCCATCCTTTTCGAGCTACGAAAGGCTCGCTCGAGGACGATGCGCTTTCGATCCGCGAGGCCCTCGACGTGCTCGCGTCCCTCCATCGGGATCGGAATCGAAGGCCCGTCGCCCTCACCATCCGCGCGCTTCTGGACAGGACGCGGGCCCACGCCGGGTTCGCTCTCTGGCAGGCGGGCGATCAGGTGCTCGCGAACGTTCTGAGGCTCCTCCAGATCGCGCGCACGTTCGAGGAGGGCGGAGGGCTCTCCTTCCGCGGCTTCGTCGATCATCTGGATTCGCTCGCGGAGGAATCCGATCGGACGGAGCAGCCGATGATCGAGGACGGCGTCGAGGGCGTTCGCCTGATGACGGTCCACAAGGCGAAGGGACTGGAGTTCCCCGTGGTCGTTCTCTGTGAGATCACGAATCCGTTCTCGAGAGGCGCCTCGCGGCACGTGGATCCCGATCGGAATCTCGTCGCCATGAGGCTCGCGGGCGGGTCACCCTGGGAGCTTCTCGAGAACGAAGAAAGCGAAGGGGAGCGCGATCGCGCCGAGAGCCTTCGTCTCCTCTACGTGGCCGCGACCCGCGCGCGGGACATCCTCGTCGTGCCCGCGGTCGGCGATGAACCGCAAAGCAACGGGTGGGTTTCCCCAATTCTATCCGGCCTCTACCCGGCGGCGAGCGGCCGCCACCTTTCAGCAGTTCCGCCGGGATGCCCGCGCTTTTCCGGAAGCGACACCGTGCTCGAACGCCCGCCGGACGTCTTCGTCGATGCCCCGATCCGGCCGGGCCTCCACAAACCGGAGAGAGGGAACCATCAAGTCGTCTGGTGGGATCCCTCGCTCTTCGAGAGCCCCCTCGAGACCAAGCCTGGCCTCAGGCGATACACGATTCTCCAGGCGAGCGAGCGCGACGAGGCGGGAGAGGGCGCCCGGGAGCACGCGCGCTGGCTCGAACGGCGCGCCCGTCTTCTCGAGAACGGGGGCGCACCCACGTACCGAGTCGCGACGGTGACGACCCTCGTCGAAGACGAGAAGCCGGAGGTCGCCGGCGCATCGGAAGTCCACGTCGCGGAGGTCGAGGGCCGCGACGTTCTCCGCCCTGGAGGAAAGCGCTTCGGGGCCCTCGTCCACGAGGTCCTCGCGCGGGCGCCTCTCGGTGCGGCCGCGTCGGACATCGCTGCCCTCGCCGAAAGCCTCGGACGGATTCTCGGAAATCCAGACGAGGAGAGGAACGCGGCCGCCGCCGCGGTCACCCGCGCCCTCGCGCACCCGCTTCTGGAAAGCGCCCGAGCGGCCTCCGTCGTTCTCCGCGAGACCCCCCTCCTCTACCGCGAGACGGACGGACGGCTCATCGAAGGAATTCCGGACCTCGTGTTCCGCAACGGGGGCTCCGACTGGACCCTCGTCGACTTCAAGACCGATCTCCGCATCGACATCGCGGAGGCGTCCCACCGTGCGCAGGTCGCCCTTTACCGGCTCGCCCTCCAGGACGCAACGGGGGTACAAGCGGAGGGGTGGCTCCTGTATATTTAGCGACCATGTCGAACACACGCTTGGCCCTGCTCGTCAGTCTTCTCCTTCTCGCGGGATGCAGTGCACCGATTCCTGAAGTCCTCGTCGCCGACACCATCCTTGTCAACGGCAACGTCATCACCGTCGATCCCGAGGACCGAGTTCTCCAGGCCCTCGCCATCAAGAACGGGCGGATCCTCGCCGTCGGAACCGACGCCGAGATCCGCGCACTCGCCGGTGAGGACACGCGCGTCATCGATCTCGAGGGGCGCACCGCGACGCCGGGCCTTCTCGACGCCCATTGTCATTTCGCAAACGGTGGAACGGACATGCTCGAGCTCTCTGACCTCTCCTATCCCAAGGTGAAGGGCATCAAGGACGTTCTCGGAGACGTTGAGAAGCAGGTCGCGGGAAAGACCGGGGGGGACTGGATCCAGGGCCGGGGCTGGGACGAGGGGAAGCTCGAAGAGCGGCGCTACATCTACGCTTCCGATCTCGACGCGATTTCGGCCGAGAACCCCGTGTGGCTCACGCACACCATGGGCCACTATGGCGTCGCCAACAGCCTCGCGCTCAAGCTCGCGAACGTCACGAAGAGCACTCCCGATCCGCCGGGAGGAACCATCGATCGCTACCCGGACGGGACGCCGACCGGCGTGCTGAAGGAGCACGCCCAGCGTCTCGTCACCCGGCTCATCCCCGACCCCGGCGTCGAACAGGTCCAGAAAGGCATCGAGCAGCTCGCGAAGGAGTTCCACAAAGAGGGAATGACCGGGCTCAAGGATCCGGGCATCTACGCGCCCGAGTGGGAGGCGTATCAGAGGGCGCTCGCGGCCGGGAATCTCCCCGTGCGGGTGTTCGTCCTTTGGCGAGGGGGACAGACGCTCGCGGAATCGGAAGCCCTTGCTGCCCGCATCGCAGCGTTCACCAAGCCCTACCGCACGACGGGAGACGACAACCTCATCTCGGGCGGGATCAAGCTCGCCATCGACGGAAGCGGCGGCGCCCGGACCGCGTGGCTGCACGAGCCCTGGAACAAGGACTACACCTCGATCGACGAAGGGAACTACGGCTACCCCGTGATCGATCCGGACGTGCTGAGAAGCCAGATCCTGATGTTCCACGACGCGGGATTTCACGTGAGCATCCATTCCATTGGAGACCGCGGGATCGACTGGGTGGTCGACTCCTACGCGATGGCTCTCGAAAAGAATCCGCAGAAGGGCCGGCGCCACGGAATCATCCACGCCAACATCCCGACGGATCACGCAATCGACACGATGGCGAGGCTGCAGAAGGATCTCGACTCCGGCTACCCCGAGCCCTCCGCGCCCTTCATGTGGTGGATCGGCGATACGTATTCGGGCAACTTCGGTCCCGAGCGCTCGAAGCGCCTCAACCCGTTCAAGACCTTCGTCGCGAAGAACATCAAGTGGGCGGGCGCGTCGGACTTCGGAGTGACTCCGTTCCCCGCGCGCTTCGGCATCTGGGCTTCCGTCGCCCGAAAGCCGGCGCTCGGCGTCTACGACAAGGACCCGTACGGCCGCGAGGAAGCGGTCGACGTCCGCACCGCGCTTCGCTCCTACACCATCTGGAGCGCGCACCAGATGTTCCTGGAGGACAAGATCGGATCCCTCGAGCCGGGAAAGTACGCGGACATCGCCGTCTGGGACAAGAATCTCTACGAGATCCCGACGGAGGAGCTCGAGACCATCCAGTGCCAGATGACTCTGTTCCAGGGAGAGGTCGTGTTCGAGAAGTAGGCGTCTACTCGAGCTACGACTGTCCTCAGCGAAGCTGGTCGAGCCAGGCTTCAAAGGCGAGGACGATATCGTACTGATCTTTGTTCTGGCCGAGGGCGAGAAATTCGGTGAGAGTGCGGCTCGTAAGCATGGGCAGGGCACTGCTCGATTCTGCCGCAACGTACTTGCCCTCGGTCAGGTGGTACATCAGGAGCGCCTTGCCGTCGAAGCGCCAGACCTCCGGAATGCCGAGCGCGGCGTAAGCCGGGAGCTTGAACAGCGACTCGTGATGGATGTCGATCTCCACGACGATATCCGGCGGTGGGTCCTTGCCGAAGTCGATGCGCAGCTTGTTCCCGATGGCTGCCGCGGACTGCACGTAAAAACATCCGTCGGGCTCCGACCCTGTGTCCTTGGCGTGCCTCTTTATCGTGGAGGAGCCGAAGGAAAGGACTCGGATGCGTAGCTTTGTGCTCAACAGGCGGACCAACGCTTCGAGGAGCCTGCTGTAGCTCTCGTGCTCTGAGGAAAGCGTCATGACGTGCAGGGTCCCCCGGTCATAACTGATGCGCAGCCCGCTGGCATCAGCCACGCTCTCGAGGAGCGCCTCGTACTCTGACCAGCTGACGTTTCGCAAGGTGAGCGTGCTGTCTGCGGGCAGCCTCTCGATGACCTCGATGAGAGCGATTGCGGCACTGCTCATAACCGAAGTCTATCATGGCCGATTTTCTCGTGACGGGTGACAGCGATTCCCCGGCCTTCCATCGGCGGAAGTGGCGTACGTCACCTTGCCCCGGGAAGGCTTGAGAGCTTCTCCTTGAGCGCCGTGCTGTCGGGATATCGGGTGAGGAGCTCTTCGAGAAGGCTCTTCGCCTCCTGCGCGCGGCCCGCCTGAACGAGCGCGTCCGCCCGCAGCGTGCCGTGTCTCAGGACCAGCCGGCGGCTGTCCTGCGGTACCGCAATGCGGTCGAGGGCAGCGAGAGTGCCCTCCGCATCTTTCGCGTCGAGGAGAGCCGACTCCGCGGACAGCAACTGGACATCGAACTGGTCGGGAAACCGCCGCGCCATCTCCTCGATCAGGCGAGAGGCTTCGGCGGAACGCCCCTCCTTCCGGTCTAGCTGCGCCTGATGGTAGAGTCCGGCGAGGAGAAGACGGCCCACGTCCTCGGGCTCGCCGGAGCGAATGCCCACACCCCCGGCGTAGGAGTACACGAGCTCTCCGCCATGCTCGGCTGCCTCGTAGAGGAAGAACAGACCCACGAGGCCAACGGCGCTCGAAAGAATGTGCGCCGGGCGCGCCTTTCCGCGCCGCGCGAGGAAGAGCGCCAGGATCTCGAGCGCCGCGACCCCGAGCAATACATTCTTCGCGCGAAGCCCCCACTCCTCGTGCTCGACCACGGCGTCGCGGGATCCAGGGACCCGCTCCACCGGACCGTGGGCGTCGATCCCGGACTTCGCCGCCGCTGCGACCGCGGCGACGCCGATGAGGAGAAGCACCGACGCCGCCGGCCCGGCGACGGCAATCCTTCCAGTGAGCGACAGCAGTCGGAAGACGACGCCCACCATCGACAGCACGATGGCGAAGTGGACGACCTGGGGGTGAAACGAGCCAAACGAGTCGAACATGCGGATCGCCTCCCGCGGGCGCGAAGCGCGCGCCCGAACAAAGAGGGAGATTCTACATCGTGTGAGGCAATCGTCGAGCCCGTGGTATCTTCCTCGCCTGGCGCAGGAGAGGGCACGCTCATGGCAAACTGGTTCTTCGAGCCGGGACACACCGCCGCGGAGTTCTGCGTGCGGCATATGATGGTTACGTACGTCCGCGGACACTTCAAGAACGTTCGAGGGACCTTGGAGTGGGATCCAGGACGACCGGACGCGACCTCGGTCGAAGTCGCGATCGACGCTCGCACCCTCTGGAGCGGCGAAGCGGACCGCGACGCCCATCTCAAGAGCGCCGATTTTCTCGACGTCGAGAATCACCCGTCCATCACCTTCAAGGGCGCCCAAGTCCTCGTCATGGGCGAGCACGACTTCGTGGTGCTCGGCGATCTGACGGTGCGCGGGGTCACCCGCGGAGTTCCGCTGCGGGTGAGCTACCTCGGCACCTGGCAGACTCCGTGGTGGGAAGAGGGCGTTGACCAGGGACCGAAGACGCGCGCGGGATTCGTAGCGACAGCGCGTTTCAACCGCCACGACTTCGGCGTGAGCTGGAACGCTCCCCTGGAGCGAGGGGGCGCGGTGGTCGGCGATACCGTCGAGGTCACGGTGGACGCGGAGGCGATCCTGGAGACACCGTGACGCGTCCCCCCGCGTCACGAGCTCCGACGCGGGTCTCGAGTGGCCCCGGCTGGCGGTCTCCTGGCCGGAGTTAACCTTCACCGGCGCCCCGCTTCGGCTCGCGGCCAGGCAATTCGGCATGGGGCATGGAGACGGTGCCCATGCCCCGGACGAGTATTTCATCATCGAGGCGGAGACCCTAAGGTGGCGGGATGGGACGGCGCCCGGTGCTAGCTCAGCTCGGGTCGGCGGCGCGCAACCGCTTCGCCAGCGCCTGCAGGAGCTTCCATCCGATGGCGCTATTCCTTTCGACCAGCGGACGGAACTCCCAGAACGTGAGCCCGTAGCAAATCAGGTCGGTTGCCGCCGTCACCGTGGCCGAGCGGGGGCCGCCGTCGATCAGGGCGATCTCGCCGAAGTAGTCGCCCGGGCCGAGGGTGGCGTGGTGGACGCCTTTTCTTGTAACCGTGGCCTCCCCGGAGTCGATGAGGAAGAAGGCGGCGCCCCCGGAGCCCTCCATGATGACGGTCTCGCCCTTCGCGAAGGGGCGCTCCTTGAGCAGGCGGGCGATTTGCTCGGCCTGCCTCCGGTCCATATCGGCGAAGAGCTGGACGCGCTGGAGGGCGGCCACGGGGTCGCGCGGCGGAGGGCCGGGAGGTGGCGCCTCGCTGCGCGCCTTCCCGGTGGTGACGGCGCGGCACTGAAGGAGATAGAGCGTCCCATCCTGGAACGCCCATTCGATGTCGCGCCGCGGGCCGTAGACCTTCTCGCACTGGAGGGCGAGCTCCCCCAAGGCCGCGAGCTGGGCGTCGTCGAGGCAGAGCTGGTTCACTTGGGCCGATGGCACTTGCTGCTCGAAGGTGCCCCCGTTCGGGAGCGAGCGGATCGCGACGCGCTTGCGCCCGACCTTGCGTTCCAGCACTCCGCCGGAGCGGTCGAGGCGGAAGTGGTCCGGGACGACGAGCCCGGCGACCACGGCTTCACCGAGGCCCCAACTCGCTTCGATCAAGCGCTCATCGGCGCCGGTGACCGGGTTCTCGGTGAACATGACCCCGGCGACGGTGGGGTTGAGGAGCGTCTGGACGACGACGCCGACGCTCGGCCGGGTGAACAGGCCGACACGCTGGCGGTAGGTGATGGCCGAGTCCGAGTTCGCAGACCACCAGACTTCGCGGACGGCGCCGGGGACGTCGGCCACCGAATGGACGTTGAGCACGGTGAGGTGCTGGCCGGCGAAGCTCGCCGCCGCGCTGTCTTCGTCGACGGCGGACGACCGGACGGCGAACGGGGGCGGCAAGGCGGCGATGGCCCTCGCCACCTTTTCAATGGCCTTGTCCTCCCCCGAGGCGACGGCCTCGACCAGGTTTCCCGAGAGCGCGACACCGGGCGGGACCGGGAGGCCCTGGCGCGCGGCGTCTCCGAGCCCCACGGCCTTCGACCCATAGAGCGATGCCTCGCGCGCCTTCGTGAAGGGGACGACCTTTTTCACCCGAGCACCGTGACTTCACCGGCATCCCCGTCCACGCGGACCAGGACGCCGTCGGCGATGCGTTCGGTCGCCTCGCGGGTCCCGACGACGCCGGGGATGCCGTACTCGCGCGAGACGATCGCCGCATGCGAAAGGAGGCCGCCGTTATCCGTGACGATCCCGCCAAGGAGCGGGAGGAGGATGTTGAAGGCCTCGGTCGTCGACTCGGTGACGAGCACGTCGCCCTTGGCGATCCGACCGAAATCGGAGGGGCCGGAGACGCGGCGCGCGGGCCCATCGTAGACGCCCTTGCTTGCCGCGAGCCCGTAAAGGACCTTCTCCTCGTTCTGCGCCTGGGAGCTCCCGAAAACCATGCCCAAGGCGATGAAAATCGCGCGCATGAGGCGGCCGACCGATGGGGGCAGGGCCGCGAGGTCAGGCGGGGGCGGTGCGGGCGGGCCAAGGACGGGCGGAGCGTCTTTGGCGGTTCTGGTCGCGCGGTATTCGGCGCGCTTGGCGAGCTCGTCCGCGGACGGGCTACCGGTGCCGGCGACCAGTGCACACATCTCGTCGAGGCTGGCGTCCACCATCTGCTCGGGGGTGGCGATGCGGCCGCGACTCGCGACCCGCCGGCCTGC
>Ga0187893_10004996_pt1 | contig 24413 bp, 25 predicted proteins | sample MA1701074metaG_FD_139574 | JGI IMG/M metagenome (GOLD analysis project Ga0187893, IMG submission 139574) | White microbial mat communities from a basaltic lava cave in the Kipuka Kanohina Cave System on the Island of Hawaii, USA - MA170107-4 metaG ...
AAACGATACGAAACGCCCTGAGCTCAAAACACCCGGAGATTCAAGGGAATTTCCGGCGTTTCGAGACAGCGTGAGCTGCCTTGAACAGGATAGTTGGCGGAGAGGGTGGGATTCGAACCCACGAATACCTTGTGAGGTATTACTGGAATTCCAGTCCAGCGCCTTCGACCGCTCGGCCACCTCTCCTTCGAAGGGGGCAAGCCTACTGGAGGCAGGCTCCCGGCAGCAACCGAGGCAACCTGTTCAGTATCCCCAATCGAGAATTAGCTGGAATCCCTCGAAGGTCGGCGTGCCCCTCGCCTTGGGAAAGTCCACCCAGTTCATCCGGTAGCTGCCGTTCAACGTGAGTGAATTGTTCAGGCGATAGCGCAGGCCGGCACCCAGCTGGTAGGAAAGCCCGTCGACGCTCTTCGTGTCCTGGAAGTCCTCGCAGATGTAACCGTACCAGGGGTCCCACCAGCAGCCGACCTGGGGCGGCTCGGTCGGGATATTCGTGTCCACCCAGTTCCAGCCGACACCCGTCGTGACGAATGGCGCGAATCGGCCCGTCATGAAATAGTAGGTGAGATCGAACATCACACCCATGGTCTCGAGGTCGCCGCTGATCGGGAATATTTCTCCCGGATCGTCTCCGGCAAGATTGGCGTCGAAGTCGCGCTCGTCGAAGCTCAGGTTCGCGCCGATCTCGAAGCGTTCCGAAAGGTCGTAGCCGAGGCCGACCAGGAAACCGAGACTGCTGTTGAATTCGGCCGTCGAGCCGCCGTCGAAGTCGGTGTCGGACGTAAGCTGGTAGTTGACGCCAAGGCGCGTCTTCCATGGACCTCTGTCGTCCATTCCCAAGTCCAGCGCGCTGCCGGCGGTAGCGGTCCCGGCAACGCCCGCTGCCGTCGTCGTCGCAGCGCCGGCGCCCGTCCCCGCATGGGTGGCGATGGTGGGCGGGTGATCGAGGCAGGTTCCCGCCTCGCGGGGAAGCTCCGGCGACTTCACCACCGGGATCTTGAGCGCATTGCGCGTATCCGGCTGGTCCGCGCCTGCGGGGACGCGCATGGGATCCATCTCCTTCGCGGACTGATAGGGCTGCGCCTCATCGCAACCGCTGTAGGCGTCGGGAAGCACGCCGCAGCCGGAGAGCGTCAGCATGCCCGCGACCGACGCGAAGAAAAGGATGCGAATCGTCATTCAATCACTCCGGCGCGGCGCATGGCCGCGAGTACGGTTGCATGGTGCGCTTCCGATAGGCTGACGAGCGGCAACCTTATGCCAGCTCCGATTAGCCCGAGTCGCCCGAGAGCCCACTTCGCGGGAATCGGGTTCGACTCGACGAAAAGCGCAGTGTGAAGACCCGCGAGGCGCTCGTCGAGTTCCCGGGCTCCATCCTGGTCGTCGAGGAGCGCGGCCTCGACCATCTCGTGCATCAGGCGCGGAGCGACATTGCCGGTGACGGTGATGACACCCTGCGCGCCCGCGCCGATCAACTCGCGGCAGCTCGCGTCGTCGCCAGAGAGCAGGAGAAAATCGTCGCCGCAACGCTCGAGGATCTCCTTGCCTCGCGCGAGGCTGCCGGTCGCTTCCTTGATCCCGATGATTTGGGGGTGCCCGGAAAGACGCTCGACTGTCACCGGCAAGAGGTCGCAGGCGGTGCGCGACGGGACGTTGTAGAGGACGAGCGGCACGCTCGAGGCGTCCGCAATCACGCTGAAGTGCCGGTACAGGCCCTCCTGCGGCGGCCGGTTGTAATAAGGTGTGACGACGAGTACGCCGTCGGCCCCGAGTTCGCAGGCCATGCGCGTCCGCTCGACCGATTGCGCCGTCGAGCTGCCGCCCGTTCCCGCGATCACGGGAAGCCGGCCGCCGAGTCGCTGCACGGCGATCTGCAGCAGCTCCGCCGACTCCGCCGCCGTCATGGTCGCGGACTCTCCGGTCGTTCCGCCGACGACCACGCCGTCGCTTCCTTCGCGCGCGTGCCAGTCGAGGAGGCGTCCGAATGCGACGTGATCAACGTCGCCGGACTCCGTCATCGGCGTCACCAGCGCAACCAGGCTACCGCGGAACATTTCACCCCCCGGCCGAGCGGCCGGCACCGGAGGCGGGATCGTAATGGCGCACGCCTTGCGGGCGCAAGACGAGCGGGGCCCGCGATATCATCACCCGTCCGATCCCGGTACAATCCGCGCCACGCCCCCGTTTTCCCCCCGCATGAAACAGTTCATCGCAATTTCTGCCATCGGCGACGATCGCATCGGTCTGGTCCACGATCTCTCGAAGGTCGTGGCGGACTGCGGCGGCAGCATCAGCGAGAGCCGCATGACGGCGCTCGGCTCCGATTTTGCGATGCTGCTCCTGGTCGCGGGCAACTGGCATTCGATCGCGCGGATCGAAACCGACCTCGGAAAGCTGGCCGAAACGTCGGGCGTCACGATCCAGGTCCGCCGCACCACGCAGCGCGCAGTCCGCGAGGACATGGTCCCCTATTCGGTCGACGTCGTCTGCATCGACCAGGCCGGCATCGTCTCCGGACTCTCCGGATTCTTTTCAGCGCGCGGCATCGACATCGGCGAGCTCTCGACGCGGAGCTATGCCGCCGCCCACACCGGCGCGCAGATGTTCTCCGTCTACATAGTCGTCAACGTGCCGTCCCGCATCCACGTGGGCGCGCTCCGCGAGGAATTCATGGATTTCTGCGACCAGATGAACCTCGACGCCATACTCGAGCCGGTGAAGAACTGACACGATGGCTGCGGTCAAGCCGGGCGCGAGGGTGCCCAAATTCTCGATTCCGACGACGGCCGGCGTGTTCCGCGCGGGCGGCAAAGCCGGCGAGAGCCTGATTATATACTTCTACCCGCGGGACAACACGCCGGGCTGTACGCTGGAGGGCGGGGATTTCCGCGACCTCGCGCCTGCCTTCAGGCGTGCGCGCACGCGCATCCTCGGCATCTCGACGGACACGCTCGAATCGCACCGGCGGTTCAAGGACAAGATGAAATTCCCGTTCGAGCTGGGCTCGGACGAGGACCATGCCGTCGCCGGTCTCTTCGGCGTCTGGAAAGAAAAGAACATGTACGGAAGGAAGATGATGGGAATAGAGAGAAGCACTTTTCTGATAGACGCGACCGGCGCGCTGCGGCGCGAGTGGCGCAAGGTCCGCGTTGCGGGCCATGCCGCCGAAGTGCTCGCCGCGGCCTGCCAAATCTGATCCGATGTTGAAGAGCAGGCCAGCCAAGGGCGCCCGCCGCGCGTTCGTGCTGGACACGAACGTGCTGATGCACGATCCCGCCGCCGTGTTCCGCTTCGAGGAACACGACATCTACCTGCCGATGGGTGTGCTCGAGGAACTCGACGCGGGCAAGAAGGGCCTCTCGGAGTCGGCGCGGAACGTGCGCCAGGTGAGCCGCTTCCTCGACGAGCTGATGGCGAACGCAACCAAGGAGCAGATCGACCTCGGCCTCGAGCTGCCCGCTGGCCGCTCGGGGAACCACGGCAAGAAGCCGCCATCCGGCCGCCTTTACTTCCAGACGAAAAGGCTCGCCGCCGGCCTGCCGGACACGCTTCCCGGCCATGGCACCGACAATGCGCTGCTCGGCTACACGCTCGCGCTGCAGATGGAAATTCCGGGCACGCGCGTCACGCTCGTCTCGAAGGACATCAACCTGCGCATCAAGGCCGCAATCCTCGGCGTGCATGCGGAGGACTACTACAACGATCGCACGATCGAGGATGCCGACCTCCTGTTCAAGGGCGTGACGGCGCTGCCTGCGGACTTCTGGGAGACCCACGGCAACAACGTCGAGTCCTGGCACGAACAGTCACGCACCTTCTACCGCGTGCGCGGCCCGCTCGTGAACGAATGGCATCCGAACCAGTTCCTCTTCGACGCCAGGAACGACGGCTTCGAGGCGATCGTGCGCGCGATCGACGGCGAGGTCGCCACCCTCGAGGTCACGCAGGACTTTCGCAGCGAGCGCCACGCGGTGTGGGGCATCACGGCACGCAATCGCGAGCAGAACCTGGCGCTCAACCTGCTGCTCGACCCCGATATCGACTTCGTGACGATCCTCGGCCCTGCCGGCACCGGCAAGACGCTGCTGACGCTCGCTGCCGGACTCGCCCAGACGCTCGACACGAACCGCTTCAGCGAGATCATCATGACGCGCGTGACGATCCCGCTCGGCGAGGACATCGGCTTCCTGCCCGGGACCGAAGAGGAGAAGATGGAGCCCTGGATGGGCGCGCTGATGGACAACCTTGAGGTGCTGACGCAGGGCCAGGAGGGCGGCAGCTGGGGTCGCGCCGCGACACAGGACCTGCTCCGCCACCGCATCAAGATCCGCTCGCTCAATTTCATGCGCGGTCGCACCTTCCTGAACCGCTACCTGATCCTCGACGAGGCGCAAAACCTCACGTCGAAGCAGATGAAGGCGCTCGTCACGCGCGCCGGGCCGGGCACGAAGCTCGTCTGCCTCGGCAACATCGCGCAGATCGACACGCCCTACCTCACCGAGACGACATCGGGCCTCACCTACGTCGTCAACCGCTTCCGCGGCTGGCAGCATGCCGGCCACGTGACCCTCGTTCGCGGCGAGCGCTCGCGGCTCGCTGATTTCGCCTCGGAAGCCCTCTGAGCGAGAGGCGGCGAACGATGCCTGCCGCACGCGGTCGAACCGGCAACTCCGCAAGGAACTCCCCGATGCGTGCATGGGCCGTCGTCTTGATGCTGCAGCTTGCCGCGGGCGTCCCGCAGGCCGCCGCGCAGGCGAGCGCGGACCTGCCCGACATCGGCACGCCCGCGAGCACAACCCTGTCGCTCGCCGACGAATACAAGATCGGCCTGATGATCGTGCGGAGCCTGCGCGACGCCGGACAGATCGTCGAAGACCCGGAGATCAACGAATATCTCCAGTCTGTCGGCATGCGGCTCGCGAGCCAGGCGCACGAGGGCGCGCACCGGTTCACTTTCTTCGCGATCAGGGACTCGAGCATCAATGCATTCGCGCTGCCCGGCGGGTTCATCGGCGTCAATGCCGGGCTCGTGAAGGCGACGCGCAGCGAAGCGGAGCTCGCGGGCGTTCTCGCCCACGAGATCGCGCACGTGACTCAGCGCCACATCGCGCGCTCGCTCCAGAACGCCGGGCGCGCGAACCTGGCGTCCGCGGCCGCCATGCTCGCCGCGATCCTGATCGGCGCGACCACTGGCGTGCCGACCGACGCCGTGCTCGGCTCCGTGACCGCGGCCCAGGGCCTCGCGGCCCAGAGCCAGATCAACTACACGCGCGCCAACGAACAGGAGGCGGATCGCGTCGGTATCAACATCCTCGCCGCCTCCGGCTTCGACCCGGTCGCGATGCCGGAATTCTTCGGCACGATGCAGCAGCGCATGGGCGGCGCCGGGCGGAACATCCCGGACCTGCTGCGCACCCACCCCGTCACCAGCGAGCGGATCGCCGAGACGCGCGACCGCGCGAGCCGGATGGAGCGGCCGCGCACGGCGGACAGCACGAGCTATGCATTGATCCGGGACCGGCTCGAGCTCGAAACGCTGTCGCAGGAAAGCCAGCTTCGCGACCTCTACCCGACCGCGAAGAGCGCCGACTACCCGTCGACCGACGCCGAGCAGTACGGCCGCGCCCTCGCCCTCATCCGCGCCGGGGCGCCCGGGGAAGCGATCCCGGCGCTCGAGGCGCTGCGCGACCGCCGCCCGGATGTCACGCTGTATCACACCGCCCTCGGCCAGGCGGAGCTCGCGGCGGGACAGACGGAGGCGTCGCGCGAGACGCTCGAGAATGCGATGAAGCTCTTCCCGCGCAACGTCCCCGTGACCATGCGCTACGCGGAAACGCTGCTTCGCGCGGGCGACCCGAAGCGGGCGCACGTCGTGCTGCTCGACCTGTTCAACAACGTGCCGCCGACGGCCGAACAGGCGCGGTTCACGGCGATCGCCGCCAATGCAGCCGGCGACGTGGCCGATTCCTATTACTACATGTCGGAGTTCCACGTGATCAGCGGCGACCTCTCGCTCGCGATCAACCAGCTGCGCCTTGCGCAGGCGGTGCCCGGCATCAACGCGGTCCAGCGCGAGCGATTCGATGCGCGCATCCGCGAGCTCCAGGAATACCTGCCCAAGGGCAAGCGCGCACGCGAAGTCGCGGAGCCCCAGGGTCCCGACTCCGAACGCCGCGGCGAAAGCTAGAATTGCCGCCGGAATCCAAGCGGGAAAAACCAATGTCCTTCATGATCCGCGCCGGCGCCGGCGCAATGCTCGCCTGCCTGCTCGCCGGTTGCGCCACCACCAACATGGGGACGCCCGGCGACCCGCTCGAGCGCATGAACCGCGCATCGCACAAGTTCAACGACGCGATCGACCGCGCCGTGCTGAAGCCGGTGGCGACGGCCTATCACAAGCACTTGCCGGCGCCGGTCCAGAACGGAATCGGCAACGTCCTCGAGAACCTCGCGTTCCCGACGACGATCGTCAACGACCTGCTTCAGCTCAAGATCAAGGACACCTTGATCGACCTCGGCCGCTTCGCGATCAATACGACGCTCGGGATCGGGGGAATATTCGACCCGGCCTCCTCCCTCGGCATTCCGCGCAATGACGAGGACTTCGGGCAGACGCTTGGCCGCTGGGGCGTGCCATCCGGTCCCTATCTCGTCGTGCCGCTGCTCGGTCCGTCGACCGTGCGCGACGCGCCTTCGATCGTCGCCAACGGTTACACCGACATTCGCACGCAGGCCAGCCTCAACGACACCGAGCAGTGGTCGCTCGGCGTGCTTTCGATCGTCCATCGCCGCTCCGAATTGCTGCCCTTCGACGCGTCGTTCGATTCCGCATACGACCGCTATGCCTTCATACGCAATGCCTGGCTGCAGCGACGCGAGTACCAGGTCCGGGATGGAGACGTCGAGGACGACGTGCCGCTCGAGGATCCGGGCGAGTTCGACGATGAATTGCCGCCAGAAGATGCGCCGGCTGGCGATGCGCCTGAAGCTGACACGCCGCACGAGGCGGCGCCGGAGGATCAGCCGCCGGCGACCGGCGCAAGCAGCTCCGCAACCTCGCTGATGCCGGCGAGCGAGGCGATCGCAGGCGGCACGTTGCGATAGCGCAGCGCCCGACCCGCCGCACGCGCCGCGACCGACCATTCGAGCAGGAGCGCGAGACCCGCGCTGTCGACACGCGCTACTCGCGCAAGATCGATCTCCGCCTGCTCCAGGCCGCCGAACGCGGCTTCGCCCTCCCGGAGGAGCCGGCCGGCGTCGTCGAATCCGACGTCCCCGGAAAGCTCGAAGAGGCCGGGGCCCGCGGCCGTCAGTCGCCCGGGCTCGGCAGCTCCGTCAGTGCGCCGATTTCGCTGCGCCACCGCGATTTTCCTTTTCGAGCCGCTCGATGAGCGCAGGCAGCCCGGTCTGGTCCACTTCGGCGCCGACGTCGTTGCGGAAATTCCGCACGTAGGAAATGCCCTCGATGGTGACGTCCCAGGCCTTCCAGCCCCCGGGCGTCGAGCGCAACGTGTAGTTGACTGGCACTCGCTGGCCATTGCTGCGCTTGACCTCGGTCCGCACGATGGCCTGCCCCGAACTCGTATCGCCGCGGAACGGCAGCACGGTCATCCGGTCCGCCGTGAACTCCGCGAGCGCGGCGCCGTAGTTGCGCAGCAGCGACTTGTAGAACGCGTCGACAAACCGCTCCCTCTGTTCGGGCGTCGCGGTCCGCCAGTGCTTGCCGAGCACGAGGCGCGCCGAATAGTCGGTGTCGAAATGCGGCAGCAGGATCTCGTCCACGAGCTGGCGCACGCGGGCGGGATCCTTGCGAGCGAGCTCGCGGTCCGCGTCGAGTGCTTCGAGCAGCTTGCGCGCCGTCGTCTCGATCAGCTCCTGCGGCGCCGGGCCCGGCACGCTTTCGGCCGCCCGTGCGACGCCCACGAGGCCGCCAAGCGCGGCGATCACGGCAACGATGAATGCGAGGCGTCGCGTCATTTCGTGGCTTCCTGGGCGGTTCCGTCCGCCGGCTGCTGTTCCGCGGCCTTCGAGAACAGGAACTTGCTGATCAGGTTCTCGAGCACGATGGCCGACTGCGTGAACTGTATACGATCGCCATCCTTGAAAAAGGTTTCAGAGCTGCCCGGCCCGATTCCGATGTATTGGCCGCCGAGCAGGCCCGCGGTGAGGATTCCCGCATCGCTGTCTTCGGGTATGCGGTCGTACGAAGGCTCGATGCGAAGCGTCACGCGGGCGCGGTATTCGTTGAAGTCGTAGGCGATCGATTCGACGCGGCCGATCGTCACGCCGGACATCGAAACCGGCGCGCCGGGCTTCAGGCTGCCCACCTGCTCGAAGGAAGCCGTCAATTGATAGCCTCCTTCGCCGAGCCCGAACTCGCGGCTCGTGATCTGGGTGACCAGGAAGAAGAGCGCCGCGAATCCGAGCAGCACGAATAGCCCTGTCCCGAGTTCGATGGCCCGTGTCTGGCGCATGTCCGACTCCTTAAAGCATCACTGCCGTCAGCATGTAGTCGAGCAGGAGAATGCTGACCGATGAAATCACGACCGTTCGCGTGGTCGCCCGGCCCACGCCTTCCGCCGTCGGCACCGAATGATAGCCCTCGTAGACGGCGACGAGGCTGCAGGCGACGCCGAACACGACGCTTTTCAGCGCGCCCTCCATCACGTCGTTGAACTCGACCGCGCCACGCATCTGCGACCAGAACTGGCCCTGGTCGACTCCCATCAGCTGGACGCCCACGAGCTGCGCGCCGTACAGCCCGATCATGCTGAACACCGCCGCCAGGAGCGGCATCGAGATGATGCCGCCGAGGAAGCGCGGCATCACGACACGCCGCACCGGATCGACCGCCATCATTTCGATCGCCGCGAGCTGGTCGGTCGCGCGCATCAACCCGAGCTCGGATGCGAGCGCCGTTCCCGCCCGGCCCGCGAAGAGCAGGGCCGTCATGACGGGCCCGAGCTCCTTGAGGAGGCCGAGCGCAGCCGCCGAGCCGAGAGATTCCTCGGAGCCGAAGCGCTCGAGCAGGTCGAAGCCCTGCAGGCCGAGCACCATGCCGACGAAGAGGCCCGACATCATGATGATCACGAGCGAAAGCGCACCGGCGTTGTGGACCTGCTCGACGACGAGTCGAAAGCGCAGCAGCGCGCGCGGAGTCTCCGCCGCGAGGCGCCCCGCGAACAGCGTGTATGCACCGAGTGCGCTGAGCGCACCCTCCACGCTGTCCACGAGCTCCCGGAGTATCGGCGCGGCCATTCAGAGCACCTGGCGGACCTGCTCCGCGTAGTCGGGCGCCGGATAGTGAAACGGCACCGGTCCGTCGGGCAGCCCGTGCATGAACTGGCGGACATCGTCACGATCGGCGCTGGCGACCTCCAGAGGTGCGCCGCTCGCGATGATGCGTCCGTCCGACAGCAGGTGGCAGTAGTCGGCGACGGCGGTGATCTCGCGCACGTCGTGCGACACGACGATGCTCGTGACGCCGAGCGTGTCATTGAGGCGGCGGATGAGCCGCAACACGACGCCCAGCGAGATCGGGTCGAGTCCGACGAATGGCTCGTCGTAGATGAGGAGCTCGGGGTCCATCACGATGGCGCGGGCGAGCGCGACGCGGCGCGCCATGCCGCCCGAGAGTTCCGCAGGCATCAGGCGCGCGGCGCCGCGCAGTCCCACGGCCTGGAGCTTCGTCAGGACCAGGTGTCGCACGAGCCGTTCCGGCAACCGCGTGTGCTCGCGCAGCGGAAACGCGATGTTCTCGTAGACGTCGAAGTCGGTCAGCAGCGCGCCGTTCTGGAACAGCATGCCCATGCGCCGGCGCATGCCGAACAGCTCGCTGCGTGAAAGCCCGGCGACGTCACGCCCGTCGAACTCGACGAGCCCCCGGTCGGCCCGGGCTTGCCCGGTGATGAGGCGAAGCAGCGTCGTCTTGCCGCTGCCGCTCGGGCCCATGACGGCGGTGACGGAACCCCGCGGAAAGTCGAGATCGACGCCCGCGAAGATCTCGCGGCGGCCGGCACTGTAGTGCAGGCCCCGCACGCGCACCAGCGCGCCGGGCGCACGACTCACTTCGGATGCCAAGCCGGGCGCCCGGGGCGGCGGCCTCAGGCCGCGGCCTGTTCCATCGCGGCGTCGTAGCTCCCGTCGCGCGCGAGGCCGTTGAGCTTCGCCCTGCGCTGGAAGGCCTTCTGTGCCGCGGCGACATTGCCCGGCTTGCCCTTCCAGGCATCGAGCGTGCTCTGCTGCAGCGCGCGGCCGTAGCTGAAGGAAAGCTCCCAGGGCAGGTTGCCGAGGCGATTCATGAGCGAAAGATGCAGCGTCGCTTCCGTTTCGTTCTGCCCGCCCGACAAAAAGGCGATTCCCGGGACGGCTGCCGGCACCCGGCGGCGCAGGCAGCGGACGGTCGCTTCCGCCACCTGCTCCGGCCGCGACTGTTTCGGGCACTTCTTGCCGGCGATCACCATGTTCGGCTTCAGCACCATGCCTTCGAGTCGCACGCGGTGGAGGAACAGCGCGTCGAAGACGATCTCGAGCGTCGCGTCCGTGACCACTTCGCAGCGCTCGATCGCGTGATCGCCGTCCATCAGGACCTCGGGCTCCACGATCGGGACGATCGAGGCCTCCTGGCACAGGGCGGCGTAACGGGCGAGCGCCTCCGCGTTGGCCGCGAGGCAGGCCTGCGTCGGAATCGAAGCGCCGATATCGATGACCGCGCGCCATTTCGCGAAGCGCGCTCCGAGCCCGCGGTACTCCGCGAGACGCTCGCGCAGGCCGTCGAGCCCTTCCGTGACCGTCTCGCCCGGAAAGCCGGCGAGCGCCTTGGCGCCCGCATCGACCTTGATCCCCGGCAGGATTCCGCGCGAAGCGAGAAGCTGCGGAAACGGCTTTCCGTCCGAAGTCTGCTGCCGGATCGTCTCGTCGTAGAGGATCACGCCGGAAATGTGCTTGTCGGCGTCGGGCGCGGTAAACAGCAGCTCCCGGTAGGCGCGCCGCGCCTCGAAGGTCGACTCGAGGCCGATCTTGTCAAAGCGCTTCTTGATCGTCCCGGTGGATTCATCCGCCGCGAGAATGCCCTTGCCGGGCGCCACCATCGCAGCCGCGTTCTGGTCCAGTTCCTTGCTGTCCATGTCGTCAAGACCCTCCGAAATCCGGGCGCGAAGAATACCAGAGCGACGAGGCCACTACCGCCCGGGTGCTAATAGTACTAAAATCGTACTGTTTAGTTCCAGGCTCCCGGAGAGCGATCCCATGCTTCGCATCAGCCGCCTGACAGATTACGCGACCCTGATCCTTGCGAGCCTCGGGGGCGGAGGCCTCGCGAGCGCCGCCGATATCGCGGAGCGCACGAGGATCAGCCTGCCGACCGTCAGCAAGCTTCTGAAGGAGCTCCAGCACGCGGGCCTCGTGCGCTCCATGCGCGGCGCCCACGGCGGGTACCAGCTCGCGCGACCGGCCTCCTCCATCAATGCGGCCGAGATCATCGACGCGGTCGAGGGACCCGTCGCCCTGACCGAGTGCGCGGGCGGCGCCGGCAACTGCGACATCGAGGCGACCTGCCTCGTGGGCCACGGCTGGCAACGCATCAGCCGCGCGATCCGCCGCGCGCTCGGCGAGGTGAGCCTCGATCAGCTGGTGCGCCGCGACGCGCCATTCGCAACGCCCGATCTCACGCGCGGCGCCTCCCCTGCGCGCAGCCAGGCCCGCGGGTAAGCGGAGCGCAGCATGTCGGCCAAGCAGCCCGAAATCGAATCGCTGGTCGCCCGCAAGTACCGCCACGGTTTCGTGACGGACATCGCGAGCGACACGGTCGCGCCCGGCCTCGACGAGGACGTCATCCGCCTCATCTCCGCGAAGAAGGGCGAGCCCGCATTCATGCTCGACTGGCGGCTCAAGGCTTTCCGGCGGTGGTCGCGAATGGACGTGCCGACCTGGGCGCATGTGCGCTATCCGCCGATCGACTTCCAGGCGATTTCCTATTACTCGGCGCCCAGGCAGCAGACGGACGGCCCCAAGTCGCTCGCCGAGGTCGACCCGAAGCTGCTCGAAACCTACGACAAGCTCGGCATCCCGCTGCACGAGCGCGCGCGCCTCGCGGGCGTCGCGGTCGACGCGGTGTTCGACAGCGTGTCGGTCGCGACCACCTTCAAGGAGAAGCTCGCCGAGGCCGGCGTCATCTTCTGCCCGTTCTCGGAGGCGGTTCAGAAGCATCCGGAGCTCGTCGAGCGCTATCTCGGCACCGTGGTCCCGGTCGGCGACAATTTCTACGCGGCGCTCAATTCGGCCGTGTTCACCGATGGTTCCTTCGTCTACGTGCCGAAAGGCGTGCGCTGCCCGATGGAGCTGTCCACTTACTTCCGCATCAATGCTGCGAAGACTGGGCAGTTCGAGCGCACGCTGATCATCGCCGATGAGGGCGCGTACGTTTCATACCTGGAAGGTTGCACTGCCCCGCAGCGCGACGAGAACCAGCTTCACGCCGCTGTCGTGGAGCTGGTTGCACTCGATTCAGCCGAAATCAAGTACTCCACGGTGCAGAACTGGTATCCCGGCGACGAGAACGGCGTGGGCGGCATCTACAACTTCGTCACCAAGCGCGGCGACTGCCGCGGACGCAACTCGAAGATCTCCTGGACCCAGGTCGAGACCGGCTCGGCCATCACCTGGAAATACCCGAGCTGCATCCTGCGCGGCGACGGCTCGTCGGGCGCCTTCCACTCGGTCGCGCTCGCGAACCACCGCCAGCAGGCGGACACCGGCACCAAGATGATCCACATGGGGCGCAACACGACATCGACGATCATCTCGAAGGGCATCTCGGCAGGCCACGGGCAGAACGCCTACCGCGGGCTCGTGAAGGTGCTGCCCGGCGCCGACGGCGCGCGCAACCACACGCAGTGCGACTCGTTGCTGATGGGGCCGAATTGCGGCGCCCACACCTTCCCCTACATCGAGGTGAAGAACCCGACGGCCGTCGTCGAGCACGAGGCGACGACCTCGAAGATCTCGGACGACCAGCTCTTCTACTGCCTGCAGCGCGGCATCTCGGCCGAGGACGCGGTCAACATGATCGTCAACGGATTCTGCCGCCAGGTCTTCCGCGAGCTGCCGATGGAGTTCGCAGTCGAGGCCCAGAACCTGCTGGCGGTGAGCCTCGAAGGAGCGGTGGGATGAGCGGCGCCGCAAGAACGATCCTCGACGTGCGAGACCTCAAGGTGCGCGCCGGCGAGCGGCTGATCCTCGACGGCCTTTCGCTCGCGGTGCGGGCGGGTGAAGTGCACGCGATCATGGGTCCGAATGGATCCGGCAAGAGCACGCTGACCGGCGTGCTCGCCGGCCGCCCGGGATTCGAGGTGCTCTCCGGCAGCGCGACTTACCGCGGAAGCGACCTCTTCGCCATGCCGCCCGAGCAGCGCGCGCGCGAGGGGCTCTTCCTGGCGTTCCAGTACCCGGTCGAGATCCCGGGCGTCAACAACGTCTACCTGCTGAAGGCCTCGCTGAACGCGCTTCGCCGGCACCGCGGCGAGCCGGAGCTCGATGCCTTCGAGTTCCTGAACCTGGTGCGAGGCAAGCTCGCGGAAATGCGCATGGACGAGAGCCTCCTGAACCGTGGAGTCAACGAGGGATTCTCGGGCGGCGAAAAGAAGCGCAACGAGATCCTGCAGATGAGCCTGCTGCAGCCGACGCTCGCGCTGCTCGACGAAACCGACTCCGGCCTCGACATCGACGCGCTGAAGGTCGTCGCGGACGGCGTCAACAAGCTGCGCTCGCCGGATCGCGCGATCGTGCTCGTGACGCACTACCAGCGGCTGCTCGACCACGTCGTGCCGGACCGCGTGCACGTGCTCGCGGGCGGGAAGATCGTCCGGAGCGGCGGCCGCGAGCTCGCGCTCGAGCTCGAGCGCCGCGGCTACGATTGGCTGCGCGAAGGCACGGCGGCCGCATGAACGCCCCGGGTCCGCTCGAGCGCATCGCCGCCGCCGGGGCCGGGCTCGCGACCTCGCTCGCGGGCGGTCCCGCCTGGTCGCGTCGCCGCAGGCGCGCGCTCGACACCCTCGCCTCGCGCGGCCTGCCCGGCCGGCGCGACGAAAACTGGAAGTACCTCGACCATGCGCGCATCGCGGAGTACCCGTTCGATGCCCCGCCGCGTGCGGAGACCGACGCCGCCGCCCTCGCGACGCGGCTGCTGGCGATCGAGGATGCGCAGCGCATCGTGATTGCGGATGGCCGCTACGAGCCGCGTCTCTCGGACAGCAGGATCGCCGACGGCCTCGAAGTCGTCGATATAGGCGCCCTGCTCGAGCGCGATCCGCAGGCGGCGCTCGCAATGCTGCGCGCCCCGGGCGAGGACGCCGACGACCGGTTCGCGCTCCTCGCAGATGCTTTCGCCGCAGGCGGCATTCTCATCCGAGCCGCTCCGGGCTCGGTGATCTCCGGGCCGATCTATCTCGTGCACGTGGCGACCGCGGCTGCGCCTTCGGTCCACCAGACCCGCGTCGTGATCGAGGCGGGAAGCGGCGCGCGGATCACGCTCTTCGAGCACTTCATCGCGTTCGGCGGGGCCGCGTCGCTGGGCAATCTTGCGGCCGAACTGACGCTCGGCGAGGCCGCGGTCGTCACGCACCTGCGCCTGCACGAGCATTCGCCGAATGCGGCCCAGATCGAGACCTGGGTCGCGCGCCTCGCGGGCGGCAGCCGCTACGAGCAGCACCTGCTCGCCCTCGGCGGGCGGCTCGTCCGCTCGAACCTGCGGCTCGCGCTCGAGGGTCGGGGCACGGCCTGCCGACTCGACGGCCTCTTTCTCGCAGACGGGGACCGGCAGGTCGACCTGCATACGGAGGTCTCGCATGTCGGCCCCGCGACGGAAACGGTGCAGGACTACCGCGGTATCGCTGCGGGCCGCGGCCGCGGAGCGTTCAACGGCAAGATCGTCGTGCAGTCGACCGCCCGCGGCGCGAATGCGAGCCAGTCGAGCCGCAACCTGCTGCTGACGCCGCTGGCGGAGATCAACGCGCGGCCGCAGCTCGAGATCCAGGTGGACGAGGTCCAGTGCCGCCACGGCGCGACGACCGGCACGCTCGATGCGGAGCAGCTCTTTTACCTCGTGTCGCGGGGACTCGACCCGGAGACTGCGCGCGCGCTCCTGACGTTTGCGTTCTGCCGTGACGTCACGGGGCGATTGCCGCTCGCGCCCGTGCGGGCCGCCGCGGAATCGCTTCTCGCGGCCAGCCTGCCGGACCGCGACCTGATGCGGGAGCTCGGCTGATGGCCGCCGTCCGCGAATCGTCGGTCACGCTGGACCTCGCGCGCATCCGCGGCGACTTCCCGGTGCTCGCGCGCCGGGTCAACGGTCATCCGCTACGCTACCTGGACAATGCGGCCTCCGCGCAGCAGCCGTCCGCCGTGATCGACGCGGTCGCCGAATACGCGCGGGGCCATCACGCCAATGTGCACCGCGGCGTGCACACCCTTTCGCAGGAGGCGACCGCGCTGTACGAAGGCGCCCGCGAGAAGGCCCGGCGGTTCATCAATGCCGCCTCGCCTGCCGAGATCGTCTTCGTGCGCGGCACGACCGAGGCGATCAACCTCGTCGCGCAGTCCTACGGCCGTCCCCGCCTCGGTCCGGGCGACGAGATCGTCGTCTCGCATCTCGAGCACCACTCGAACATCGTGCCGTGGCAGCTCCTGTGCGAGCAGACTGGCGCGAAGCTCTGCGTCGTGCCGATCGACCGCCGCGGCGTCGTCGACTTCGACGCCTACCTCGCCCGTCTCGCGCCGCAGACGCGCATCGTCGCGCTCGCGCATGTATCGAATGCACTCGGCACCGTGCTGCCGATCGATCGCTTCATCGCCGCCGCGCGGGAGCGCGGCATCGCGACCGTGGTCGACGGCGCGCAGGCCGCGCCGCACCTGCCGGTCGACGTGCAGGCGCTCGGCAGCGATTTCTATGCCTTTTCCGCGCACAAGATGTACGGGCCGACCGGAATCGGCGTGCTGCACGCCCGCGAATCCCTGCTCGCGGCGATGCCGCCCTGGCAGGGTGGCGGCGACATGATCCTGTCCGTCTCGTTCGGCGGCTCCACCTGGAACCACCTGCCGCATCGCTTCGAGGCCGGCACTCCGAATATCGGTGGCGCGGTGGGCCTCGGCGCCGCGATCGATTACATCAACCGCATCGGGCACGAGCGAATCGCGTCGCACGAGCAGGATCTCCTCGATTACGCCACCGCGAGGCTTGCAGGAATAGCGGGACTCACGCTCATTGGAACTGCGCCTGCCAAGAGCAGCCTCGTCTCCTTCGCGGTCGACGGCATCCATCCGCACGACCTCGGCACGGTGCTCGACTCCCGCGGCATCGCCGTGCGCACCGGCCACCATTGCGCGATGCCGGTCATGGAGTTCTTCGGCGTACCGGCGACGACGCGTGCGTCTTTCGCGCTCTACAACACGCGCGAGGAGATCGACGCCTTGCACGACGCGCTTCTCGACGCCATCCGGATGCTGCGCTGATGGACCTCGCCGAGCTCTACCGCGACGTGATCGTCGACCACAATCGCAGCCCCCGGAATCGCGGCCGGCTGCCCGCCGCCACGCATCACGCGGAGGGCGACAATCCGCTCTGCGGCGACCGGCTTCGCCTCGACGTTGAAGTCGCCGGCGACGTGATCCGCGACCTGCGATTCGAGGGCAGCGGCTGCGCAATCTCGACGGCCTCGGCCTCGCTCATGAGCGAGGCAGTCAAGGGCAGGACACGGGCGGAGACGGCCGAGCTCTTCGGCGCCGTCCACCGCATGCTGACGGGGGAAACTGCAGGTTCCACGCAGCTCGGCAAGCTCGCGGCACTCGCCGGCGTCCGCTCGTTTCCCGCGCGCGTCAAGTGCGCAAGCCTCTGCTGGCACACGCTGAATGCGGCGCTCGCCGGCAGCGCGCTTCCAGTGACGACGGAGTAGGCATGCGCCACGCAGGGCATGAGCCGATCGTCGTCAGCCGGGACGTGCGCGCGGTGATCGTGCCGGCCGGCGTCGAGGTGAAGCTGAAGACGGGCAGCGTCGGCTACATCACCCAGGCGCTCGGCGGAAGCTTTACGGTCTACGTCGAGGGCAACCTCTTCCGCATCGCGGGCGTCGACGGCGACGCGATCGGCAAGGAGCCGCTGCGGCCGCCCGAGCTGCCCGCGGGTGCCACCGACGACGACGTCAACCGGGTCGTCTGGGACCAGCTGCGAACCTGCTTCGACCCCGAGATCCCCATCAACATCGTCGACCTCGGCCTCGTCTACGACTGCAGCATCACGCCGAATCCCGACGGCACCCGCGACGTCGCCGTCAAGTTGACGCTGACCGCTCCCGGTTGTGGTATGGGCGAGGTGCTCGTCGCGGACATTCGAGACAAGCTCAAGCTGATCCCGACGATCCACAACGCCGACGTCGAGCTCGTCTTCGATCCACCGTGGAACCAGTCGATGATGTCGGAGGCCGCGAGGCTGCAGACCGGGATGATGTAAGGCGATGGTGCCGGGTCGCACTTTCGTCATCTATGGCTTTGCGTAGATGACGAAAGTGCGACCCGGCACCGTCACCGCTCAGCTCTCCCCGAGCGACAGCAGCGTCGCGTTGCCTCCGACCGCCGCCGTGTTGACCGTGACGGTTTGTTCGGTGGCGAACCTCGGCAGGTAGTGCGGGCCGCCGGCTTTCGGCCCGGTGCCGGACAGGCCGCAGCCGCCGAAGGGCTGCACGCCGACGACTGCGCCGATCATATTGCGGTTCACGTAGACATTGCCGACGCGCGCGCGTGCGGCGATGCGCCGCGCGACGCTGTCGATCCGGGTGTGAACGCCGAGCGTCAGTCCGTAGCCGCTCGCGTTGATCTCGTCCACGACTTCGTCGATCCGGGAGCCGTGGAAGCGCACGACGTGCAGGACCGGGCCGAAGACTTCGCGCTCGAGTCGGGCGATGCCGTCGATCTCGACCGCGAGCGGCGCGAAGTAGTGGCCGCGCTGGAGCGAGGCCGGAAGGCTGGCGCGATGGTGCCAGCGCGCGCCCTTTACGATCTCGCGCGCGTGCTCCCCGAGCGCCTCGAGCGAGGCCGCATCGATGACCGGGCCGAGGTCGGTTGATAGCAGCGCCGGGTCGCCGATCGCGAGCGTGTCCATGACGCCGGCGAGCAGCTCCATGACGCGCGGTGCGATGTCGTCCTGGACGAACAGCACGCGGAGCGCCGAGCAACGCTGGCCAGCGGCGTTGAAAGCCGATGTCACCGCGTCGTTCACGACCTGCTCCGGCAGCGCCGAGCTGTCGACGATCATCGCGTTCTGGCCGCCGGTCTCGGCGATCAGGACCGGCAGCGGGCCGTCGTGCGCGGCGAGCGAACGGTTGATGAGCTGCGCGGTCTCGGTCGAGCCGGTGAAGACGACGCCCGCGATGCGCGGATCGCCGGTCAGCGTCGGGCCGATCTTCGAACCGCGACCCGGCACGAAATGAAGCACGTCGCCCGGTATGCCGCTCGCGTGCAGCAGGCGGACCATCTCGGCCGCCACGAGCGGCGTCTGGTCGGCCGGTTTTGCGATGACGCTGTTGCCCGCCGCGAGCGCCGCCGTCACCTGCCCCGTGAATATTGCGAGCGGGAAATTCCAGGGGCTGATACAGGCGAACACGCCGCGGCCGCGGAGGCCCAGTCGGTTCGACTCGCCTGTCGGACCCGGCAGCGGAAGCGGCTTTCCGAACGACTCTTCGGCCCGCGCCGCGTAATAGCGCAGGAAATCGACGGCTTCGCGGACTTCGGCGATCGAGTCCGGCACCGTCTTGCCCGCCTCGGCGACGAGAATTGCGACGAATCGGGCGGTCTCCCGCTCGAGGCGGTCGGCGGCGTCCCGCAATATGCGCGCCCGCGTGCCTGCCGGCACCCGATCCCAGTCGGGCTGGGCAGTGGAAGCAAGCTCGATCGCGCGCTTCGCAAGCGCAGCGTCTGCGTCGATCGCCTCGCCGATGACGCGATCGAGATCCCCGGGAGAGCGGCGGGCCCGGCGCTCGCCGTCCAGCTCCTCGCCGCCGACGATCGGCCGAGCGTGCAACGGGCGCGAGAGCGCATCCCGGCACGCCGCCGCGAGTCGGCGCTGTGCTTCGCCGTCCGGGAGGTTGATTCCGGACGAGTTGGCGCGCTCGGGCCCGAAAATACCGCGGGGCGCCGGAATCCGAGGATGCGGGCCGCTCCCCGCGCGCTCTACGTCAGCGATCGGGTCGCCGACGACCTCTTCGATTGGCAGCGACTCGTCAACGATGCGATTGACGAAGGACGTGTTGGCGCCGTTCTCGAGCAGCCGGCGCACGAGGTAGGGCAGCAGCTCCTCGTGCGAGCCGACGGGTGCGTAGACACGGCACGGCAGCGCGCGGCCGTCCGGGTCTGTCAGCTCGGCGTAGAGTTCCTCGCCCATGCCGTGCAGGCGCTGGAATTCGAACTCACGCCCGCGGGACTTCGCGAGGTGGATGATCGATGCTGCGGTGTGCGCGTTGTGCGTCGCAAACTGCGGATACACCCGGCGACTGCCCTCGAGCAGGAGACGCGCGCAGGCGAGATAAGCAATGTCCGTGTTGGGCTTGCGCGTATAGACCGGGTAACCGGGCAGGCCGCGCTCCTGCGCGCGCTTGACCTCGCTGTCCCAGTAGGCGCCCTTGACGAGTCGAACGTTCAATACGCGCCTGGTTTCGTCCGCACGGCGATGCAGGTAGCGCAGGACATCCGGCGCGCGCTTCGAATAGGCCTGCACGGCGAGGCCGAGGCCGTCCCACTTGGCCAGCGCGCCGCTCTCGAGCAGCCGGTCGATCAGTTGCAGCGACAATTCGAGCCGCTCCGCCTCTTCCGCGTCCACGGTGAGCGCGATGCCGGCCGATTTCGCCGCGAGCGCGAGCGACTCGAGCCGTGGGCCGAGCTCTTTGACTGCCTGGCGTTGCCGCCCGAACTCGTAGCGCGGGTGCAGCGCGGAGAGCTTCACCGAAACGCTCGGCCAGCTCGCGGGCGGGCTGCCTGCCCGCACCGAGCGGCCGACCGCCTCGATCGCGGCGCGGTATGACTCGAGGTAACGTTCCGCATCCTTTTCCGTCAGCGCGGACTCGCCCAACATGTCGTAGGTATGCCGGTAGCGCGCGCCGTCGTCCGAAGCTGCCCGCGCAAGCGCCTCCTCGATGTCGCGGCCCATCACGAACTGCTTGCCCATGATGCGCATCGCCTGGCGGAATGCCGTGCGCACGACGGGCTCGCCGAGCCGCGCCACCAGGCGCCGCAGGAAGCTGGCGGGATCGCGGATCTCGATCTCGGAGTCGCGCACCAGCCTGCCGGTCAACATGAGGCCCCAAGTCGAGGCGTTGACGAACAGCGAATCGGCTTCGCCGAGATAATCCGACCACTGGCCGATCGCGATCTTGTCGACGATCAATCGATTGGCCGTGTCGGCATCCGGAATGCGCAGCAGCGCCTCGGCCAGGCACATGAGCACCACGCCCTCCTGCGACGCGAGGCCGTACTGCTGGAGAAAGGACTCGATGCCCGTCTTGCCGGCGCGGCGGCCGCGCGCCGCGGCGACGAGACCGGCGGCGTCGCGGCGGATTGCCTCGCGGTCGGCATCCGGCAATCGCGCGAGCGCGAGCAGCTCCGACACGACTGTCTTCTCGTCCGCGAGGTAATGCGGAGTGATCGCCCGACCCGGGGCGGACTCGAACTCGCCATCGTCGGCGCGCAGAAAACGTGGCGGGGGCCTGTCGATCATGTGGCAATTCTATCCGCGCACGGGAACGATGGCCCGCCGCCGGGCGAGGTAGTCGCCGAGTATGCGGTCGTGATCGAAGACGAGCGGCGGCGCGGTCTCCGGGTCGGTCACGAGAATCTCCGCGGCATCGTCGCCGGCAGCGGGGGCGCCTGCCGCCGTCGCGACGTACACGAGGCTCACCGTGTGCCCGCGCGGGTCGCGCGCGGGATCGGAATAGACGCCGAGCAATTCTCCCAGCCTGACGTCGAGGCCCGTCTCCTCGCGTGACTCGCGGACCGCGGCCTGCTCGACCGTCTCGCCGATATCGACGAAGCCGCCCGGCAGTGCGTGTCCGGCCGGTGGTCTTCCGCGGCGGATCAGGACGATCGGCCTGCCCGGCCGATCCTCGAGCTCGATGACGATGTCGACGCAGATCTCGGGCGTGCGCGGGCGCGGCATCAGGCGCGGCTCGCCACGGGCGCGGCGAGGTAGGCGCGGATCAGGCGCCGGCCGAGGTAGAGAAGCGGGATCAGCGCGATTGCCATCGACATCTTGTAGAGGTAATTGACCGTGCCGACCGCGAGGAAAAGCGGTATCGGCCAGTGCTGCGGACCGAGGACGAAGGCGATGTACAGCACGATGAAGCTGTCGATGAGCTGCGAGACCGCGGTCGAGCCGGTCGCCCGCAGCCAGATCCAGCGCTCGCCGGTCGCGGTGCGGATGCGCTGGAAAACGGCGACGTCGATCAGCTGCCCCACGAGGAAGGCCGTCACCGATCCGCCGATCGTCCACATTCCCTGGCCGAAGATGCTCGCAAACGCCGCCTGCATGTCGGGTACGCCATTCTCTTTGCCGACCGTCACCCACCAGCTCGCCGGCGCGAGGCCGATTGCGAGATACGCGAACAGGAAGGCGTAGACGATGAAGACGACAGCGAGCCAGGAGATGAGCCGGACGCCGCGCACGCCGAAATGCTCGTTGATGACGTCCGTCATGATGAACACGACAGGCCACAGCATCACGCCGGCGGTAAAGGACAGCGAGCCGCTTTGCCCGAACAGCCGCCAGTCGAAGGCTGCGACGCCGAGCGTATCCTCGAGCGCGAAGATCTTGACGCCGACGAACTCGGCGATCAGGGCATTGGTGATGAAGAGTCCGGTGAGCGCGATGAACAGCCGCGCCTCGCGCGAGGCAACGATTGCCGCAGGGCCCTCCCCCGATCGACCGGCATGCTCGTCTGGCCTCACGTTTCCTCCCGGCGGCGATTATACGAGGCGGCCCGTGGACGGCCGGTATAATCCGCCGCTGGCCAAGGGTGACAATCGCATGGACCAGGCCCTGCTCGACCGGCTCGAATCGCAGACCGCCGAACTCGCGAGCGCGGGCCTCTTCAAGCGCGAGCGCATCATCGCGTCGCCGCAGGAACCGGTCATCCGGCTCGAGGACGGCCGCGAAGTCGTCAATCTCTGCGCCAACAATTACCTCGGCCTCGCGGACCATCCCGCTCTGATCGGCGCGGCCCATGCGGCGCTCGATCGCTACGGCTACGGCATGGCCTCGGTGCGCTTCATCTGCGGAACGCAGACCGTGCACCGCGAGCTGGAGCGGCGCCTGTCGGCTTTCCTCGGCACCGAGGACACGATCCTCTACTCGTCCTGCTTCGACGCAAACGGCGGTCTCTTCGAGACGATTACCGACGAGAAGGACGCGATCATCTCGGATGCGCTGAATCACGCGAGCATCATCGACGGGATCCGGCTCTCCAAGGCCCGCCGACTGCGCTACGACAACGGCGACCTCGGCCAGCTCGAAGAGCGGCTCAAGGAGGCCCGTGACGCGCGCACCCGCCTCGTCGTCACCGACGGCGTATTCTCGATGGACGGCACGTTCGCGCCGCTCGCCGGGATCTGCGAGCTGGCGGAGCGCCACAGCGCGACTGTGATTGTCGACGACTCGCACGCCACGGGATTCATGGGCGCGGGCGGACGCGGCACCCATGAGCACTGCGGGGTCATGGGGCGGGTCGACGTGCTGACCGGCACGCTCGGCAAGGCGCTCGGAGGCGCGAGCGGCGGATACGTTTCCGGCCGCGCGCCGATCATCGCCTGGCTCCGTCAGCGCTCGAGGCCCTACCTTTTCTCGAACACCGTCGCGCCGGTCGTCGCCGCGACGACGCTCGCGGTCCTGGACCTGCTCGAGTCTTCGCCTGCGCCGCGGCGGCAACTCGCGGACAATGCGGCGTGGTTCCGCGCGCGCCTCGCGGCCGGCGGATTCCGGCTCGTGCCCGGCGAACACCCGATCATCCCGGTCATGCTGGGCGACGCCGCGCTCGCCGTGCGCATGGCCGACCGCCTGCTCGAGCTCGGCGTTTATGCGATCGGTTTCTCCTATCCGGTCGTGCCGATGGGCAAGGCGCGGATACGCACGCAGATGTGCGCCGGCCATACGCGCCAGATGCTCGAATCCGCGGCGGCAGCCTTCGCACAGGCCGGCCGCGAACTTGGGATCACGGGAAAATGAGGCGCCCATGAAGGCTTTGATCAAGTCACGCCGGGAGCCCGGTATCTGGCTCGGCGAGCTGCCGAAGCCCGAGCCGGGTCCCAACGATGTCCTGATCCGCATGCGCAAGACCGCGATCTGCGGGACCGACATCCACATCTGGCAATGGGATGCCTGGGCACAGCGCACGATCCCGATCCCGATGCAGATCGGGCACGAGTACTGCGGCGAGCTCGTGGCGCTCGGCAGCGAAGTCCGCGGCCTCGCGATTGGCGACCGCGTTTCGGGCGAGGGTCACATCACTTGTGGCCATTGCCGCAATTGCCGCGCGGGCCGCAGGCACCTGTGCCGCAATACGCTGGGCGTCGGCGTCAACCGCCCGGGCTGTTTCGCGGAGTACATGGTGCTGCCGGCCTCGAACGTGTTCCGGCTCCCAGCCGGGATCGGCGACGAGATCGCCTCGATCCTCGACCCGCTCGGCAACGCGACACACGCCGCGCTCTCCTTCAACATGGTCGGCGAGGACGTGCTGATCACCGGCGCGGGACCGATCGGCATCATGGCGGTCGCCATCGCGCGCTTCATCGGCGCCCGCCACGTCGTCGTCACCGACGTCAATGACTACCGGCTCGACCTCGCGCGCCGCATGGGCGCGACGCGCGCGCTCAACGTGAAGCACGATCGCATCGACGACGCGATGCGGGACCTCGGCATGGAGGAAGGCTTCGACGTCGGGCTCGAGATGTCCGGGAATGCTTCCGCATTCCGCGACATGCTGCGCGTGATGCACCATGGCGGCAGCGTCGCAATGCTCGGCATCCCGCCTGCCGAAGTCGCGATCGACTGGAACGAGGTGATCTTCAAGGGCCTCGTCATCAAGGGGATCTATGGCCGCGAGATGTTCGAAACCTGGTACAAGATGTCAGCGATGCTGCAGAGCGGGCTCGACGTCCGCGGCGTGATCACACATCGCTTCGGCGCCGCAGACTACGGCCGTGCTTTCGAGACCATGGGCGGCGGCCAGTCGGGCAAGGTCATCCTCGACTGGGCGGCCTAGTCTTACTGTGTCATTAAAGTGAGGCTATTCATGTGGCGCCGGCAGCATGGGCAAATGGGCAGCGAACGCACGAGCAGCGTCGCCAGTTCAATGCGCATGCTGCGGATCGAATCGGATGCATGG
>Ga0187893_10004998_pt1 | contig 24405 bp, 20 predicted proteins | sample MA1701074metaG_FD_139574 | JGI IMG/M metagenome (GOLD analysis project Ga0187893, IMG submission 139574) | White microbial mat communities from a basaltic lava cave in the Kipuka Kanohina Cave System on the Island of Hawaii, USA - MA170107-4 metaG ...
ATCACCTGAGCCGCCCCAGCAGAAGCCGGATCATCTCCCGTGCGGCGTTAAGACGGTTGAGCGCCTCTTCCCGCGCGGCCGCCTGTTGCGTCCGCAGGAAGCGGTTCAACGCGTCGATCGCGCCCGAAGCTTCCGTTGCCGGTTCCGTCAGATCCGCGTATTCCTTGTTCGGGAGCGCATCGGCGAGCTCGAGGGCCGCCGCCTGGGAGGTCTCTTGAAACGTCCGCAGCCGCCCGAGAAGTTCGACCCCTTGCTCCTCGAGAGAAGTCAGGGCGACCAGAAGTCCGGCAGCTCCCCGCGATAGATTTTCCAGAGCCCCGGCGGCGCGCGCCTCCCGGCCGGAATCAAGCCCCAGTTGAGCGATGTAATCCGATCCCATTCTTTCCAGAGCGAGGAGCGCCGTTTCCGGAGCCTCCCCACCGTTACGCGGCGCATCCGGCGGTCGAAAGGACCATCGCGAGGAAAAGGCCGGCCTTCATCGAGCGAGATCCAGAATCTCGGCGCTTGAGAGCGCCTCCCGCCCCCACCCGCGCCATCCACCCACGACGAGCACACGGTCCGCTTCGAGGCGCCACGCGGTATGCGTCCGGCGCGCCTCCCTGATTTCAGGGCCCGCCGACCACGTCGACGCTTTCGGATCGAAGACTTCGCAGCTGGACAGGGAAGGGGTCGAATCGCCCGTTGCCCCGGCGATGGCGAGGACTCGGCCGCCGCCTAGCGCCACGGTCGCCAGATCGTAGCGGGCTTCGCGCAGGGCCGGGGCCGCGCTCCACGTCCCCGACTTGGGATCGAACAGCTCGCACGACCCGAGCCGACCGCGCCGATAGCCTCCCACGACCAGCACCCGACCGTCTTCCAGCCTCTCGGCACCGTGCCAGAGCCGGTCCGTCTTGAGCGGACCTGTCTCTTTCCAGGCGTTGGCGGTCGGGTCGAAGATCTCGCAGTGCGCGTACGGCTGGCCGTCAAGGTTTTTGTCCTCGATGCCCCCCGCCACCAGCACGCGGCCATCCTTGAGCAGCGTCGCGGTGTGGTAGTAGCGCGGCTTGGCCATCCGAGGGCCGACCGTGCATTTGCCGGTCTTGGGATCGTAGAACTCCACCGAGGCAAGCGTCTCGGTGTTGCGCCCCCCGGCGATCAAAACGCGGCCGTCGACCAACAGGACCGCGGTGTGCAGGTATCGGTCCTCGCCGAGCGCCGCCCCGGCGGACCACGTCCCGGCTTTCGGGTCGAAAATCGCGCCCCCCGCCCCCTTGCTGCCCACGGCGAGCACGCGCCCATCTTTGAGCACGGTCAGCGAATGCCCCCACCGGCCGGACGGCATCCCGGCGGCGGAGCTCCACGCCGCGCGTTTGGCATCGAAGAGGTCGCACGTCACGCTCGCTTTCCCCCCGGGGCCGCGCCCGCCGGTCACGAGGACGCGGCCGTCGGCGAGGATCGCGGCGGCGTGAAACACTCGAGGCTCGGACAGACTCTGCGCGTCCTGAAGCATCCATGCACCGGCGGCGAAGAAGAGAGCCGAAGACTTGCTCAGCACCCGAGGTCAATTCGAGCCATCGCTCGGCTTTCTTACGTTTCGAAAATCGGCGGGTATGATGGAGCGGTTCATGGAGGCGGGCGAGCTGATTCGGCGGTGCCTCGCGGGGGACCGCCGAGCGATGGATTCGTTCGTCGGGCAGTTCGCGGAGGTGATTCACCAAGCCGTGCGGGCGACGTTGTGGGCGGCCGACCGGACGCTCGCCCAAGAGGCGGAGGACATCGCCGAAGAGGTGCTTGTCGGCCTGCTCAAGGACGGCTGCCGCGCCTTGCGCGCGTACGACCCCGGTCGCGATCTGCGGGCGTGGGTGTATACGGTGGCGAGGGGGCGATGCATCGACGAGGTTCGGCGGCTGATGCGCCGGCGACGGATGCGGCCGATGGGGGAGGAGGTGGAAGCCCGGCTGGAAGCTCCCTCCGAAGCGACAGCCGACCCGGAGCTGGCTGCGCGTGTCCAGGCCGCGATCGACGAGCTGCCGGACCGGCAGCGCCTGGCCGTTCGGATGTTCTTTTTCGACGGCCGCAAGTACAAGGAGATTGCGCAGGCGGTGGGAATCACCGTGAGCGAGGTCGCTTCGTACATCCACCGCGCCAAGGAGAAGCTGGCCCAGGCGCTGCGGGAGGAATCCTAGAAAAAAGCCCCGCCGGGATCCGACGGGGCCCAGAATCCGTGGGAGGTAAGTGGGACTCGCTCGCGCGAGTCCGATCGAATGACTTCCGGGAGACGGGAGACCCTCTGGGAGGCAAAGCCTCCCAGAGGGTCTCCCGTCTCCCGGGGGTCATTCGGTGAAGCCAGCCGGAATATTACTCAGCGTCCCCCCGGAAATGCTCCCCCGGGCACCCACACCGGCATCCGATCCGCCGATGGGTGGTCGGTGATCCGCGTCTGTTCGCTTCCATCCTCCCGCATGACGTAAATCTCCCAATTCCCGTCCCGATGAGACTGGAACGCAATCCAGTGCCCGTCGGGACTCCAGGCAGGGAACCAGTTCATCCCCTGCCCGTCCGTCAGCCGCGCCAGCTTCCGGGTTCGAAGATCCAGCACGTAAATATTCTGGTGCCGCCGTCCGTCGCGGGTCGATGCGAACGCGATGCGCGATCCGTCCGGCGACCACGCCGGATGAAAGTCCTGGGTCGGGCCGGTCAACAGCGCCGTCGAGCTCGTCGTCGCCACGTCCACCACGTAGAGATCAAAGTCGCCGCCTCGGGAGCTCTGGAACACGATTCGGCTCGCGTCCGGCGACCACGAGGGGACGCCGTCCGGCGCCGGATCGTTCGTCAGCCTCTTCGGATTTCCTCCGTCCGCATCCATGACGTACAGCTCGCCGTTATCCCGACCCACCGCCGATTCAGGCAGATCCCGCGTCGACGAAAACGCGATTCTGCGCCCGTCGGGCGATACCGACTGATGGCCGTTCGATCCCTCGCGGGTGAGCGCGACCGGCTCCGCGGACAGGGGAGACGCGCGCCACACCTGATGCTGCCCCTCCTCCGTCAGCCGCGTGAACGCCAATGCCTTAGCGCCCGGAAAGAACGAGACGTTCCAATCGTATTCGCCGGATTCTCTAAGGAGCCGGACTGGTTCCGACGAAACCGTGTCCATCGCGTAAAGTTCGAAACGCCCCCCTCGATCCGAGTGAAAGGCGATCCAACCCAGCGATTCGCCGCGCCGCCCGCCGTTGACTTTCGCGGGCCGGGGCGCGGTTTCGGGCGCCACCGAGTCTGCAGCAGGGTCGGGAATCGCCCGGTATCGGATCGAGGCGTGGACCATGGGGCCGGTCATGTGGGCAACCCCCGATCCATAATCCCACGTGGCGTTGACCTCGGCTTTGGCCTGTGACAACTCAAGCTCTAGCTCCATCACCCGGCGGCGGACCCGATCGAATCGGAGTCGCCCCGCCACCCCGAAATCGACATCGCGGCTCCCGCGAGACGCCGGCTTTTCGTGGTGATACCGAAGCCGGCCCTCCAGCTCGATCTCCGAGGTCGACTCATCCATCCGCGCCAGGCGGCCGGCGATCGAAGCGTCGACCAGGTCGCCGATCCCCTCCCCGATGTCTTCGCCGCCCGTCCACGCGAAGACGGCCGTGGCCGTTACGCGGTCCACCTCCCAGGCGGCGCCCGGCCGGAGCGGCCCGGCGGGAATCAGCCACACGGGGTCTCCGCTGTACGGTGTGTGCGACCGGCGAGACCCGCCGTTTTCGATGAACGATCCCAGCGAATTCGGCAGGTCGGGCCGGACCATGACCGCCTTTTGAATCTGGTGTCTACGCGCCGAACGGCCGAACACGTACTCCTGCTGCGTCCAGGGACTGATCGTATACCCCTCGATCTCGCACTCGAACCAGACCTCCTCCTTCGCCCCCTGCTCGGGCGGCAGGAAGAGCCGGACCCCGTCGCTTGCGCACGAGGCGGTCAGCGCCGTCAGCGCGAGCCAGGCGGACCTCACCGCGATGCCTCCAGCTCGATTCGGTCCACGAAGAAGACCAGCGGCAGAACGGCATCGGCGGGCTCGACGAATCCGATGCCCAGGACTTGTTTCGGATCGATGCCGCCCGACGCGGATCCGCCGTCCATGGCCGGGTGCGAAAAGATCAGCTCGCGGAATTCGGACAGCGGGACGCGGTACCGCCGCCACTCGGAGGCGAGCTCGACGGTTTTGCCGTACATTTCCAGATCGTCGTGCCGAAGCCCCTGGTTGATCTTCACCTGCACGCGGGCGGGCCGGTCGGAACGGGCCCAGAAGCAGACGGTGTCCACCCCTTCGTCCGTCGGCCAGCGGCAGGCGCGGTGAAGATCCGTCCAGCTCCCCGCGGACCGGCTGCCCGAAAACTCGACTCGGGCGGCCTTCGCGCCCACCTTGGCGGATTCGGACGATCGGATGTCGGACAGGATCGATCCGCTGTCCAGTCGCTTCCAGTCCGGCCCGATCCCCGACTCGAAATCGTCGACGACGATCGAGCGTCGGGGGAGCCGCACGAGGGCGATCCGATCGACGCAAAACGTGACGGCCTGAGCCAGGTCCTCCTGCTCGAACCCGAGGCCGCTGATCCGATCCCGATCCACAACCCGGTTTCCCTCGGCATGCCCCCACAGGTACCGGAACTCGGAAAGCGGAAGCGTCACCCTTTTCCAGGAAGGCTCCGCCTCGGCGGTTGCGCCGTACCCTTCGTACGCGTTGTGGTTCAGGCCCCGCTTCATTTCATTCAGCTTGACCCGGAAGCGGCAGGCCGCCTCGGCCTTGACGTCGAGCGTCACGGCGTCCGCATCGGCCGGCCACTCGACCGGCCGATGCAGATTCGTCCAACCCTTATCGTTGGAGGCGAAGGTGACCTGCGCCACCCCGCCCCGGGAGCCCGGCTCCCGTATGACCTGGATCCGCGGCGGCTGGGCGACATTGCTCATGTTCGCCCAGTCGGCGACACCCTTTTCGAAATCCTCCACGACCCACTCGGCCTCGGGCGCGGGGCCGTCCGGGGCCCGGGGTCCGGCGCACCCCGCAAGGAGAACGGCGAGCCCGAGGGGAACGCTTCGCAGCGTCATCGGCGAAAACCGGAGGCGATCACTCGGCGAAGGTGTAGCTGATCGTGAACTCGCTTCCTTCGCCTTCCGTGTCCCACTGGTCCCACTTGGCCTGGATCTTGAAGGCCTTCGCCTCAAGCTTGAGCTCGGTCACTTTGTTCTTCTTGAGATCGAAGACCATCTTCCCGGCCATCTTCACGTCGAAATTGCGCTTGGCCTGACCGCCGTCGAACTTCGACGCCACCTGGGCGGACACTTCGATTTCCACCCGATCGTCGCCCACGTCGGAGGCCTTGCACTCGACTTTCGAGCAGGAGAGCGCACCCACGTCGCCGCCGGAGAACTTTTTCAGGAACGCAGTAAACTTGGCGGCGTCCGGCGCCCACGCGAGTTTCGCCTTGGCTTCCTTGCCGGGAAGCAGGAAGCTCGTGTCGAGGGTTTCGGGGGAAATCGACTCGGTCTTGCCGCCGCTGGAGAACTTGCCGCCCTTGACCACTTCGATTTCCACGTCGGCGCTCCCGGTCGTCCCGGTGAACGGCCACGACTGGCCTGTCCACGAGCTGGAAGTCTTGCCCTTGAGGTCGGCTTTGTAGGTGACCTTCCCCTTGTCGCCGGGCTCCCAAGCCTGCTTGAGGATCTTCTTCGCCGGCTTGGTCTCGGTGTCTTGCGCGAACAGGGTGGCCGCCGCGGCCGCCACCGCGACCATCAGGATCGAATTTCGGATCATCGCTTTCCTCGTCAAAACTTGTTGATCTCTATTCGCGCAGCCCCTCCGGTTTATTACGGCGTAACAAAATCCGACCCGCGCTCGAAGTTCCCGTGAAGACATTTCGATGGAGAAAACCATGATCCGGACCCTGATAATGACGGTCTTTTTCGCGGCCGGCGCCATCGCCCAGGACGGCGATACGAAACTCAAGCAGGACGCCCCGGCGAAGGGCGGGTTGATTCTCGCCGTGAGCCTCAAGGGCGGCCACACCAACGACCAGTGGAACACGGGGCAGGAGTGGCCCTTCACGCTGGAAGGAGAATCCCCGGTCCCTTATTCCGTGATCGCCAAGCTCATGCCCGGCGAAAAGAAGGACGAGCCCGTGGAGCTGGGCGGCGCGGCCGACTTTTTCGCGTACTTTGCGAAAGGGATTTCGGACAAGCAGAACTCAAGCGAAGTCGCCAAAGTCACGGGCAAGCTCCTCGGCAAGATCAAGGAGCAGACCGGCTCGAAGACCGTCGTCGCGCTCTCGGGAAAAATGAAGTTCGAGTGGCCGATCCAGGGCAACACCTTCTGGATCGAGGGGCAGGAAATCGAAGGCACCCTCACGCTCGAAGGCGGCAAGGCCGTCGCGCTGGAAATCGGCTCGAAAAAGTCCAAGACCGGCGGAACCTGGGACTGGGGCGGGGGCGGAACGCCGATGGGCGGCAAGGTCTCCGCCTTTTCGATCAAGATGTCCAAGACGACCGACAAGGAGATCAAGGTTCCGGGCAAGGAGTAGGCCGTGAGGGCTCTCGTCGGATTCGCCCTGATCCTCGCGGGTTGTGGGCCGGGCAGGTCGTTCGCTCGGATGGATCTGGCCCCTCCCGGCGCGGGGGCGACCCCGGCGGCGGTGGAGCCCGATCGGCTCATGCTCAGCCGGTGCATCGGGCTGGCGGCCGCTCGAAACGAGCGCGCGCGGGGCTATGCGGAAGACGCCGTGCAGGATTCGGAGCGGCGCGGGCTGGCGGCGGACGGGCGCTGGCCTGAGCTCGCGGCGGCCGGAACCTATTTCATCCAGCAGAAGACCTCATCCTCCGTCAACTCGTTCGGCCAGAGCCTGAACGACGACCGGTCCGAGGCTCGGGCCCTGATGCGCTGGGACCCCATCCAGCTCCTGAAGCAAGGCCCGGAAATGCGGCGCTTCGACCGGCTGCGCGACTCGTGGGAGCAGATGCGCCGGGACGCCGAAGGGTCGGCTGCGCTGGACGCGGCGGCGGCGTTTTACGCGGTGAGGGTGGCCCAACGCCGGCTCGAATCGGCGCGTGCGAAGGCCGGGCGCGACGAGTTCGCGCTGGAGGAGGCCGAGGCGCGCAACCGCCAGGAGATCTCGGCGACCTCCGCGGTCGCCGAACGAAAGCTGGCGGCGCTCCGCTCTAGGCGGGAGATCTACTCCGCCGAGCTTGACCTCGATCGCGCATGGACGGACCTGCGCGCTCTGACGGGGCTGGCGGGTACCCCGGAGCTCGTCGACGACCTCGACCTCTCGGGGGCGGACCGCCCCGCGCCAGCGTGGGCTGAAGAGGCGGCGCGCTCGCACCCCGCGCTTCTCGCCGCTCAGAGTCGCCGACAGGCCGCAGAGCAGGAGCTGGCGTCCGCCCGACTCTGGTGGGTTCCGGCGCTGAACCTTCAGGTCGCCCAGTATCCGCATCGCGAAGGGTTCGGAAGCGATTCGAAATGGGACGCCTCGGCGACGCTCGAATTCCCGCTGACAGGGATGTTCGCGGCGGGTCACGAAATCGCCATCGCGGAATCGAAAATCCGGCAGGCGACCCTGGAGATCGAACGGATTTCGACCGATCTTGCGAAACAGGTCGAGCGGGCGCTGCAGGACCTCAAGTCGGCGGAGCGCCTGCTGGAGCTGGTCGGGGAGACGGTCGAGGCCGCCGAAGTGGCCCTCGCCGACTCGCGGGAGCGGCTTCGCGTGGGAATGGCGACCCGATCCCTGGAAGTCGACGCGGAGGCTGTCCTGCGGGAGGCACGTTGGGAGGAGCTGGCGACCCAGGCCATCCGCCGCCTGGCCCTGCTCAAGCTGAAAGTTCTGGCCGGGGCCGGATTGCCGTAAGAAACCCCGTCCGGCGCTCGAAGTCCACCGGGAGGTAAGCACCATGAATCCGGACCGCTTGGCGGACGAATTGAAAAAGCTCTCCGTTCCCCGGGATCGACCCGCCCGTCGCCTCCCGATCGGATGGGTCGCCATCGTGGGAATACTCGCGATTTTGGCGGGGGGCTGGGTCTGGTCGCGGAACTCGGGGGGCCCGACGCGCGGCGAAGAGCGCGAGCCCGACGAGCAACCCTTTACGATTGCGCCGCCCCCGCCCGAGCCGGCGGGACTCTCCGCCTCGGGGTACGTCGTTCCCTCGAGGCGCGCCACGCTGGGTTCAAAGGCGTCCGGACGGCTCGTGGAATTCGAGCTCCGCGAGGGCGAAAAAGTCTCCGAGGGTCAGCTCGTCGCACGCCTGGAAGACAAGGACCTCGCGGCCGAGCGCACCCGCCTTGCGGTCGACCGCGAGAATCTTGCACGCCAGCTCGAGCGCCGACGCGAGCTGATGGCCAAGGGGTTCGTCAGCAAGGAGGAATTCGAGGCGCTCGAAGCGCAGCTCCGATCGGCCGAGGCGTCGCTGCAGCTCGCCGACGCCCGGATCGCGGAGACGCGCATCCCCGCTCCCTTCGAGGGGGTGATCCTGGAGCGGCACTGCGAGCTGGGCGACATGATCCAGCCCGGCAAGTCGATCGTCACGCTGGCCGACGTCTCCGGCCTCTTCGCGGAAGTGGACGTGACCGAGGGGCAGATCGGGCGCGTCTACGTCGGACAGCGCGCAAAAATCACGCTCGACGCGGCGCCCGACCGAGCCTATGCGGGGACCGTATCTCAGGTCTTCCCCTCGGCGGTGCGCCAGAAGGGCACCGTCCGAGTCCGGGTGCGGTTCGACGAGCCGGACGAAACGGTGCGCATCGACCTGACCGTCCGCGTCGCCTTTATGGAAAGCAAGGACTGAACCGATGGCGTCGGCGATCGTCATCGAAAACGTCACCAAGACGTACCGCATGGGCGGCGAAACGCTTCGAGTGCTCGGAGGGATTTCGCTGGAGGTCGCCGAGGGGCGGTTCGTAGCGCTGATGGGGCCCTCGGGCTCGGGTAAGTCGACGCTGCTCAACCTGATCGGTGGGCTGGACGTGCCGGACTCGGGCCGGCTGGTGGTGGGCGGAGAGGACATTTCGAAACTGTCCGAGGCCGCGCTGGCGCGCTGGCGTGCCGCGAACATCGGCTTTGTGTTCCAGCAGTACAACCTGATCCCCGTGCTGACCGCCTTCGAAAACGTCGAGCTGCCTCTGCTGTTGACCTCGCTCTCGCGCTCCGAGCGCCGCCGCCGCGTGGAGCTGGCGCTGGAGCTCGTGGGCCTGAAGGACCGGCACGGCCACCTCCCCACCCAGCTGTCGGGCGGGCAGCAGCAGCGGGTCTGCATCGCCCGGGCGGTCGTATCCGATCCGCGCGCAATCCTTGCCGACGAGCCCACGGGCAACCTCGACGCGTCCGCGGCGCGCGACGTCATGGGCCTGCTCAAGGCGGTCAACGAGACGCTGGGCAAGACCCTGGTGCTCGTCACCCACGACCCGGCGGCGGCCGCGTTCGCCCACGAAACGATCACGCTCGACAAAGGTTCGATCAAGGCATCGCCGCATGAAGTACCTGGCGCTCATCCTTAAGAGCCTGGTCCGCAGCCGGCGGCGCACGCTGCTGACGCTCAGCGCGCTGGCGGCGTCGACGTTCCTGCTGACGGGGCTGGCGTCGATGGTCCGCAGCGCCGACGTGACGCCGGGGGTCGGCGAGCTCACCTTGTCGATCGGCGGCGTCCAAGGTCCGCTGCCGTCCGCCCATGTCGACCGGATCGCCCGCATGCCCGGCGTGCGCGCTGTCATGGGATTCATGTACGCGGGCGGCGCGGGGCGGCAGGAGTCCGATCGGCTGACGCTGGCCGGGATCGACGCCGACGCGCTGCAGCTGATCTGGCCGGACACGCTGGACATTCCGCCGTCCGAATTCGAGCCGTTCCGCCGGGACGTCACGGGGCTCCTGGTCGGCCGCGAGGCCGCGAAGCGCAACGGCTGGACAATCGGCGACACGGTGACGCTCGCGGTATCCGCGGGCAACGGGTCGAAAGCCGACATGACGTTCCGCGTCCACGGATTCAACGTCGAAGGGGCATGGGGGAACATCTCATACATCCATCGCAAGTACCTGAACGAGTCGATCGGGCGGCCCGACTACGCCAATTCGATCTTCCTGTCGGCGCAGCGACGGGAGGACATCCCGACGCTTATGAAGGCGATCGACGAGACCTTCGCCGCGTCGCCGCATCCGACGCGAACCCAGACGCACGAGCAGAGCCTGACCGACACTGTGGCGACCATGTCGAACCTCCGCGCTCTGCTGGGCGGGATCTCGCTGATTGTGGGAATCGCCGTCCTCCTGATCGCGACGAACTCAATGGCGCTGGCGCTTCGGGCGCGCGCCCGCGAGATCGCGATCATGCGCACGCTGGGATTCACCCCCAACCGGATCTTCTCGCTCGTCCTGGGGGAGGCGGCGCTGGTGGGCCTGGCCGCGGGGCTGCTGGGGGCCGCCGTCGCGATCGTCACCCTTCAGGGAATCACGCTCCCGATGAACCCGCGCGCGGCCTTTTCAGCCACCCCGGCGGCCGCGGGAACGGTGATCGGCGCGACGGTCGTGCTGGCGGTCGTCGGCGCCTGGCTTCCGGCCTGGGGGGCATGCCGCCGCCGCGCGATCGACGTGTTGAGGAGCCTCGGATAGCCGTGACGTTCACCTACAGCCTCCGGAATCTGCTCCGCCGTCGGCTGACGAGCGGCATGACCGCGGGCGGCATCGCCATCGCGGCGCTCGTAATGCTTGTGTCGGTGTCCATGATCCTGGGGGTCGATCACACGATGGGAAGCACCGGATCGCCGAGAAACGTCCTCGTCATGAGCCGCGGGGCGAGGTCGGAAAATTCGAGCACGCTGACGACGGAGGTCGTGTCGCAGCTCCGCGCGCATCCGGGAGCCTCGCAGGTTTCACCCGAAGTCGTGGCGAGCGGCCGCGCCGCTTCGAAGGACGGCTCGGCTCAATACGCGATGGGGCTGCGCGGGATCGAAGCCGGCGCGTTCCAGGTCCACGCCGGGGTGCGGATCGTCGAGGGGCGCGCGCCGAAGACGTCGGAAAACGAGGCGGTGCTCGGCAAGGCCGCGGCGCGACAGCTCGAGGGGATCGGCGTCGGCCAGAAGGTCCGGGTGCTCGACCGCGACTGGGCCGTGGTGGGAATCCTCGATTCGGGCGGAACCGCGTTCGAATCCCAGATCTGGATGGATGCCGCCGACCTCAAGCACGCGCTCAAGCGCGATCAGGTCACAACGGTGGTCCTGCGCGCGGGAAAAGGGATCGACGCCGAGGCGCTCGCCGGGACCCTCAACGCCGACCCGCGGTTCGAGGTCAAGGCGATGCCGGAAGCGGCATACTATGAGGAGCAGAACACGCTCTCGGCCGGGATGAAGGATTTCGCGCTGATTCTGGGGGCGGTGATCAGCCTGGCGGCGATTCTGGCGGCGATGAACAACATGTTCGCCTCGATGGGGGAGCGGCGCAAGGAGGTCGCGACGATGCGCGCCCTTGGCTTCGCCCCCTCGACGATTCTGGGCTCGTTCCTTTTCGAAGGCGCGATCCTGGGGCTGGCGGGGGCCGCCGTGGCGTGCGCGCTGTCGCTTCCGCTCGGACTGGTTTCGATGAGCATGCTCGACCCCGTCCGCTGGTCCAACGTGACGTTCCAGTTCCGGCTGACTCCGGAGCTGTTCGCCGGCGCCGCCGTGTTGGGGGTCTTCCTGGGCGTTCTGGGCGCCCTGGCGCCGGCCCGCGCGGTCGTGCGGGCGCCCATCGTCGAGACCTTGAAGGAGCTGTAATAACCCGGAGAATGCGGGCGAAGTATCGGTAGGCATGAGCATGAATTGCTTCGACCCCCTCCGGCTGTCGATGATCGCGGACGGCGAGTCGGCCGAGCCCGGGATCGAGCAACATCTCCAGTCGTGCGCCGATTGCCGCGGCGCGGTCGAGCGTCAGCGCCGCCTGAAGGGGCTTGTGGCCGGCGGATCGCCGAAGAGTCCCTGCCCCAGCGGGGATGAGATCGCGCGATACCTGGCCGGGGCCGCCGACGCGACGGAAATCGAAGCGCACGCGGCCGACTGCGGGCCGTGCCGGCGGATGATTTTCGCGCCGCCGGCCGAGACGGCGGCGTTGTCGCCCGACTTTGCGGCTCGAGTCCGGTCGCGGCTCCAGGCCGGCTCCCACGCCCGCATCCTCCGGCTCGCCGCTTCGGTGGCGGCGGTGCTCATGATCGGCCTCGCGGTCTGGCTGGTTTCGATCGACCGTCAGGTTCCTTTCACGCATGCGTCGGGCCAGGTCGAGGACGTCAGCCTCTCCCTCTCCATGTCGGGAGCCGTCACGGTCGCGGACGGCGCGCGGGTCGACCTTACCCATTCGGTCCGGGAAGCCTACGAGCAGAAGATCCTCCGGCTGGAGGGTTCGCACCCGGTCGAAGTCGAGCGGCGCAGCCGGGATTCCTCCCTGGTCGTCCGACTCCGCCGCACCCCCGCGGGGAAGACCGAGGTCGCCACCGTGACTCCGTCCGGGACGGTCGAATTGCTTTCGGTCTCGGACAACCTGGCGGTCGATGAGGCCTGCCAGCTGCTCCTGTCGAACCGCGACGAGCAGCGCAAGGTGCTCAACCGCCTGCTGCCGAAGGGGATCTCGATCGAGTCGATGGAACTCTCCCGGGACAGTTCGAAACTTCATGGGTCCGCGACCCTGCGCGTCACCGCCTCGGAAGCCGGGACCCGGACCTTCGAATTCCCGATCTCGGGCGAAATCAGGGAAAGCGGGTCGGATTCGGAACTGGTGATCGAGGGACATTTGGGCGCCTCCGCCACGATCCGCTTCGCGATCCGGCGCGTCGGGCGATAGACTGAAGGGCGGGATCCCCCGCACATGCAGCGCACGACACTTCTGGCGATCGCCGCGTTCGCGTCGGTGGCCCTCATCACGGTCGCGCTGCTTCGCGGGGACGGATCCCAGGATCGGGCCCTTATCGCCGACTTTGACCGAGTCAATCCGGTCGTCGAAGATTTCGGACGGGCGTATGCGCCTGCGCGAAACGAGGTCGTGCCCGACCCGGGCCGCGGCGGGCGCGTGCTTCGGGTGCTCTTTCCCGCGAATCCACCGGGAGGATGGACCGACCTCCGGCTCGCGCGAGTCAACGGCATCCCGGCCGGCGTCGGGTCGATCGAACTGTGGGCCCGCGGCACGCCGGGACGTCGCGCGCTGGTGACGGTGTGGGAAGTCGAGAGTCGGACCGTCCCGTGGCCGACGCACGAGATGTTCGGACGCGAGATCGCGCTTGACGAGACTTGGACGCGCCACGAGATTGCGCTGAAGGAATTCGCGCTTCAATGGACCATCGGCGGCGACGGGCGGCTGAGCCCGGAGCGTGTGGCGAGCGTCGGGCTGGCCCAGGTGGACGCCGGGCGGCCGTCGGCGGTTTTCATAGACGAGCTTTCCTGGCTCCGGGGAGCGTTCGAACCGGTTGCCGCGCCTCTCCCGCCGGCCTGGGGTCGTTTCGAGGAGGCGGGAAAACGGCTGAGGGGTATGCCGCGGGTCGACCCGGAGGCGGCGCCGGCGCAGGTTCGCCAGCAGGCCGCGTGCGTGGTGCGAGCCCGGGGCGTGATGAAGGATGGGGCGGAGGTCAAGGCCGCAGGGCTCTTGATGGACGACCGGACCGTCGCGTGCAACAAGCACTTCATCGGCGCGCTCAAGGAACCGACCGCGGCGGTTGAAAACCGCGATGGGGCCCGCGTCGCCGGACGGATGCTGGGCGGTCTGGAATGGAGCCGATCGGACCGGGGATCTCCGCTCGCCTCCGACATCGCTTTTTTAGATCTGGGATCGGCGATCGATGGGGGGCGCTGGTGCCATTTTCAATCGGTCGAAGCCACCGCGGCGCCGCAGCTGGTTTTTTCGATCCACCTGGACGATCAGGGCCTGCCACGCATCATCGCGGGAAACGCCGTCGTGCAGGATGGGATGCTACTGTGCGACCTGGCGGTCGAGCAGGGCCAAAGCGGAAGCCCGGTCTTCGACGCGGAGGGGGGGCTCGTGGGGATCATCGCGGGCCGGATCGAAGGGTTCCTGATCGCCGTACCGGGAGACGTGGTGCTCAAGCAGATCCAGCGCATACGTGAGGGCTTGCACGACGTCGACCGCCTCAACGCCGAGTTTTTCCGCGAGCAAGGCGGGTCGAAGTAGGCGCGGGAGCGAAATCAGCGGCCGCGTCCGCGACCGCCGCCACCCCCGGGTCCTCCGCCGGGGCCGCCGCCCGGACCGCCTCCGCCGGGTCCGCCCCCGCCGCCCGGTCCGCGCGGAATGTCGATGTTCATTTCATCGATCTTTCCGTTCTCGTCATACCGGACGTAAAGCTGCGGACTCACGAACCGATACTGCAGGGTGTACTCGTACTCGCGGTCGCGAATCTGGCGGGGCTCGCCCAAGCTGCGGAAATCCCCCGCCCAGCGGCTACCCTCCACCATCCGGGCGAGATCGCCGCGCGAGAGGTTCTGCTTGGCGATATCGTTGAATTGGTCGTAAAGCGAGTCGATCGCGGCGTCGCTCTTGTCGCGGAGGGCGGTCGATAGCAGCTGCTCGACGAGCCGCCGCTGGGCTTCGAACCCCTTCGCCGTCGGCGCCGGGCCGGTCTTGGGATCGAGTTCGATCCGGACGGTATCCCCCTTGTTGAGCTTCTTATGCATTTCGTCCGGGAGATGCGCGCTGATGAGCTTCGATTTGAAATAGGTGACGACGATGTCGGTCTGCTCGCCGCTGAAGGTGACGCGGCCCGTCTGGCCGGCCGAAATCTCCTGGTCACTCTCGATCTTGAAACGGATCCGCGAGCGTCCCTTTTCGCCGACCTCCTTGGAGCCTTTCCAGTCGACTTTAGCCTCGATGCCGCGGGTTTCGGCGGGCGCCGCGGGACCGGGGGCGGGCGGGGCCACCGCCGGCGCCAGGGGAGTGATTCCAAAGTGAGCGATCAGGTCGCTCGTCAGGCCGTACGCCTTTTCGGATGCCTTGGCCGAATCCGACGCGAAATGCGCCAGGAGCATGTAGCAGAGCTTGAGCTCCTCATCCTTTACGCCCGCGAATGCGGCGAGCGCCAGCAGGTCCTCCCTCCCGAGCTTGGCCTCATCCCCGGGAGCGATGGGGAGATCGATCGTCTGGCCGCCCGGCGTGACGGAAACCGATGCCTTGATCGGCGCGAGCCCGGCGACGTCGGCCTGCTTGACCGCGATCCGCGTCGCCTTGGAGAGCTCGGCATGCTCCAGGTCCTTGAGCTTCTTCGGGTTCGCGGCGGCGTCCTTGAGACCGTCGACCGCCCGAAGACAGAGGACTTCCAGATGAAGCACCGCGCGAAGGTCCTTCAGCAGGGACTGCGTGGGGACCGGCGCCGTCGGGGGGGGCAGGAATTTGCGCGTCTCTTCCAGCAGATCCGGCGCGCCCTTGGCGGGATCCTGCAGGAGCTTTCCGAGCGACACGAGCGACTCGTACCGGAGCGGAGCGAGCAGCGGGTCGTCGGCCTGCAGGATTTTCGCGATCTGCACGCGGGCGTCGCGATACCGGCGCGCCAGCATCAGCGCGGCGTACTCCTTGTCGAAGGCCTGGAGGACCTGGCCGTAGCGCTCCTCGGCCTTGACGATCACCTTTTCGAAGTTGGCCTGGACCGACTTCATCATCTCGTCGACGGCGCGGTGGACGGGGGGATCGATGGGAACGCGGGTCTTGATGTCCTGCGCGATCGCCCACGCGCGCTCGATGCTCTGCTGGGTCAGCGTTCCCGTCGTGGCGCTGCCGATGTGGGCGCGCACGAGTCCGACCGCCGTCTGCTCGACGCGGGTCGCCTCGGCCATCTCCTTCAGCTTCGGATACAAGTCCCACGCCTGCGTGAACTGGCCCTCGCGCGTCAGTTTTTCGATCTGAATCGCGAGGTCGTCGACTCCCTTGACGCGCTGGAAGCGGACCTCCTTCAGCATGGCCATGCGCTCGGATTCGGGGGTCGTCGCGACCTGTCGCGACTCGTCGAAGTAGCGCCAGCGGGGCGCCCAAGTCTCCAGCAGGCGTTCGGCCTCGTCGAACTGGCGGTTCGAAATCGCCTTGCGCGCCTGCCCTTTGAGCTCGCTCCAGGGGTCGCTCAACACCTGATCATGCGCCTTTCGAATCAGTTGAGGGATGAGGGCCTCCCATCGGGCGCGATCGGAGCTCGCGGCGGCTGCCGAAATCTGCCGCTGCAGCATTTCATAAGGCTCGCGGATCTGATTGTCGACCGGGGCCGACAGATACCCCTCGGCCCGCTTCCAGAACTCCTCGATCTGAGCGTCGATTCCGGGGCGCCGCTCCGCGACCGGAGCCTCGGGAGGCTGAGGCGGGGGCCGTTGGGACGTGTCCTGGGGGGAGGGGCGGGGCGCCGGCCGCGACCGTCCGCCCGAATTCGCGACCACCACCAAGCCGATCACCCCGAGCGTGACGAGGATCGCCGCCGCCGCCACGAGACCCGCCTTCGAGGAAGACGACGAGGCGGCGGACCGGACGTGCCTCATCGTGGCGCGCTTCGACCGGACGACCGCGACGACCGCGCGACCCTTCTGGATCCGTTCGAAATCGTCGGCCACCTGGGCGGCGGACTGATACCGATCCGCGGTGTTCTTTTCGAGCATTTTCAGGATGACGGCCGCAAAGCTCTCGCTCAGCGCGGGGACGAACTGCCGGGGGTTCGGCACGGGCGTCGTGAGGTGCTGCGTGATGACGCTCCGGATGTTCGAGCCCGTGAAGGGCGGACGGCCCGTCGCGAGATGGAACAGCGTGGCTCCCAGGGAGTAGATGTCCGAACGGGTGTCCACGTCCTTGCCGGCGGCCTGCTCCGGAGACATATACAGCGGCGTGCCGATCGACGTGCCGATCGTGGTGAGGCCCAGCTCACCCGAATCGCCCCGCTTGGCGATGCCCATGTCGCAGAGCTTCAACACCCCGTTCTTCGCCAGCATCAGGTTGCCGGGTTTGATGTCGCGATGGACGATGTTGTGCTGCGCGGCGTGGGCGAGCGCAAGCGCGGCCTGCCGCCCGATCGAAACGACGAGCTCCTCGGGGAACCGCTTTTTCTGCTGCTGCAGAACCTGCTCGCACGTCTTGCCTTCGACGAATTCCATCACAAGATAGTGCTTGCTGCCGGCGCTGGCCGCGTCATAAGCCGCGACGATGTTCGGGTGGTTCAGCCGGCCCATCGCGCGGGCCTCGCTGACGAACCGCTCGATAAACCGCTTGTCGGCCGCCAGCTCCTCCGCCAGGACCTTGACCGCGACCGTCCGCCCCGTTCCGACCTGGAGCGCCCGGTAGACCTTGCCCATCCCGCCCTGACCGATCAGCGCCAAGAGCTTGATTCCAGGGAGATCCTGCTCGCTGGCGCCGCTCATCTCCACCGCGGGAGGTGGGGCCTCGGTCTCGTCGACCGCAAAGGCGAAGACGCACTTGGGGCAGAGGCCGTTGAGGTCCGATTCGACCTCCCGACCGCAGCGAGCGCAGGTGTTCATTGTCGATTCCTCCTGTTGACTCCCTCAAGTATTCCTTACGAATCCGCATGCATAAGTTTTGGGTCGCCGGTCCCGGGCCCCTTCCGCTTTCCGCCTTCCTTCCGTCTTTAGAGCGACATGAACAGTTCCTGCATTTCCGAGTCCAGGTCTTCGTCGTCGGCGACATACTCACGGATGGCCTGCAGGATCAGCTGGCGGAGCCGGGTGCGGATCCGATGGAGGTAGTTGCGCACGTCGCCTTCCGAAAGCTCCAGCTTCTGAGCGAGCAGCTTGTAGGACCCCTCGTCCGGGGAGGCGGAGAGGTGTTCGCCCAGGAGGCGAAGGTACACTTCCCGGCCCTGGGTCTGGCACTCGGCCTGGAGGCGGCTCATCGCTCTCTGCAGTAGGCTGACCGCCCACTGCCGCGTAAAGGCGCGCTCGGGATCGGACTGCGATCTCAGATGGGGCGCCAGCTGCCGCTCCGCCTCGTCGAAATCGCCGCCGAAAAACCGCGCGTTGCCGCCGCGCTTTTGCGCCGTCTCGCGATCCATCTGCTTCGTCAGGAAGTGCTTGAGCGTCACGAGGATGAACGTCTTGAAGCGCCCCTTGGCGCGATCGAACTGTCGCACGTAATCTTTTTCGAGAAAGGTCGCGAAGAACTCCTGAGTCAGGTCTTTCGCGTGCTCGCGGGGGATTCCGCGATGCCGCAGGAAATAGTAGACGGGTTTCCAGTACGCCCGCACCAGCTGGTTGAGCGCCTCGCGGCATTCGGGCGACGAGGGATCCTGCGCGCGGATGACGACCGTCCACAGCGTCTCGGGAAACGCCCGCGCCTCGCCTCCGATGGACGTCTCGCCTGAACCCGGCATCCCTCCTCATTCTAGGAGGGGGGGGACGCCTTCACAACCGGGCGACGATGCGGAAATTGGCACACCGCCCGGGCCTTGTTAAAATGGTAGCGCCACAAGAGGAGATTCTCAGCCATGGCGTACATCATCGCCGAGCCTTGTATCGGGACCAAGGACCGCGCCTGCGTGCCGGCGTGCCCCGTGGACTGCATCCATCCGACGAAAGACGAGGACAAGGGGGAGATTTCCCTCTACATCCACCCGGACGAGTGCATCGATTGCGGCGCGTGCGTCGAGCCGTGCCCGGTGGACGCAATCTACGCCCAGGACGAGCTGCCGGACAAGTGGAAGGGATACGTCGAAATCAACGCCGAGTACTTCAAGATGGCATATCCCGAGTTCGCGGCCAAGTGGAACGAGCGGCATCCAAAAACCAAGTAGGCTGCAGTTAACCGCGAATAGTCAACAGTCAACGATTGGCCGCTGCTACTGCTTGGTCCCGAGGTAGTTGAGGTTACCGAGATCCAGCTGAAGCACCAAGGTGTAGAGTCCGGTGTTATAATTCGGCCCCGCGCTGGAATCCCCTCCGACCGAACCCGCCCCCTTGCCGCGAATGGGCGCGAACGACCCGTCGCCCTGTTGCTGCGTCAGCAGCTTCGGAAAGACCGCCGCGACGAACGCGTCCCAATCCTGCCCGCCCAGCTGACAAGCCCCCAGGGCGCTTCCGACGCACCCCAGGGCGATCGACCCGTGGCAGTTGGTGGCGCCGTCATGGTTCTTCCGGAACCAGTCGGCCATCCGCGCGCAAAGCGCGTGTCCCTGCTGGCCATGCAAACCGAAGAGCCACAGCGCGCCGCCCGTGCGGCCCTCCTCCCCCATTCCCTTCTGCCCCTGATTCGGGCTGTATCCCACCCCGCCGCTCCCCGGAGCGCAGCACTCCTCGATGAACTGGATCGCGCGCGCCACCTTGTCGCTCGGGACGCGGAATTTCTGCCGCTTCAGCATCCCCACCGCGCCCAGCGCCCAGGTGCTCATGACCTCCAGCTCGACGTAGTTCAGGGCGTTCGGCCCGCCGTGGTAGTGCCCCCAGCCCCCCGACGGCTCCATCCGGTTGAAGATCTCCGTCAGGCCGCGATCGAGCGCCGCCTTGACCTCCGCGGAGGGGGCGTGCGAGTAGGCCTCGGCCAGAAAGACGGTTCCGATCGTGACGGCCCAGTTCGTCTGGTCCCACTTTTTGTCCGGCATCGTGGGGGGATCGAAGAGATGGCGGGTGACGAATTCGACCGCCTTCTGCACCTGGGATTGGTACGTGCCGCCTTTCGGGCTGCCGCCGGACGCCATCAGGGCGAGCGCGCAGAACGACGTCACCACCACCTGGCCGGTGGTCGACGCCAGGCCGCTCTCCCAGCCGCCGTCCCGGTCCTGTTTCGAAATGAGGTAGGCGAGGGCCTTCTTGACGGCGTCGCGCGTCCCCGCGGGCTTGGAAGCCGACTCGGCCTTCACGGACTTGGCCGGCGCCGGCCCCGGCGAGGGATCGTCGCCCGGAGTCGGGCGCTTCTTGCTGAAGGGGCTGTCCTGGGCCACGACGGACGCAGCCGCCATCGTGAGAACAAGGAGCGTTCTCATCCCCACCCCCACAGGTTCAGTTCAGCAACCGTTCAGCGACCGGCGACCTGGATTTCATCCCACATCTTGACCTGGTTCTCGTTGAACTCTTTCTCACACCCGAAGGTCTTGCACGAGTATTCCTTCGCGTCGAGGGCCGTCAGCACGTTGAAATCGTTCCGCTTGACGCGGGTACCGTTGCAGAAGGGGCAGCGCGCCCTCTTCCAGGTGCGCGGCTTGGCGGCCTCGCCCGTCGCCCCCCCCTTCTGTCCCTTGCGTGCCTTTTTGATCCCGACCGGCTTGCCCGCCTGCTTGTCCTTGCAGAAGTGGCAGTGCTTGCCGAACCCCGAGTGCCCGCACTCCCACGTCTGGACCTGCTGGCGGATCTTGTGAACCATGTCCGACTAGCATGCCTTTTTACGCGCTGGGATGAGGAAAATCAACAGTCGACCATCGACAATCAACAGGGGACAATCGACGATCCGACCCGAATTTTCGTGGATTCTTCCAAGAAGTCGGTCACGGAGGGGGGATCTGAAGGAATGGATAACATGTGCAGACCTTCGCGGAGATGGACCTCTGGCTACGTGCCCGAGCGCTCGCGGTTCGGATCTTCCGGCTGATCAGCGAGTTCCCGCGAGAGTACAGGTTCATCCTGACCGACCAGATTCGCAAGTGCGCTGTCTCCATCCCAGCCAACATCGCCGAGGGAACCGGTCGGCCGAGCCCCGTGGAATTCATCCGATTCCTGTACATCGCCCTCGCGTCCGCATGTGAGCATGAGAGCCATCTCACGATCGGCGGCAATCCAGTGCTCCGTTTCGAAAATTGGTGTAGGGTTCAGCCAAACCGAATGAGCCCGAAGGATGGACGGATTACGTCGATGGCCCCGCTTGGCGGAATTTGTCCTCCATTTCGGAAACACTCAGAGGGCCTATCGAAATGGGGTACTAGGGCTCTTACCGGTCGATACGCGCCGGGGCCTCGGGGGGGAGATCCTGGAGATTCGAAAGATGCTCTCAGGCTTCATCCGCCGTTTACGGAGGGCAAACAACCTAACGACCCGTTGCTGACGCGATTATCGATTATCGATTATCGATTCGCCGTTGCGGTCTCGAACATCCTGGCCCATGCCCTTGCCTTGCGTGTCTTCCAGGCGCCCTTCCAGTAGGCATAGCCGGCCACGAGCGGAAGCGCGATCGTCGCTTCGGCGTAGATCATCTGCTCCTGCCCCTGTTCGACCTTTCCCCAGGAGTTCGCCTCCTTGAGCGTCGAGCCGGACAGCGCGCCGTCGCGCTCGTCGGCGACCGTGATCTGCACGGCGTACTTGTGCATCGAGCACTCTTCGCCCAGGATGTCCGCGGCCACGACCGTGTCCTGGACGAAGTTCTTGGGGACGCCCCCGCCGATCATCAGCAGCCCCGACTCTTTCGACGCCACCTTCACCTTCGTGAGGTCGTAGAAATCGCGGGCGCTGTCGAGCGTCACGTGCTGGTCGGGATGCGCATGCTGGTGGAACACGAGCCCGAACCCCGCCGAGCAGTCGCTGAACGCCGGGACGAAGATCGGCACGTCGTGCTCGTACGCAGCCAGAACCACCGATTCGCGGTTTTTGGCGTGATCCTTGAGATAGCGCCCCATCTCGCGGATGAATTCGCGCGACGAATACGGCCTCGGCTCGAGCGAATCGGCGATCTTGCCGACGGTGTTGTCGCAGATGCGGAGCTCGTCCTCGTCGATGAAGGTGTCGTAGATCCGGTCGATGTGGAGCTCGCGGAGCTCGTTGTCGTCGACCATCGGAGTGCCGAGGTAGTGCTTGAAACCGAGCGCCTCGAAAAAGTCCTGGTCGACGATGATCGCGCCGGTCGACACGATGACGTCGACCATCTTATTCTTGACCATGTCGACGACGATCTTCTTGAGGCCCGCGGAGAAGAGCGAGCCGGCCAGGCACAGGAAGACGGTGCAGTCCTTGTCGCGGAGCATCGCGTCGAAGATCTTCGCGCCGCGGTGGAGATTGCGGGCCTGGAACGCGGTCTTGCCCATCGCGTCGACGAGCGGAGTCACGTCGATCTTCTTGATGTCGATGTGCTCGATGGGCGCCTTGAGATAATCGGACTTTTTCCTGGCCACCTCTTTGACCCCGAAAAAACAGGCCCGACTCGCCGCGTGGAGCGCGGCGACGGGCCGAAATGATTGATACCAAATCCGGCGCGCACTGCAAGCGAAACGGCGCGCGGCACGGAGAATCTGTTGACCCCTTTTCGGCGCGCGTGGTAACCTCGCCTCCCCGCGACGATGCCCGAGCAAGGTTACTACCGGTTCCCCACGATCCGAGGCGACTCGGTAGTGTTCGTCTCGGAGGACGACCTCTGGACCGTTCCGGTGTCGGGCGGCCTGGCGCGGCGCCTCACCTCCGGTCAGGGCGAGGCCTCGCATGCCCAGCTCTCACCCGAGGGCGAGTGGCTGGCGTTCACGGGGCGCGAAGAGGGGCACACCGAGGCCTACGTCATGCCCGCCCAGGGCGGAGAAATCCGGCGACTGACTCACCTGGGTGCCATTTCGGTCGTCGCGGGATGGAGCCGGGACGGCAAGTCCGTAGTTTTCGCCAGCAACGCCGGCGCGCCGTTCCTCGGCATGATCCGGCTCTTCCAGGTCCCTCTCGACGGGGGCGAGCCCGAGATGCTTCCCTACGGCGTCGCCCGCTGGATTTCGTACGGCCCCGGCAAATCCTCCGTCATCGGGCGCCACGGCGCCGATCCGGCGCGATGGAAGCGCTACCGGGGCGGCCTGGCGGGGGACCTGTGGGTCGACAGGAAAGGGAACGGCCGATTTGAACGGCTGATTCGGCTGGCGGGAAACCTCTCCAGCCCTATGTGGATCGGTTCCAGGATCTACTTCCTCGCCGACCACGAAGGCGTCGGAAACCTCTACTCCTGCACGCCGGCCGGGAAGGACCTGCAGCGCCACACCCATCACGAGGATTTTTACGCCCGCAACCCGTCCAGCGACGGCACCCGGATCGTCTATCACGCCGGGGCGGACCTGTACCTCTTCGAAACCAAGTCGGGACAGTCCAGGAAGATTCCGATTGATTATCGCAGCCCGCGGGTCCAGCGGACTCGCCGTTTCGTTCCGGCGCAGCGCTATCTCGAGGACGCGTCGCTGAATCCGAAGGGGGATGCCGTCGCCATCCTCACCCGGGGACGCGCCTGCACGATGGGGGCCTGGGACGGAGCGGCGACCCAGCACGGTCAGGAGGGCAACTCGCGGTCCCGGTTGGCGCGATGGCTCAACGACGGCCGGCGGCTGGTCGCCGTGACCGACGAGCCCGGCGAGGAGGTTTTGGGCATCTTCCCCGCCGAGGGCGGCCGGGTCGACCTGCTTCCAAAGCTTCCCCTCGGCCGCCCCATCCAGCTGGCCGTCAACCCCAAGCGAGACCAGGTGGCGCTGACCAATCACAAGTGCGAAGTGATCGTGGTCGATCTCAAGACCCGCAAGGCTACGACCCTCGCGCAGAGCCGCCACGGAAGAATCGCCGGCATCGACTGGTCGCCCGACGGCCGCTGGCTGGCGTACGCGTTCCCCGAATCGCATCACCTCACGTCGATCCGGCTGTGGAACGCCGAGAGCGGAAAATCGGTCCGGGTGACGCGGCCGGTGCTGGCGGACGTCTGCCCGGCCTTCGACCCGGGCGGAAAATTCCTGTACTTCCTCTCGTACCGCGAGTTCGACCCCGTCTACGACAACATCCATTTCGACCTGGGATTCCCGCGCGGCATGCGCCCGTACCTCGTAACGCTGCGCAAGGACATCGTCAACCCGTTCGCGGGGCCGCGCCCCGCCGAGCCGACGCCTCCCCCGCCGGACCCGAAAAGGAAAAAGCCCAAGCCGGAGAAGGACAAGCCGCTGCAGATCGACATCGACGGTCTGAGCGATCGAGTGGTCGCGTTCCCGGTTCCCGAGGGAAAGTACGAGCAGATCCGGGGGATTCCCGGGAAGGCGCTCATCACCTCCGCTCCGATCGAAGGGAGCCTCGGGCGAACCTGGATGCAGATCGAGCCGCCCGCGAAGGCCTCGCTGCTCGCCTACGATCTGAGCGAGCGCCGGCTGGACACGCTCACCTCGAACATCACCGGTTTTGAGTTTTCGGGCGACCGGAAGATGACCCTGATCCGGGCGGGCAACCGGCTTCGCGTCGTGAAATCGGGGGAGCGCCTCGATCCGAAACTGGACCGCGAACCCCCGTCGAAGCGCTCCGGTTGGATCGATCTCAACCGCCTCAAGATTTCGATAGAGCCTCCGCTGGAGTGGCTGCAGATGATGGGCGAGGCCTGGCGGCTTCAGCGCGATCAGTTCTGGACCGCGGACATGTCCAAGGTGGACTGGAAGGGCGTGTTCGGCCGATACAAGCCCCTCGTGGAACGAATCGCTTCGCGCTCGGAATTTTCGGATCTGATCTGGGAAATGCAGGGCGAGCTGGGAACTTCGCACTGC
>Ga0187893_10004999_pt1 | contig 24403 bp, 21 predicted proteins | sample MA1701074metaG_FD_139574 | JGI IMG/M metagenome (GOLD analysis project Ga0187893, IMG submission 139574) | White microbial mat communities from a basaltic lava cave in the Kipuka Kanohina Cave System on the Island of Hawaii, USA - MA170107-4 metaG ...
CGGGCTCCTCGTATGAATACAGGTTCACCATCGCCGGACGAGCACACCCTGAGAAGGACGGCTTGACCGCCGAGGGCTTTCCCGTCAGCGCAGGGTACTTCCAGGCGCTTCGGATTCCGATCCTCCGGGGGCGCGATTTCGAGCCGCGCGATTCAGCGTCCGGACCGGGAGTGGCGATTATCAATGAGACGATGGCTCGCCGCTTCTGGGGCGGGAAGAATCCGATTGGCTCGCTGGTCCAAATCGATGCGATGAACGAGAGGCCGCGTGAAATTGTTGGCGTAGCCGGCGGTGTTCGGCATGACCGCTTTGAGCGTGAGATTCCCCCGCAGATGTACATACCCTATGTCCAACAACCGCTCACGAGCCATGCGGCGGAGGGCCCCACAATTCTCGGCGACCCCAGAGTCACGATGACGTTTATCATCCGCACTGTAGCCGAACCGCTGCGTCTTGTTCCCCGCCTTCGTTCCGCAGTGGCTGAGGTGGACCACACTCTACCGGTCTTCAGTGTCAAGACATTGAACGACTATGTTTCGGAGGGCATGTGGCAGCCCGCGATGAACATGACATTTCTGAGCATCTTCAGCGGCATTGCCGCCGTTCTTGCCCTAATCGGTATCTACGGAGTGATGGCTCACTCGGTCCGGCAGCGGACGCAGGAGATCGGTATCCGCATGGCTCTCGGCTCAAGCACCTGCAAAGTACTCTGGCTGGTGATCAGCCGCGGCCTTCTGCTCATCCTGCTGGGAACAGCGTTCGGACTCGGAGCCGCAATTGCCCTCACCAGGCTGATGCAGAGCGTTCTGTGGGGCGTCGTAGCTACCACTGACAGTCTGACGTTCGGTGCGGTCATCCTGGTGTTGGTAGCGGTGAGCCTCTTAGCCTGTTATCTCGCCGCCCGGCGGGCATTGTCGATTGAGCCGACCGTCGCGCTGCGGCACGAATAGCCAGTACCGCCGACTAAAGCCTGCGGAACAGGCGGTTCCATCGCATGTGGGCGACGTTAGGCGCAGAGCCTTCCTTGGCCAAGGTCGCGGAGTCGATGTCGTAGGAGGCGTAGATCAGCACGGGGCGGCCAATGATATCCGATTTGGAAATGAATCCCCAATAGCGGCTGTCAAGCGAGGAGTCGCGGTTGTCTCCCATGACAAAGTACTTGCCGCCTGGAACGACAACCTCTCCGTTCACTACGTTCTTCGCAAGCATTTCCAGTGCCTGCGGGAAGAGCCGCACGGTCGGTTCGCTGGGGAAGTGGTCGCGATAGGAATCGAAGTATTCCGTCTTGTGTATGGCATACGGTTCAGCGGCGGGCTGGCCGTTCAAGTGGAGCTTCTTCCTATCAATGCGGATGCGGTCGCCAGGCAAACCGATCACTCGCTTAAGGAAGATCGTTCCGGTATTGACGGGATACCGGAACAGAACCAATTCTCCCCGGGCAGGCTCGCGTCCTGTGAAACGGCTGGCGGTTTCGAACAACATGTGATCACCAACGAGCACAGTGTTCTCCATCGAGCCGCTCGGCATCACCATGGGCCGTAGCAGAAGGCTTCCGGCAAACAGGATCACCAGCAGGCTGGTCCAACTCACACCAGCCGCGACGGTCCGACGTGGCCAGAGCAACAAAGCCGCCCGGAACAGGAAGAATGCTGGAACCACCGCCAGTACCAGCAGGAACAGCAGGGCAGGGAGAGCCTGACGTTCCACCCCAGTCAACAAGCGGGTGAGAATCGGAATCAACAAGAACCCGATGGCGCCGACGGCCGCCCAGGCACTTCCACGCCGGATTCCAAACGCCGCCGCCGCGAATGGTGCGGCGAACAGGAGGACCATCAATGGGCTGAAGTAAGCACTCAATAAAGCCAGGGCTGCCACGATACCTGCCGCGACCGTGCCTTGCCGGATCCTGCGCTGCTCTTTGGAATCTGCTTGCATCGTCATTCTCCTTGCACCTCAATCACCTTACCGCGAAGGCGGCCGCGCCACAGCCGTACACCAATGTCCTGCCCTACGTGCACCTGGCTGCTCTGGCGAAGGATACTGCCGGAGCCGTCATCCACGATGGCGTAACCGCGCTCGAGGATCCGCACGGGACTCAATTGAGCGAGGCCTGCCGCAAGGGCTTCCCACCGCCTTCGAGCCGCTACGATGCTCTGTTCGATCGCCCTTTCGGACGCAGCCACGGTGGCCGTTAACCGCCTCCTCGCTTCCGCGAGCTTGACGCGGGCATCCTGCCGCCGCAAACGCGCGTCGAGCGCATCGAGCTTCCGTTTCCGCGCGGCGACTTGACGGCGTATGATCTCGCGGGTACGATTTTCCAGGTCGTCGACACGGAGACTGATGCGCGCGATCCGGCGGTGCAACACGACATTCGCGCGGTGAATTCCCTGCTGGTGGACGCGAGATGAAGCTTGCGCCAGGCGAAGGATGGCACATCGTTCCGCGCGGCGGCGGAGGGCATCCACCTGTTCGCACAGACTCAATTTGGGGGCGATTACGAGCTCGGCGGCAGCGGAAGGAGTGGCGGCGCGGAGGTCAGCGGTGAAATCGGCGATGGTGACATCTGTCTCATGACCGACGGCCGAGATGACAGGAACGGCGCACCGGGCAATCGCGCGAGCGACCGATTCTTCGTTGAAGGTCCAAAGATCTTCGAGCGATCCGCCGCCCCTGCCAACAATGACCACATCAGCCCAAGGCGTGCGGCTGAAGTATTCGATACCCGCGGTTACCGCCTGCACCGACCCGTCGCCCTGCACCAGAGCTGGATATACGCGTATGTGCAGGCCGGGATGGCGGCGATCGAGGATGTTCAACATGTCGCGAATGGCCGCGCCGGAGGGTGAGGTGACTATCCCGATGCGACGCGGGAATCGTGGCAGGGGGCGCTTGCGATCAGAGGCGAACAGTCCTTCGGCTTCGAGCTTTTGCTTCAATTGCTCGAAGGCCAATTGCAATGCTCCCGCGCCTTGGGGTTCGAGCCAATCGATCAGGAACTGATAGTCGCCCCGCGCCTCGTACACTTCGATGCGGCCGCGCGCCAGCGCCGCCATTCCGTCTCGCGGGCGGAACTTGATCAGGCGGAGGGTACTCTTGAAGCAAACGCATCGGATCTGGGATCGAGCATCCTTCAGAGTGAAGTAGGCGTGCCCGCTGGGAGCGATTTTGAGCCCCGAGACCTCGCCTGAAACCCACAGATCGGCAAAGGACTTAGCCAGCGTCGATCGGATTTCGAAGTTGAGCTCGGTGACCGAAAGGATGCGGCGGCGGGGTTGCCAGTCCAGGCTGATCTGCTCCATAAAAAATCTCGATTTGACGCCCGTTCCGGCGATCCTATATCCTTACACTTTACCGGTTTCTGCCGTAATCCGCCGCTCGTATCTCCCCTCGAGCGGAATCCGGCAGTCCTCCGCGTTCACTCACAAATCCATGGAGGCTCGATGACCCCAAAAGAAGTACTAGAGTATGCAAAGAAAGAAGGCGTAAAGCAGCTTGATCTACGGTTTACGGACCTGCCTGGCCTTTGGCAACACGTATCCTACCCTATCAACCAGCTTTCCACGGACAGCTTCGAGGAAGGCTTCGGCATTGACGGGTCGAGCATCCGCGGCTGGGCTGCGATCAACGAGAGCGACATGCTTCTCATGCCGGACCCAACCACAGCGATGATCGATCCCTTCTTCGACGTGCCGACGCTGGTGATGACCGGAGAGGCGATCGATCCCATCACCCGCCAGCACTACGAGCGCGACCCCCGCTGGATCGCGCGCAAGGCAGAGACGTACCTGAAGACCACCGGGTTGGGCGACACCGCCTACTTCGGCGCCGAGGCCGAGTTCTTCATCTTCGACAACGTTTACTTCGATCAGAACCAGCACGAGGGTTACTATCACATCGACGCCGAGGAAGGCCGGTGGAACTCGGGCCGCAAGGAGAACAACCTGGGTTACCGTCCGCGCTACAAGGAGGGTTACTTCCCGGTGCCGCCGATGGACCACTATCAGGATCTGCGCGCCGAGATGGTGGAGACGATGATCAAGTGCGGGATGGACATCGAATGCCATCACCACGAAGTCGCCACGGCCGGCCAGTGCGAAATCGACCAGCGCTTCAACACGCTGATCAAGTCGGCCGACAACATGATGCTGTACAAGTACGTCATTAAGAATGTCGCCAACCAGTACGGCAAGAGCGTCACCTTTATGCCGAAGCCGCTATTCGCCGACAACGGTTCCGGCATGCACACGCACCAATCGATCTGGAACGCAGGTAAGCCGCTATTTGCCGGCGACGGTTATGCCGGCTTGAGCCAGATGGCGCTGTGGTACATCGGCGGATTGCTGAAGCACGCCCGCGCTTTGGCCGCCCTGATCGCTCCCACGACCAACTCCTACAAGCGGCTGGTGCCGGGCTACGAAGCGCCCGTGAACCTTGCGTACTCGCGGCGCAACCGTTCGGCCGCGGTCCGGATTCCGATGTACTCGGCCAGCCCCAAAGCCAAACGCGTCGAGTTCCGCCCGCCGGATCCATCAGCCAATCCCTACCTGGCCTTCGCCGCCATGCTGATGGCCGGCCTCGACGGAGTGATGAACAAGATCGATCCAGGCGAGCCGCTCGACAAGGACATCTACGATCTCAGCCCCGAGGAGATGAAGAGTGTTCCTTCGATGCCGGCTTCGCTCGAGGAAGCGCTGAACTGCATTGAGGAAGATCACGCGTTCCTGTTGAAAGGCGATGTGTTCACCGAGGAGCTGCTCGAGACCTACATTAACTACAAGCGGAAGAACGAAGCGGATGCCATACGCCTCCGGCCGCATCCCTACGAATTCGCGTTGTACTACGACATCTAATCGCGGCTTAACACGCTGGGCAGGTCCGGGGCGAGAGTCGATCTTTCGCCCCTTATTTTTGCCTATGTGGATGGGACATCATGATAGCAAGTAGATCGATGCTATGATTGCAATATGAGGACGACGGTGACTCTCGATTCCGATGTCGAAAGATTGATCCGAGACTCGATGAGAGAGCGTGGCATCTCCTTCAAGCAGGCACTCAATGAAGCCGCACGAGCGGGGCTGCTCCAGCAGAAACACCCGCGCACGCAACGGTTCGTGCAGAAATCCTTTCCGCTCGGAGATGGTGGAGACTTCCGTTGGGACAAGGCTCTTGCTACTGCTGAGGCAATGGAAGACGAAGAACTCACCCGGAAGCTTTCAGTGCGCAAATGATACTTCCCGATGCCAACCTTCTCCTCTACGCCGTCAACGAAAACGCTCCGATACACCGGAAGGCGAAGTCGTGGCTGGAATCTGCGATGTCTGGGCCAGACACCGTCGGATTCTCATGGAACGTCCTTCTAGCTTTCCTCCGGCTCACCACGCGAGCAGGTGTGTTTCGCGATCCTCTGCCTCTTAACACCGCGTTCGATGTTATTGTCTCCTGGCTGGACCAACCATCGGCGACGGTGGTTCACGCTGGTCCGCGCCACCTGCGGATCTTGCGCGAGCTACTGCTGCCGATGGGCGCTGGAGGCAATCTCACCTCCGATGCGCACCTGGCTGCGTTGGCCATCGAGCACGGGGCGGAACTCTGCTCGTCAGATAACGATTTTGCTCGTTTCCAGGGCCTGAAGTGGCGCAACCCTCTGGCGTGATGGACACAATGCCCCAAGTACAGCTCATCACGCCCGCCCTCATCGAAGGTCTTGTCGAACAGGCCCGCCAATCCCCTCGCCGCCGCATCAATCACAATTTCCACAGCGGACCGGACGACAACCCTCATCGCTTCCTGAACGTTCTTCTCGAACAAACTTATGTCCGCCCCCATCGGCACCTTGATCCTCCAAAATCCGAGAGCTTTCTCGTCTTGCAAGGCGAGGTGGCGCTGTGGATCTTCGACGGTGATGGCAGCGTCACCCAAACACACCGACTCGGTCCGAGCAACAGCATCGGGATCGACATTCCGCCCGGCGTCTGGCACACGTTAACGGCTACTTCGCCGGTCGCCGTTTGCTACGAGGTGAAGCCAGGCCCCTGGGATCCGGCAAGGGACAAGGAGTTCTCTCTCTGGTCACCCGAGGAAGCATCTCCTCAAGCGCAAAACTACCTTCGCAGTCTCCTGACGCTTGTGCTCCAATGAGAAGACCATGGCTCAAATCCGCCGATCCCAGGAAGTCTTCGATGTTCTCGTCGTCGGCTCTGGAGCCGGCGGCGGTACCGCTGCTCATGTCCTCACCGCCAAGGGGATCAGCGTAGCTCTCCTCGAAGCCGGACCGACCTTCGAGCCCGCAAAATACTACCTCGAACACAAGTGGCCCCACGACTTCGATCATCGTGGCGCCGAATCCGGCGGCAAGTTCTACTTCGGCGATGGCCAAGCCTTCGGCTTTTTCACCACGGTCAGCGGTGGATGGCAGATCGAAGGCGAGCCATACACCGTCGCCCCCGGCAGCCAGTTTGAATGGTTCCGATCCCGGATCGTCGGCGGCCGCACGAATCACTACGGCCGAATGTCGTTCCGCTTCGCCGACTATGACTTCCAACCTTACTCCCGTGACGGCCTAGGAACCGACTGGCCAATCTCCTACGACGACATTGCTCCCTACTACGATAAAGCAGAGGAGTTCATCGGTGTGGTGGGAGCGCGCGACGGAATCCGGTCCTGCCCGGACGGAAAATTCCATGACCCGCCGGCGCCAAAGGTCCATGAGCTCCTCATCAAGAGGGCCTGCGACAAGCTGGGCATCGCCTGCGTTCCGAATCGCCGCGCAGTAATCACCCGGGCTCTAAATGGACGCCCTCCTTGCCACTACTGCGGACAATGCGGCCGCGGCTGTGTTACTGCGTCGAACTATTCTTCCTCCCAGGTACAGGTGTTTCCGGCGCTCAAGACCGGCAAGTTGAAACTCTTCGATCTCGCGATGGTCCGCGAAGTCCTCACCGATGCCAGTGGAAAGGCCGCCGGCGTCCTCTACATCGACAAGCGCACGCGTGAAATCAAGACACTCCGCGCGCGAGTTGTGATTCTCGCCGCCAGCGCCTGTGAGTCCGCTCGCATCCTGCTCAACTCGAAGTCGAAGACGTTTCCGAATGGGATCGCCAACGGTTCAGGGCTTGTCGGCCGTTACCTCATGGATACCGTGGGCTTCGGTCTATCCGGCTATGTGCCAGCGCTCGAGAGCATGCGCCACTACGATACCGATGGAGCCGGGGGCGCTCACCTGTTCATGCCCTGGTGGCTTTGGGAAAACCACAATAAGCTCGATTTCCCGCGCGGCTATCACATTGAGATCGGCGGCGGTTACGGCATGCCGCAAGTCGGGTCCTTCCACGGAGCCGCGCGCCGCTACGGGTATGGCAAGGAGATGAAGAGGAAGATCCGCGAAAGTTACGGCTGCGGCGTCGGATTCGCAGGCCGCGGCGAGATGATCCCCAACATCCATAGCTATTGCGAACTCGATCCCAGTGTGGTTGACCAATGGGGTATCCCGGTCCTACGATTCCATTTCAAATGGACGGACTATGAGTGGAAGCAGGCGCGCCACATGGAGCGAACGTTCGCTGAAATTATCACCACCATGGGCGGACAAGTCACCGGGTTAAGCGCCGCGCAGCGGGAAAGCAACGGCATCTCCGTGCCCGGTACGATCATCCATGAAGTCGGAACCACGCGCATGGGATCGAGCGCGAAGAACTCGGTTCTGAACGGCTACTGCCAGGCCCACGAAGTCAAGAACCTGTTTGTCATGGATGGCGCCAGCTTCGTCTCGAACCCCGACAAGAATCCGACCCTCACCATCAATGCGTTGGCTTGGCGCGCCTGCGACTATCTGGCTGACGAGATGCGCAAAGGCAGTGTTTGAGGAGAATGAAGATGACTCCCCTCGTACCACTCGAAAGCCGCCGCGAAATCATCCGCCGTCTCGCATTGGGGCTCACCGCCGCAGGAGGCGGCATCCTCGATCTTGAAGCCGCCCAGCACGTCCATCACGAAGCCAGCGCGGAAAAGAAGAACGCCGGCGCTTACAAGGTGAAGGCGTTCACTCCCAACGAATACAAGACCATTCAACGGTTGGCCGCGATCATCGTCCCGGCCGACGAAGTTTCGGGCTCCGCCGTTGATGCCGGCGCGCCGGAGTTCATCGATACGCTCGCCAGCCAAAACCCACGTCTCGCCCAAATCTTCCACGGCGGGCTGGCTTGGTTCGATACGGAAATGCTCCGGCGCCACGACAAGCCATTCGTCGATTGCCCGGAAGCCGAACAAACCGCCTTCCTGGATCTCCTCATCAAGACAGGTGAGGAAGAGCGCGCCCGCCAGGCGGAGCAACTCGTCTACGAACGAGCTGAGCAGTACCGAGGCTTCAATCAGTACACCGTGGACCGCGCTTCCGATCACGGTCCCGGTATCCGGTTCTTCGATTGGATCCGCAGAATGACCGTTGACGCTTTCTATACATCTGTCATTGGCGTCAAGGATCTGAACTATCTTGGCAACAAGGGCGCGTCGAAGTACGTCGTCCCGCAGGAGTGCATCGACTATGCCCTGAAGCGGGGAGCGTGACTCGAATGGCGATGCGACTCGGCGCTCTGATTCCATTTTTTCTGGTCCCCGCAACTGCGCAACAGCTCGCCATCTCCGCGCATTCTCTCTCCAACGGCATGAAGGTCCTCATCCACGAAGACCACGACATCCCTAACGTCGCCATGTACCTGTTCTATAAGGTGGGCTCGCGCAACGAACGTCCCGGCGCTACAGGCATGTCTCACTTTTTCGAGCACATGATGTTCAACGGAGCAAAGAAGTACGGCCCCAAACAGTTCGACATCCAGATGGAAAAGAACGGTGGCCGCAACAACGCTTACACTTCGCGCGACATAACCGCCTACACAGACTGGTTCCCTACCTCCTCTCTTGAACTGATGTTCGATCTCGAAGCTGACCGGATCCGGGATCTGGCTTTCGATCCCAAGATGATCGAGTCGGAGCGCGGTGTCGTTTACTCGGAGCGCCGGAACGCAATCGACAACTCGAACAGCGGTTTGCTGTCCGAGCAGCTCTTCGCTACTGCCTATATAGCCCACCCTTATCAATGGCCTGTCGTCGGGTGGGCATCCGACATCGAAGCCTGGACTATCGACGATCTCAAGGAGCATTACCGCATGGGTTATGCTCCCAACAACTGCGTTCTCGTCCTGGTGGGCGCAGTGAAGGAGGCGGAAGTTCTCCGTCTTGCCCGGAAGTATCTGGAACCCATTCCCAAACAGGACCCGCCTCCACCTGTGCGCACCAAGGAACCTCCCCAATTGGGTGAGCGCCGCGTCACACTTCGCAGGCCAGACGCTCGCGCACCTCTTGTTTACGCCGCCTGGCACGTTCCCGAAACCCGTCACGCCGACTCGCTCTCCCTCGAAGTTCTGTCGCTCGTTCTCTCGGCCGGCCGGAGTTCGCGGCTTCATCGCCGCCTCGTTGAAAAGGATCAGCTTGCTCTCAGCGTCGAGGCCAGCTACCAGGACGGTCTCGACCCCTCGGTCTTTCTCATTAATGCGCAGGTCCGCCCAGGAGCCGATCCCACAGCGGTCGAAAAGGCTCTGTATGACGAGCTCGATGCCCTCGGTTCAAGCGGCCTCACGGGCAATGAACTCGCCAAAGTGCGTAACCAGGTCCTCACGAGCTTCTACCGCCAGATCCGCACCATCGCGGGCAAGGCCAACATTATTGGCCAAGCCGAAGTTTTCCATGGCGACTACCGCAAGATCAATTCGTATGCCGAAGATGTACAGAAGATCTCCGCCGCCGATCTCCAGCGCGTCGCAAAGCAATATCTGACGCCCACGAACCGTACGGTCGCCACGCTGCTGCCGGGGAGGGAGGAGAGTCGATGAAGGGAGTGGCACGCATTGCCAATTGCGGCGCTGAAGCCCCGCGCGGGCTAAAGCCTACCCTCCACGCGCTGGTGATGCTTGCGATTGTGGCGCCGCTCGCGGCGCAAATCAAGCTACCTCCTTTCACGCGGCACACCCAGCCTAACGGACTGACTGTATTGCTGGCGCCTCGCAAGGATACGCCTCTGGTCAGCTTCCGCGCCCTCGTGCGCGGCGGGGCTGAAGCCGATCCCGCCGAACTTGCCGGACTCACCGTAGTCACGGCCGAACTCCTGCGCCGCGGAACAACGACACGCACCGCCGATCAGTTCGCCGAACAAGTCGATTTCCTCGGCGCCACGTTCACAACGGCCGCCGACGAGTCCGCTTCGCTCGTCTCCACCGAATTCCTTCGCAAAGATACGGCAACCGCGCTCGATCTGTTCGCCGACGCGATCCTCCACCCGGCCTTCCCCGAAGACGAGTTCAAGAAAGCTCTCTCCCAGCGCATCGACGCCGCCAAGGCCGCCAAGGACAATCCGGGCCGCCTCAACTCCCTCTTCTTCCCGGTTTTCTACTTCGGCCCGAACCATCCATACGGCCGTCCGAGCGACGAGATCTCACTCGCCCCAATCCAGCGCAGCAACGTCATCGAGCAGCATCGCAGCCTATTCGTAGCGAGGAACACAACCCTGATCGCCGTCGGTGACTTCGATCCGCCTCAGCTCCGTGCCCTCATCGGAAAGACCTTCGCATCCATGCCCACGGGGCAGCCTTTCGCATGGACCAAGGGCGTCGCCGACCCCAAGCACTCCGCGGCGCGTCTGCTCGTTGTCGACAAGCCCGACGCCACCCAGACTTACTTCATCATTGCGATGCCGGGCATCCATCGCACTCATCCGGACCGCGTCGCTCTGTGGCTGATCAACACTCTCTTCGGAGATCGCTTCACTTCCATGCTCAACGATGAGCTGCGCGTCAACTCCGGTCTCACCTATGGCGCGGGTTCTCGCGTCCAAACCGATCGCCTAACAGGCGCTATCACGATCAATACCTTTCCCCAGACCCAGACGACGACACAGGCGATCGACCTGGCGTTGGATGTCCTCAAGCGCCTCACCGCCAAAGGTATCGACACCGAGCAACTCTCCTCCTCCAAAGCCTATGTGAAGGGCATCTACCCCACAGAGAATCTCGAAACCAGCGATCAGCTTGCCGGGGTACTAAGCGATCTCGAACTCTACGGACTCAACCGCGGTGAAATCGACGATCTCATCTCGCGCATCGACTCCGTCACTTTGGAACAGGCCAACACCGTCGCTCGTAAGTATTATCGAATGGAGAATCTCCAGTTTTGCCTCACGGGACAAGCATCCAAGATCAAGGATTCGGTGAGTAAGTATGCCAAGGACATGAAGGTCGTCTCCTCATCGGCTCCCGGAATCCGGATCGAGTGACCATGCGCTGCCCCGCGTGCCAGACGCAGGTCCCTGAATCGTCTAAATTCTGCCTGTCCTGCGGCGCCCGGGTTCCGATCCCTGATAAGGCCGCTTCCTATCCGGCGCAGTTCTCTCCGGCCGGAGGTTCCAGGCAGCAAACGAGCGTCGAGCAGACCGAATTCGAGTGTGCTAACCCGATACTGAATGTAGCGGATATGGCGCGGAGTCTCCGGTATTACGTGGAGGTGCTCGGGTTCACCAACGCCGAGTGGGGTGGACATGATTTCACCTGCGTAACCCGAGACGGTGCGGGAATCTATCTGTCGGAAGGCGACCAAGGCCAACCAGGAACCTGGGTTTGGATTGGCGTCGGTGACGTTGAGGTTCTCCACGAAGAATACAAGGCTAAAGGCGCCACGATTCTGCACCCTCCGGAGAACTTTCCCTGGGCGTGCGAGATGAAGGTGAGAGATCCAGATGGACACGTTCTTCGGTTTGGATCAGACCCGAAGGAAGAAGCCTGACAAGCCGCCGCAGCCAGCGAGCGGCGCGTGAGGCCGGGGTTGATTAGGATTGAGACCGCCGCTCGCTTCACTGTCCGGATAACCGACGATCCTCCATAACGGACGAGAGCACCCTTTACCCAGTTGCTTTCGGTGTGATGACTACTTATATGCAATGGCGGCACTGGATGGGCCGGCGAGATGGATTACCTCGAAGCGTTGGAAGCCAACCTCTGAGCACCAGCCGCGGAAGTCCGCCCCAGAATAGTCGAACGCATCGCCGAATTCGATGAGCATGTTCAAAGACATGAGCAGACCGAAGACGTTCTCGCGGCGGGCATCGTCAATGAGGGCTTCGATGGCTACGAGCGCGCCGCCGGGCGGGAGAGCGTGGTAAGCCGAGCGGATGAGATGCATTTTCTTTTCGAGATTCCAGTCGTGGAGGATCATCCCCATGGTAATGACGTCGGCTTTGGGCAGCGGATCTTTGAAGAAATCGCCGGAGGCGGTGCTGATGTGGTCGCTGAGCCCGGCAGCCGCGATGTGTTTTTGTGCGATCGGCTCCACAGGCGGCAGATCGAAGGAAGTGCAGTGAAGATGAGGATGTTTCTTCGCGGCTTCAATGCAGAGTAGGCCGGTCGCTCCGCCGATGTCGCAGAGGGTCTTGAAGTTTGAAAAGTCGAACCTGGCAGCGAAGGCTTCGAAGTTGATCCGCGAGAGGCCGGTCATCGCGCCCATGAACTGTTCGAGTCTGGGGAGTTCTGCGTAGAGTTCCTCGAACATTCCCTTCTGGCCATGCTTGGTTTCATTCTGCGGCCGCCCACTGCGCAAGGCCTCGGGCAGGTCGTGCCAGAACTTGAATAGCCGGTCGTTCAGCATCACTAGCCAACCGCCGACATAGCGAGGGCTGCGGTGGTCGAGATAGAGCGCGGCTGCCGGGGTGTTGAAGTACTTCGCCGACGGGCCATCTCCCTCACGGCCGAGGAACTGCATCGCTACGAGTGCGTCGAAGAAATCGCTAATACCGCGCGGGTGCAGGCCGAGTTCTGCGCCTAGTTCCTCCCCGGTCATGCGCCGATCACCGAGTTTGGTGAACACGCCAAACTCGACGGCGGTGAGGAGAACCTTGGAAGACCAGAAAGCAAAGGCAGTCTGAAGAATGGGAGCGGGATCGAGCTGCGGATTTGCGTCATGCATGGATTGAATGACTTCCTTCACAAGTCGGGGCTATTCGCGCCAATTGACGAATTCTACCAACTCCCGGGAGGGCGGATTCCCTGGTTGCTGGGTGAGCGTTCTTAGGCCGAACGACTTGTACTCGCGTCGGCGGGCTATCCCGCGCACCACGGAAGTGAAATGTACATGAACACCAAGGAAGGCTCGATGAGTGACGATTCGCGGGTGGAGTTTATCTGCGGGCGGCCGCCCCACGATGCGGCAGCAACTCATCGAGTTGCCTCACCGGATGCTCACCGATCCGCGCCAGCACGTCGCGGAACCACGCAAACGGATCGATCTTCACCAACTCACAAAGCATCACGAAACTCCGCGGAATCGCCGCCGTCCTCTCACCTCGATCCCTGCCGAAGAATGTTCAGTTGGCGCCCCACGGCAACTGCCGCGCAGCGTTCTCTCCGTGTGATTGTTGTCGATCGACAAATCCCCTCTTTGCAATACCGCGTCAACGCCGCCCAGTTCTTCAGCGTGTAGGACACCCGGTCTCGCTTGTAAACTCTACCCCGTGAAGCGGCGAACCAGCGAGATTGGGCGCTGGTGCAAGGCTTCCAGACTGTCTTTCAAAAACGAGTACGGGAACCATAATGATCAGATTTGATCTCGCATGGCTCCCGTCCTAAGCCTTACGCTGCAGACGTGACAAACTTACCGTGTTGTTTTTACTGAATCTCCTTGATCACTACAACATTGCCGTTTGCCGTGCCGACAATGCGCGTTTTGATCGGCTTGCGTTCGGTAACGTACGTAGTCCACGTCTTGTTATTCTTGATCGTTTCGATGATCCGGGTGTTGCTCGCATCGTCGAAGCGGACGTACTTACCCTCCGGCGTCAAGAGCCCAAACGATGTAGTCTTTGTTACTACAGGGCACTCTGTGACGATGGTGGTCTTAGTCTCTGTTTTGCTCTCGTTCGATGTGGTCTCCTTAGTTCGCGTGGTTCGACAGCCTTCGTCGACCAGCGTCCCATTCCACGTTGTGATGGTTGTTTCTGTTCGAGTTGACTCCTGAGCAAACAGGAATCCCGCAAAGAAGGGAACCAGAGTTACAGCTATTCTCATTTGTTCTCCAATGTACTCACTTTGGACCTAACGGTAAACCTGTGGCTACCAGGCGACACACGGCTTGCCGCTTTGGTTGCTGCAATTTCGCGACCAGTCACGCCAGGCGGAGAACAGCCGGAGTAAATCGAACATTTTTAATGGTGTAGCACGAACTGCTTTTCAGATTATCTATAGATCGGGCCGCTGCCAGCGAGGCGATTCTATCTTCCTGTTCAGGAATCCTCGACAGACAGATAGCGGTAATAGCTGGCGCGGCTGACCTGCGCCAGCAGACACATTCGCTCTACCTTAAGTTCGCCTTGCCCGTTGCGTCCACTCGAGGATTTCGCCGTAGACGCTGAGCCGCCAGAGATGGTGGGCATGATGGCCAACACGTCGCGGATGCATCTGTTTAGATTGCGATTGGCTACTCCGACATCCGCAAAGCCGACGACTTACCAAGGCGAGTTCGGCGCTGCCCGCGTTCAACTCGCGGTTAATGAAGGTCAGGGCAACACTGATAGTGTTTTCTACGCGCTCGCCGAACGCTGAGAGCTTTAGCAGTCCGCCGGACGATAAGCCGGTTTCTGTGCCGAACAGGGGAGCCTGTCCGGCGGCAGCCATTCGTCTAGGCCAGCCATTACTGGCCGGCTCGAGCAACCTACCCGGGAGTTGAGCGGAGCGGGCCGCCCCATCCTCCCCTATTTGGTCTTGCTCCGCGTGGGGTTTACCCTGCCATTCGAATTACTCCGAACGCGGTGCGCTCTTACCGCACCTTTTCACCCTTACCGGCCGGAGCCGGCGGTGTATTTTCTGTGGCACTTTCCGTAAAACCCGCTTTGAGCGGGTCTCCCCGGCCGTTAGCCGGCACGTCACCCTGTGGAGACCGGACTTTCCTCCCGCACCCCGACCGAAGCCAAGGCGCCGGCGGCTGCCTGTCCGGCGGACTTGTCTCAATTATAGCCAAGTGAAACAGACTCTCGCCGGAGCCTTGCAAATCGGCCTTGAAACCTTTTCTTTTCTGGCGATTAACCCCTTTCAGTGCCGCGCATCCATAGGGTATCTGGATAACATCAGATAAACAAAGATTCGGTATTTTGTTTGCTTATGATTCGCATGATTCGTGCATCAGGAGGATTCCCCCCATGGCTTGCAGGTTCGGGATGTTATTCGTGTCGTTGTTTTTCCTATCCAGCTTCGCCTTTCCCCAAGGTCTGGTAACTACAGCGACTAAAGATGATTGGGAAGAAATCAACTTTGAGTTCAACATGTCGGTTCTTACCGACGGGTATCCCAGCCTTTTACGAGTCGCCGAGCTGTTGAGCACAAATCCCGAATACAAGGTTAAACTCACCGGTCATGCGGATTGGATCGGATCCCACCCCTACAACGATAAGCTGGCATTGGCGCGCGCCAATATGGTGAAAACTTTCCTCGAGAAGTACGGCGCACGGCCGGGGCAGGTGACCGTCGAGACCCAGGGCGAGCGTTCCCCCAAGGTCAACAACAATACCAAGGAAGGACGTTGGATGAACCGTCGCGTCCAGATGACGGTTACGGACGGGCAGGGACGGGTCGTCAGCGCAGGAGGCGTCGGCGATACGATCAAGGCGCTCGAGGCGTTATCCAAGAAGCAGGAAGAATGCTGCTCGCAAATCCTCAAACGGCTCGATGACCTTGCCGCGCTGGTCAGAGATCTTAAAGGCCAGAACGACAAACTCCAGCGGGACATCGACGAGCTGAAGGGCCGGGCCCCGGCTCCGGCGGCTCCGTCTGTGCTGGGCACAGCGCCTACGCCTACCCCTACCCCAGCCGCGCCGGCGGGCCCGACTCCGCAACAGCTCGAACAACTTGCCGAAAGAGCAGCTAAGAAAGCAGCGGATGAAGTCAGGGGCACCCGTATGCCCAAGTTCTCCATCCTCGGATTGAACGCCGGACCCGATGGTAGCGGCGACATCACTTTCTCCGGCAAGGGCCGGTTCTTCGCTCCCTTCGACAGTCACACCGCTTTCCAGGCCCAAGGCGAGTACCTCTACTTCCGCGACCGCAAGGAAGGCCAGATCGACTTCGGTCTGGTCAGCCGCTGGAAGAGCGTCCAGCTTGGCGGATTCTCGAGCTTCAAGACAGTTGGCTTCAAGGAATATCAGAACAATGGAACTCTCGGCCAGTTTGCCGGAACCTTCGACTACATATTCCGGTATGGCAAGGTAGGTGCGTTTGGAACAAAGTCGTTCCTCGACAAGCCGGTCGTGAACCGGGCCATACTCAGCCGCAACATACTCGAAGAGACCTATCTCCGGGTTGTGGATCAACTCGGTGGGCAGGCCACCGTTTCCCTTGGCCGGCGCGCATGGCTCGAAGGCAACCTCGGTTACTTGCACCGCCAGGGCGGCGACTCGAAGCCGGGTGGTACGCTCCGCTTCGTGTTCCCGCTGAGCCGACTGTTTGCTTTCACCGTCGAGGGCGGAATCAACGAAACCCTCGTCGGCAATGACACCAATGGCCGCGCTGTATTCGGCATCCAATTCGGAAACTTCCTGAACCCGCGCGACTACGCAACGGTCGACCACCCGGTCCCGGTTGACGTTCCGCGCATCCGGTATGAATTGTTAACCCGCCGCATCCGTACCGGCAACGACCCGCCAATCGCGGATGCAGGTCCGGACCAGATCGGGGCGGCCGCCGGAACTATCCAATTGGATGGCTCCAGGTCATTCGATCCCGATGGCGATCCGATCACCTACCAGTGGGCCCAGATCGCTGGCCCGACAGTAACCCTCGCCAACCCGACGACGGCGCGCCCGAGCTTTACCGCCGTCGAGGGTGTTGCTTATAGCTTCGGCTTGACTGTCCGCGACGATAAGGGCGGCCAGAGCATCGACCGCGTGACCGTGACCACGCGCGAGGCGCCGCGGGTGCGCATCATACGCTTCACGGCCAACCCGCCGTTCATCCGGCCAGGTGAAAACTCGACTCTCAACTACGTTGTCGAGAACGCCGACACGGTGACGATCTCGGGCGTCAGCGAGACGCTCAGCCCAACCACAGGCTCTGCTCGGGTGACGCCTGCCGTGACGACGAACTATACGCTCACCGCTCGCAATCGCGTCAGTGAAGACACGGCCGTTGTGACGGTACTGGTGGATCGTCCGCTGCCGCGAATCATCCGGTTTACGGCAACGCCGGCCACCATCAATTCGGGTGACAAATCCACCTTGCAATGGGAGACCCAGGACGCCGACAGTGTCGAGATCGCAGGCGTCGGCTCATTCGCGCCCAACGGCTCAGTGGAAGTGATGCCGCCCCAGACGCAAGCTTATACGCTGATCGCGCGCAACCGGTTTGGCGAGGCCACCGCGGCGACGGTCGTCACCGTGCAGACGACCGGTCCCGGTCCCGGGCAGCCTCCGGTCATCGTGTCGTTCATGGCCAATCCGGTCGAGATCGACCAGGGCAACTCGTCGACTCTTATCTGGGAGGTGCGAAACGCCGATGAGGTGACCATTACCACGCTCCCTGGGAGGCAGAATCTCACGGGAAGCGCGGCTGTCACGCCGGCACAGACCACGACCTATACGTTGACGGCGACTAACCGGACCGGTGCAACGACAGCGCAGGCAACTGTAACGGTCAACGCCCCGGTACGCATCATCAGCTTTACGGCTACGCCTTCGACCATTAACCGGCCGGGGCAGGTCGTCACCTTTGAATGGAGGACCGAAAATGCGCTCCATGTCATCATCGATGGCGGCATCGGTCAAAGGGCTGCGAACGGCTCGCTGGCGAACGCCGGTCCTGTCCGGACGCAGACCTACACACTCACCGCCTTCGGACGCAGCAGTACCGCGACCGCGTCGGTGACGGTAACCTTAGATCCCACGACCACGCCCACGAACCGGCCGCCGACTGTGGTGTTGACTCCTTCCAATGAGATAGTCACCGCCTTCCGCGAGTTGAAACTGAACGCCGCTGCATCATCGGACCCGGACGGCGACAGGTTGACCTTCTCCTGGCGCAGCGTGGATGGCCGCGGAACGGTCCTCGATCCCACTTCATCCACGCCAACCGTCAAGTTGAATGACACCACCTACGGCGACCTCACATTCGAAGTCACGGTAACCGATCCGGGAGGACTGAGCAGCAAGGCAAATGTCCGCGTGATCTATGTGCTCGCCCGGCCAACTTTCGGAGTGAAGCCGGCCGTCCAGTAGTGCTGCCGTAGGCTTGGGCCCACGGTCCGGCGGTGAGGTGAAACTCGCCTCCGCACGCTAAGTACACCGTTTCATAAATACGATCACGTATTCTGTTTCCCCGCACAAACCGCTCCCTCGCGGCCATCCCAGAATACGTTGCCGAACTTCTGAATCCGCACGCTAAGCTTGCGCCACTTCGGATTGATCAGGGTGTCTTCTCCGAATGCGCGGTCTGGCTCAGATGGCGGTAGAAGCCGAGATCCTCGCCCGTCGCGTGCTTGGTGAGGAGGATGATCTGGCCCGTGTGTTGCGCGAAGTGTTCCACTACATGCGCGACCGCCTGCATCACCGGGATGGTGTAGCCCTGTACAGTTGTGATCCGCAGCAACGCCTGTTCGTCGAGTCCCGCGATGATGCCAATAGCAAGGTCGACGGTTCCTTCCAGCTTGGCGCGGAGCTCCTCATTGGAAGTGCCGCCGCGGGCGGAAAATTCGAGATCGCGGACTCGGATGTTCTCGAGATTCCCAACTCCGCTCCCGATCCATTGCCGCAAGTTGCCACATAGATGCAGGATCAGGTTGCCTATAGCGTTTTCATGATCGCCGCCCCGCGTCCAAATCTGGTCTTCATTGAGCCTGGCGAGGCAAGTCAGAATCCGATCCGTGAGCTGGCGTAGCTTTTCCACTGAGTGAGTTATGAAAATCTGGCCGAGTGTTTGCGCCATATTCAGAGTCGAGTGATCTTTCCGGTTTCCATGGCCTGCCTCGCTCCCAGCACCACCCGGTGACTACGGTCGATTTCGTCCCACGAAATGGGAACCGGCTTGTTGTTGTAGATGTGATCGAGGAATTCGGAGAAGAGCGATCGCGCGGGTGGAAGATCGCGAAGCACTTCGCGGCCGCGCTGGTCGCTCATCACTGTAACGCCGGTTGCCTCCATGTATTCGGCGATGCCCTTGGTTCCGGCCAGACGCAGTCGATCGTCACCGTGAGTTGTTACAGGCTTGGGGCGCAAGTAATCCAAGCGAAGAAGTGCTACGCCGCCATTGTCCATCTTGAAGACCGTGGCAGTGACGTTTTCGGTATCACCGGTTTCGGGGAATCCGATGTGATTCTGATAGCCGAACCCCTCGACGAAATTGCGCCCGCTGGTGTAGAGCATCAAGTCGACCATGTGGATCCCAATCCAGGGCATAGTGCCTCCGTACGTGGCGCGTTTATAGAACCAGGCCGGGCGATCGGAGACTTTGTAGGACTTCTGCCCATCGATCTGAATGATCTCGCCCAGTTCCCCCGAATCGACGATTCGCTTCAGCGCCAAATAGGGCGACGCCAGACGCATGGGAAGCATGGCGGTGATTTTAGCCGGACCCTTGCGCACGGCGTTGCGGATCTTGCCCAGGTCCGCGAGTTCCGTGGCGATGGGCTTTTCGGCGATGACGTGGATATTGCGATCCATTGCGGCAAGAATCGCAGGCGCGTGTTCGGAGTTGGCATTGCATACACCCACGACGTCGAGTTTTTCCGAGTCAAGCATCTTGCGCCAGTCGGCATAGGTACGGCAGTGTGCGAGCGCCGGATTCCTGGCGAAGCGGGCGACGGTGGCGGAGTTCGGATCGCTGATGGCGGCCATCTCGACATCGGGAAGTTGCCGCAGCGGTGTGAGAACTTCTCCTGGGTGGCCGTCGAGCCCAATCAGCGCGACGCGGATCTTGCGGGGCAGACGCACTGCGGCTGCGAGCGGCGCGGCCAGGCTGGTTTGGAGAAGCGTTCGACGGGAGAAACGTGCGGAGGACATCGCCAGTATTGTAGGGCTGAGGCGCGCGCCTAAGCAAGCGGTTTGGTGAGACAATATCTCTAGTACTGGGAATGAACCGTCGAGATTCTTCGCCGCCCAAGCCCGCCAAGCCATTCAAGGCGTCTCTCTTCTTCCGCCGCATCCTCGCCCACCCCGCCGGTAAGGTCGTGTTTGTGGCCAGTGCCGTACTGCTCACGACTGCTCTCTTCGTGTTTCTCTACTTCTACAACCACTACGCCAACCTGGTCGACGACAAGCTGGTACGCGGACCTTATTCCAACACCTCGAAACTTTACGGGGCGCCGCAAGTGGTCAGCCTCAACGACGGAATTTCCCCCGACGACATTGTCGAATCGCTCCAACGCGCGGGCTACACGGCACGCCGCGACAACCGTATGGGGTGGTATCAACGCCGCGACGACGGCATTGAAGTCTTTCCAGGGCCAGACTCCTACTTTCAGCAGGAAGCCCACGTTGTCCACTTCAAAAACGATCGCGTCTCGCAGATCATTTCCCTCCGCGACAACACGGACCGCACCCAGTTCTGGCTCGAACCAGAGCTCATCACCGCTCTGTTCGACCGCAATCGCGAAAAGCGCCGCATTGTCCGCTTCGCGGACATTCCATCAGTGATGAAGAATGCGGTCCTTGCGGCCGAGGACAAGCGCTTCTTCCAGCACGCCGGCTTCGATCCGTTCCGCATCCTTGCCGCCGCCTGGCTCGATATCAAGCTCGGCCGTAATAAAGCCGGCGCCTCCACTCTTTCCATGCAGCTCGCCCGCGAGCTACTCCTCACCAAGGAACGAACCTGGAACCGCAAGATTCCTGAAATCCTCATCACTATGCATCTCGAGCGCAAGCTCACCAAAGAGGAGATCTTCGAGCACTACGCGAATCAGATTTCTCTGGGCCACGTGGGCAGTTTCAACATCCACGGATTCGGCGAAGGCGCACAGGCTTACTTTGGCAAAGATCTTCGCACGCTCAACGTTCCGGAAGCCGCCACGCTGGCCGGGCTCGTACAGGGTCCCAGTCTTTACAACCCGTTCCGCCACCCGGAGCGTGCGCGCAACCGCCGCAACATCATTCTGCAGCTCATGCGCGATAACGAGTTCATTACGCCGAAAGAATTCGACGACGCCACCAAAGCCCCGCTTGGCATCACCGCCAACTCTCCTGAATCGGATGACGCCCCTTACTTCGTCGACCTCATCCACGATGACCTGCAGAACCAATTCTCGAACCACGACTTTCAAGCCAGCAGCTATAGCGTCTACACCACGCTCGACGTGAATCTGCAGAAGGCGGCCGCCGAAGCGATGAAGGTGGGCCTCAAGGAGGTCGACGAGATCATGACCAAGCGCGGCCGCACCGCCGCCAAAGGCTGGCCCAAGGTCCAGGCAGCGCTCGTGGCCATCGATCCCCAAAACGGTGAAGTTAAGGCCCTCAGCGGCGGACGCTCCTATGGGGAAAGCCAGCTCAACCGCGCCCTCGCCAAACGCCAGCCCGGCTCGGCGTTCAAACCATTTGTCTATGCCGCGGCGCTCTCGACGGCGATCGATGGCGGTCCCAACACGATCACTCCGGTTTCCCAGGTCAGCGATGAGCCGACCACGTTCTGGTTCGACCAAAAGCCGTACGAGCCCAATAATTTTAAGGGCCAGTTCTACGGCCCAGTTACGCTTCGCACGGCGCTGGCAAAGTCACTGAACATCCCGACGGTGAAGTTCGCGGAGATGGCCGGTTACGACAATGTGGCCTCCTTAGCCCGCAAGGCTGGCCTCAACTATTTGCAGCCCACGCCGGCGATCGCATTGGGCGCCTATGAAGTGAAGCCCATCGAAATCGCCGGCGCCTACACAATCTTCGCCAACCGCGGCGTATTTACCCAGCCCAACTACATCAAGCTGATTCGCTCGAGCGATGGCCATATGATTTACAACCACAAGGCCGTTCGCCGCCAGGCGCTCGACCCGCGGATCGCCTACATGATGGTCAACCTGCTCGAGGAAGTTACCAGATCCGGGACCGCCGCCGGCATACGCTCTCGCGGCTTTACGTTTCCAGCCGCGGGAAAGACCGGGACCTCTCACGACGGCTGGTTCGCCGGCTTCACGACGGAGTTGATCTGCGTCGTCTGGGTAGGCTATGACGACAACCGCCAGCTCGGCCTCGAGGGCGCCAAGTCTGCGCTACCCATCTGGACCGAGTTCATGAAACGGGCGCACAAGTTTCGTCCTTACCGCCGGGCCGGCCACTTTTCAGGCGCCGATGGCATTGTCTCGGTCGACATCGATCCTGCGACGGGAAAACTGGCCTCGGCAGGTTGCGGACCCTCGCGCGCCGAAGTCTTTCTCGCCGGCACCCAGCCACTCGAGTCGTGCAGTGGCGCCGTTACGCAGGTAGCTTCCTGGGATACTGCGAGCGAAGAGCCTATCGCTGACTCGGATGATCGTCCTCGCCGCGTCGCTTCCCGCCGCGTGACTTCGATTCCAGTGAATCCCCAGCCTGCACAACCGGCTCAGCCCCCGAAGAGGGGTTTCTTCGACCGGGTGATTGGGATCTTCAGGAAGAACTAGGTCTGCGACCGGGCGCGCCCAGTCTCGGTTCCGAGCCGCGACTGCAAGAGTGTCGGATCTTGCGGTCAGGGACTTAGTCGCGCACACTTGTGGTAGATGCTCTCGATGTTACGTGTACCATATCCCTTCCTATTAGCTGCTCTCGCTGCTTCACTAAAGGCCCAGCCTCCAACGTCAATTGTGGGCGCCAAGCTGATTGATGGGGCCGGTGGGGCGCCAGTCGAGAACTCGGTGGTGATCATCGAGAATGGTCGCATTCGCGCTGCGGGGCCGCGGGCACAAGTGACCATCCCGGCGAACAGTGTGCGCGTCGACGGCGCCGGAAAGGTGATCATTCCGGGCCTCATCGATGCGCACTGCCACTACGCCGCGCCTCTGGGGGACATCAGGAAGTATTACTCCGTGCTGCTGCGGTGGGGCGTCACGACGATCCGCAACGCTGGGACCGACTCTCCCGACGCGGTCGCGACCATGCACGATTTCCGGGATGGCAAGCTCCCCGGCCCGCGCGTCTATACGAGCGGCTACGGCTTCTCCCATCCACAGGGCGCGCCCGGAGTCAGCGCCAGGATCAATCGGCCCGCCACTCCGGAGGAAGCTCGCACGGCAGTGCGCGCGCTCGCCGCGCAGAAGGTCGATTTCATCAAGATCTGGGTGGAGGGCGGTGGCGGCCGTACACCCAAGATCGCACCTGAGATCCGCGCGGCGATCGTCAACGAGGCAGGTAAGCACAAGATTCCGATCGTGGCTCACGTGACAGCGCTGGAGGACCTCCGCCAACTAGGAGACCTTGGTGTTACCGATATGCTACACACTCCCGGCGACGCGACAGCGACGCCGGAGTTAATCGCCTACGCCAAATCCAAGGGCCTGTCATTCACGCCGACACTGGCGAACATGGAATCCGGCTTTCGTTACTACGAGAACCCCGAGCTGTTGAAGAATCCGATGATACTGGGGGCCTTTTACCCTAGTGGATGGGCCAGAGTAACGGACGCTGCGCTGCGCGAGAAGCAACTGGCAACGGACCGGGAGCAGCGCAAGGAGCGGATCAGGGCCGCTTACCGCTTCATCAAAGCAATGTCTGATGCCGGTGTTCGCGTTGTCACGGGTTCCGACACAGGCGCTGAGCTTTCGCCGGTTCCTTTCGGCGCCGCGACTCATCGCGAGATCGAGATGCTGGTGGAAGCCGGTCTCACGCCGTTTGCGGCGATCAAGGCCGCGACTCTCGATGCTGCCCGTATGCTTACGCGGTCCGCGAATCCGAACTACGGATCCGTTCGGGCCGGTAAAGTCGCCGACCTGGTGATCCTAGACCTCGACCCCACGGCCGACATCCGCAACCTGCATCGCGTCCACAAGGTGATGCGCGCAGGCCAGTGGACGCAGTAAGTCAGCATATAGGCTTCTGAATTTCCCGCTGGCGTTCTCGTCGTGAGCTGCTCATTCGTATCGCAGCGCCCGTACCGGCGAAATTCGCGATGCCCGCCAGGCGGGCGCTAGCGACGCGACCAGCGACGCCGCAAGTAACATCGAGACGCTGATCGCGAACACCGGCCCGTCCACTGCCCTTACACCGAATAGTTGCGTCTCGACATATCTCCCGAATAAGAAGGCCGCTGCCACTCCCGCCGCGAGGCCGAGCAGGATCACAGCCAGCATTTCGCGAACGACCAGTTGGATGACCGTGCCTTGTCCGGCTCCCAGCGCTATGCGGATTCCGATCTCGCGCGTACGACGCGTAACAACAAAC
>Ga0187893_10005000_pt1 | contig 24399 bp, 19 predicted proteins | sample MA1701074metaG_FD_139574 | JGI IMG/M metagenome (GOLD analysis project Ga0187893, IMG submission 139574) | White microbial mat communities from a basaltic lava cave in the Kipuka Kanohina Cave System on the Island of Hawaii, USA - MA170107-4 metaG ...
CAACATCGAGGACTGCGTCAACGGCGACGTGGATCCCCCCTGCACGGGCAACGATCCACCTTTCATCGACATCGGAGACGTGCTCGCGATCCTCGACGCCTACGGCGGATTCGACCCTTGCGGTTGCCCGCCCTAGGAAGCTGTCTCGCCAGGGGTCCCGAAGAATAGCAGCGCAAACGGTAGCAGGCAGTATGCGAAACCATGCGCTTCATTGCGACGCCGGGCGGGACTGCACCGCGAAGGACTCGAACCTTCGACCCGCTGATTAAGAGTCAGCTGCTCTACCAACTGAGCTAGCGGTGCGAACCTGCCAGCATTCAAGCAGCGAAATCGCGAAAGGTCAACACCGTGTCATGGAATCGAAGATTCGTCGGAAGGGCTCTATGCCGTGGGACGTCACTCCATGGAACGAAGGGGGGACCAGGGCCTCGTTATGCCTCGGGCCTGGCCGCTTTTTCGGGCGGTTTGCGAAAAAGGGCAATGCTGGCGGTGTAGCCGTGGATGAAGTTTCGGCCGCCCACTGGGCCGAACTCTCCACCGCAAAAGAAACCGGCGACGGGCACGGGGCCGATGATTTGGCGGAGGACGCCGATATCGTGACTGGGTTGGGGCCACATCCGCCGCCCTCGCCCATTGCACCCAAAAAGCATGGCCCCACAAACCCCGGAATCTGCGTGCGGACGCAAGAGCGAATGAAGGTCTTCATCGGCGGTTTGCGCATCGCGAACGTGGAACTGTACCGTGGCCCCGACGCGGGCCTGGCCGCCGATGCCGATCGCTCCCGTTTTGCGGTCCGCGCCGAGTAGATTGTGGATGAGAAAATCGCCTCGCGTGAACGTCTGCTTGCGTTCATCGATGACCCGGCCGAGGAAGAGTGACTCTCGTGCAAGGCGCTCATCCTCGGAAGAAAGCCCGGCCAGGACGGTCTGGAGTTGTTCCAAGGCCGGCTTGCCGCTCAGTTCGCGGATCACGTTATGTTCACCGCGGGTGATGATAAACGTTCGCGCGATCGGCCGACAGCCTTGTGATACGACGGTGGAAAGTCGAAACTCCCCCGCCAGCGAGACTCCCACGACCCCCTCACGGACAATTTCGCCGGCGGCAATCAGCCGGTTCTCGCCCGGCGCGTGCCCGGCGCTAGCCATGCCGCCGATCAGAGGCGCTTCGGGAAACAACTCATTCAAGCGATTCAAGAGCCGATGGGCGTCGACGCTGAAGGGGTCCGCGAAGGCGATGAACGCAGGGGAGCTTTCCGGGCTGACACCGATCAGCCGTTCCCAGGCGTCGACGGTATCGGCACGTTCGAGATCCGCCTGACTCAGGAAGAATGGTCGCACGATTACATCTTGCAACGACGCCGCAAGCAATGAGATGGAGGGCGAACGCTCGACTTCGTGTTCGACCCCAATGGTGCCTTCGGCCGTGCAGCCCGAAATCACGCTGTTGGGCAGGGCGGCACCGACTCGCTCGACAACTTCCAGCAAGTCCTCTTCAAAATGTGCCGACGCGAACAGGAAGGCGACATCGACCATTCCCGGGGTAACCTGCCCGTCGATCCCGGCAATCAGTTCATCAATCGCCCGGCCGACGGCGGCAGTGGTGGTCATGGACGCGGCAAATCGCAACGAAGAGTCCCCTCCCGAAATCTCATCGGCTTTCCGGCCGTTTCCACGAACCGTCCGGACTGCCAAGTCTAGCGAGAAGTTAGTTCAACGTGGCGAGGAAATCAAATCCGGATTATGGTTGCCGCTAGCAGGCCGGATGCCGGCGGCCACGAACCGAGATGGCCGGCGGTCGGGTTCCGGCGCGAGCGGTATGCACGGGACACCGTGTGCCTTCCGGTCGGAGAAGGATGAGCGATTCTTCGGACAAAGCGTCGGATCGCTGGCACATTCGTGTGCGGCCGATTGGCCCGCAACTCGACGGCCACGGACGAGACGTACTCGCGGATTGCCGCCGGATTGGATTCGAATCGCTTGAAGAAGTCCGCTCAAGCCGAATCTACCTTCTGGAAGGGCACCTCAACGAAATCGATGTCCAATTGATCGGCGCTGCACTTCTCGCCGACCCAGTGGCCGAGCGGTTCGAGTTCGGCCCTGGATTCGTTCAACGTGAGGATTCAGCGCCCGCGATCGAGGTTCACCCGCTTCCCGGTGTCATGAACCCGGTCGCGAAAAGCTCCGCGGCGGCCATTCACCGGCTGCTGCGGGCCAAGGGGCGGCACGGTGCACGGGTCGCGGAGGTTGGCGTGGGCCGGCGTTACGAAGTCATCGGGGCGCGCCACGCCGTTGAGCTGGAACAGATCGCGTGCCGAATCCTGGCGAACGCGTGCATTGAGGCCTGGTACATCCGTGGCTTTGGTCGCGACGATGCCTTGCCCGAGCAGTTTCCGAGACCTCTGGAACGATCCTTCGAACTCAGAACGGTGCCCATTCGCGGGCTCGACGACGAATCGTTGGCCACGTTGTCTCGCGAGGCCCATCTTTTTCTTTCTCTCGAGGAAATGAAGGCGATTCGCGCTCATTTCGTCGCACTTCGTCGCGACCCAACCGACCTGGAACTCGAAACGCTGGCTCAAACCTGGTCGGAGCATTGCGTACACAAGACCTTGAAGAGTCCTTTCATTTATCGCGGCCTTGCGTTTCCCGACGGCCAAGGTTTCGCACCCGCGGGCGATTCACCCGTCGAAGTGCGTTTCGACAATCTCCTGAAGGATACGATCGTCGCGGCCACGCGCACGCTGAACCGGGAATGGTGTCTGTCGGTGTTTGTCGACAATGCAGGAATCATCGCGTTCGACGACGACTACGGCGTTGCGTTCAAGGTAGAGACGCATAACCATCCCTCCGCGATCGAGCCTTACGGCGGCGCCGCGACAGGTGTCGGAGGCTGCATTCGTGACATCATGGGCTGTGGGTTGGGGGCCAAGCCGATCGCCTCGACGGACGTGTTTGGTCTGGCCCCACCCGATTTCGACGATTCACGCCTGCCTCGAGACGTCTTGCACCCTCGTCGCGTGCTCAAAGGCGTCGTTTCGGGAGTTCGCGATTACGGGAATCGCATGGGCATTCCGACCATCAACGGGGCGATCTATTTCGATGCCCGTTACCTGGCAAACCCGCTCGTCTTTTGCGGTTGCGTAGGCCTCATTCCGTGCAATCGAATCGAAAAGGAAGCAAAGCCCGCGGATTTGATTGTGCTCGCCGGTGGCCGCACCGGGCGGGATGGCATCCATGGAGCCACGTTTTCTTCCGCCGAACTTACCGATTCCCATGCCGATGAATTCGCGCATGCCGTCCAAATCGGAAACGCCATTGAGGAAAAGAAGCTACTCGATGCATTGCTGATCGCTCGGGATCACGAAAAGGGCTGCCTGTTCCGCTCCGTGACGGATTGCGGTGCGGGGGGACTGAGCAGCGCGGTCGGGGAGATGAGTGCAGATCTTGGTGCCGTCGTCGATCTGGAAAAGGTGCCCCTTAAGTACGTGGGGTTGAGATACGACGAGATTTGGATATCCGAGGCCCAGGAACGAATGGTGTTTGCCGTGGCCCCCGATCGGCTGGACGAATTCATTCGCGTTCTTGAGGCCGAGGAGGTAGAGGCGACGGTGATCGGAGTGTTTGGCTCCGATCAGGTCCTTCGCGTTCGATATCGTGGCAGCGTGGTGGGAGAATTGGACATGGCCTTTCTCCATGACGGTCTGCCGCGGATCACAAAGAATGCGCGCTGGTCGGTGTATCGCCCTACGGATTCGAAGCCGGAACCAGGCCGATTCGCATCTCGTCGCTTTTCCCGCGAGGCTCTGCTCGCCGCGCTGGGAAACCTGAACGTCGCCTCGAAAGAATGGGTGATCCGTCAGTACGATCACGAAGTGCAAAGCCGCAGCGTCATCAAGCCGCTGGTCGGCCCCGGTTTCGGTCCTTCCGACGCCGCTGTGCTTCGCCCGCGACTGGATTCTTATCGCGGGGTGGCTGTTGGCTGCGGCCTTTGCCCGAGTGGGAGCGGAAAAGATCCCTATTGGATGGCCGTCGAGGCCGTGGATGAAGCCTTGCGAAATGTCCTGTGCGTGTGTGCGGACATTTTCCGAACTGCAATTCTGGACAACTTCTGCTGGCCCAAAGTGGACAACGAAGAATCGCTTGGGGCTCTGGTTCGTGCGTGCAAAGGGGCGGCGGATGCGGCCATTGCATACGGTCTGCCCTTCATTTCCGGCAAGGATTCCCTGAACAATGAATTCGTGATGACTGAGGCTGAATCACTGCGAACCGGTCTGCCGCGGCGGCTGGCGATTCCCTACACGCTGCTCATCAGCTCGATTGGCGTGGTGGCCGACGTCCGGCGATGCGTGTCAATGGACCTCAAGCGGCCGGGAAACGTGTTGGCCTTGGCCTCAGCGCCGGTGACGCAGGTCGGGCTTGCCGGCGCGTTCGCTCTGCACCGAAAAGTGGCCGACGCAATGGCGAAGGGTTCGGTTCGATCCGCGCACGATGTCAGCGACGGAGGATTGGGGGTCGCCTTGGCCGAGATGTGTATCGCCGGGAACGTTGGCGCATCGATTGAACTTGACTTGAAGAAGTTCGCATGGGATCCGTTGGGCGACCTGCCCACGACCTATATTCTGGAGATGAGCGCGGCTGACGCCCGCGATGCCGGTTTTCCCGTGATCGGAGAGGTGGAGGCGAAGCCGCGTCTGGTCATTCGTCGTGAAGCCGACGGCGTGTTGGAGTGGTCGGTTGGCGAGCTGGCCAATGCCTGGCGGTCGCCATTGCCGAGCCTGGCCGGAGCGTGAGTGATGCGAATCGTGCGAGTCAAAGTCTTGCGCGCCGCGGGGATCAATTGCGACGAGGAAGTTGTGCATGCCTGGCGGCTCGCCGGGGCCTCTCCAGAATTGTTGCACGTTTCGCGTCTGATCGAAAAACCGTCGATGCTCGACCGCTGCGACATTGTAACCATTCCGGGAGGTTTTAGTTTCGGCGACGACATCGCCGCAGGGACGATTCTCGCCCAACTGTTGACATTGGAACTGGCAGAACCTTTTCGTCGATTTGTGGACCGAGGCGGAGGGTTATTTGGCATCTGCAACGGTTTTCAGGTCCTGGTGAAGGCCGGGTGGCTGCCGGGTGGTGAGTTTGGCCAGAATTCTGTCACTGTCACCTACAACGATTCCGCGAAATTTGAAGCTCGCTGGGTGCGCCTCCAGGTTTGCACCGACCTGTGCCCCTTTCTAACTCCCAGCATCGTCCTAGAACTTCCCGTCGAACATGCCGAAGGCAAGGTGGTGATGTCCTCGGATTCGGTGACGCGACGACTGCAATCCGAAGGACGTATTGCATTGCGCTATGTGGATGGCGACGGCCGCTCGGACACGTATCCAGCCAACCCCAACGGCAGCGTTGCGGGTATCGCCGGCTTGTGCGATGCCACCGGCCGGGTGTTCGGGCTCATGCCTCATCCTGACCGCCACCTCGATCACACTCAGCATCCGCTATGGACGCGGCGGGACCGCTCGCCAGATCAAGCCCCTGACGGCCTTATCGTCTTTCGCAACGCCGTTAAGCATTGGAGTAACGCCGGGTGAACGCATATGCGCGGAGCAGTTCCCGTCCAAAACTCAGTCAAGGATATCGCGCCAGACCCGGCCCGCGAGCGAAATCCTTCTCGACATGCCGTGGAGCCCGTGCGTTTCTTCTTCACCTGCAGCGGCGCCAGCTACCATCGCTTTGGAAACAGCGAAGTGCGATCCAAGGCCTAAGCTCGCCATCTTACATTGAACCGATAATTTTTACGCAATCAGCGTACAGGCAACTTTGTTTCTAGGAAAAGTGACGTTCCCGGCACGGTGATGACGCATGAGGTTGGTGATTTCCACCAGCCCTGGTGGAGTTTGGACGGTACGAATGAAGAATCGATGGTTCAGACTCAACAACCCGGAAAGGAAAGAACAATGATCAGCCCGATCAACACCAAAGGTAAGCCAAGCGACGCAGACCGTACGCAATCGGTTCAATGTGGCAACACGACTCAGGAGATGCAAATGGGGCACAAAGTGGGAAGGGGAACAACGCATCTGAGAAAATGTCCGCAGCGGCTTCGCTGGGTCGCCGTTGCGCTGGCCTTCAGCAGTGTGCTTTGGACCGCAAAGCCTGCCGCGGCCTGCTCGCTCTTCAACCCGCTTTGCTGGGTAGAGGAAGCGCTGGACATCATCCAAGACCTGATCGAAGGCGCCGCCATGCTCGTTCAGGACATCATTGAACTCGATCCCGAGGAGTTCTTCGAGGACCTCACGGAAATCGCCGAGGACTTCATCTTCTGCGACGGACTGGGCATTCCCCAGGTGAATTACGTCGAATTTTTGATCCTGATGGAGGGCGCTGAAATCGCCGAACACCTATTCGACGATTGTGATTCATCCGCACCCATCGAGCCGGCTGTTTTGGTGAAGCTTGAGACTTACTTCCGCTCCGATTTGTCCTCCGTTCGCATTCATCAAGATTGCGACTTCGACACCTTTGATCGCAAAGCCATTACGTTCGGCGAGAACATTTATTTTAAGACCGGCCTGTACCATCCTACCTGTTCCGGTCCCGACACATGCCTTTGTCGCGGCGGCTTTGACGTAACCAAAGAGGGGTTCGCGCTCCTGGTGCACGAGTTGATTCACACCATGCAATACCGAAGCGAGGGCTTCAAGGATTTTATCTGTAAGTACAGCCTTGAATGCGGGCTGGGGGGCTGATCGATCTGGATTGCCGCTTCGAGCAGCAAGCATACATTTACCAGGCGCTCGTGCTGGAAGACATGAGACGCGATGGGGACGGCATTTTCACCTGCCCCCTGGGTGAGTGTGATGACGACGTGCGCGAATGGAACCAGGGAAACATCGACCAGCACTCCTGCGTGGCGGAAATCCAGTTGTGCGGATTGGGCGTCGGAGGTTCGTTGCCCGATTACTGCGCTGCCAACGACAATTGCCCGAACGATTTCAATCCGGGACAAGAGGACAGCGACGGCGATGGGCGCGGCGATGCGTGCGACGTCGACTGCCCCGGCGATCCCGATCCCCTGCCCGCGGAGGACCTGGATAACGACTGCGTTCTCGACGTGGCCGACAACTGCGCCTGCCCGCCGGCGACCGTGGAACTGCTCATTGACTGCGATCGAAGCAACGATCCGTTCAGCCTCACCGGCGGCGGCTGTTTTGGCTCATCCGGCTGTCTGGATTTCGCGAACCCCGGCCAGGAAGACTTCGACGGCGATGGAATGGGGGATGTCTGCGACCTCGACGACGATAACGATGGGTTGGATGACTTTGTCGAGATTGGGCTCGGAACCAACCCCCTGGACCCAGACACGGACGACGACGGGCTCACCGACGGCTGTGAAGTGCTCGGAAGCAATGCGACGGACCCGCTCGATGCGGACAGCGATGACGACGGGCTGACCGACGGAGTCGAAGACTCGAACCAGAACTGCACGCTGGACGCGGGCGAGACGAATCCGAATGATGCGGACAGCGACGATGACGGGCTCCCCGACGGAATCGAGGTGGACAACGGCACCGATCCGCTCGACCCCGACAGCGATGACGACGGCATCCTCGACGGCGAGGATGTCGAGTTTCTGCAGAACGCGATCATGAACTTGCCGCTCGATGCTTTCCAGAACGGCGGCAACGGTTTGCGGAATGCGATGATCTCCATCCTCAATGGAATCGAGGGGCGAATTGCGCGGGGCTCGGTCGCAAAAGCCGTTCAGCAGTTGCAAAACCTACTGACGCGAGTCGACGGATGTGGGACAGGGCCGGACCGGAACGACTGGATCGTGGACTGCGCCGCCCAAACTGAGATTCGGTCGCTGATCGACCTGCTGATCGCCAACCTGAGCAACTGACACGACAGCGCCGCATTAACTCGTTTCAAGCCTGTTTTGATGGGGCTGATTTCACTGCTGAAACAGCCCCATCTCGTTGGGAAATCAAACCCACTCGCCGGATGGCGCAGAGAGGAGAATTCACAGGGACGGGCGAACAAAGAGAGACCAGGCCAGAAGGCCGCTTAGTGCGACGAACACGGCACCCGGGGCTGCAAACTTGTTGGCATGGTGGAGCGAAACGTGAGAGAGGCTCCAGATTCCAATCTTTGGGAAGTTGAAATAGAGGAAGCCCTTGATGAGCCAGCCCCAGCCCAAAATGGTAACGATCATCGGTATGCCTCGCCAGACGTTGTGGAACGCCACGATGCCTGCGCCAAACGGAAAGTGCAAAAAGGCGGTGTAAAATACGCCGGTCGTTCCCTTCTCCCGCCAACCGATGAAAAACTCGGCCCAGGCACGCGGGCGGAGCATGTGCGACAAACCGATGACGAAGAGGTTGATCATCATGAAGATTTCGATCGATCGTTCCATGAGGTTTTCCTTCCATTCGGGGATGTATTATCGAATCCGTGGTCGGCGCGAGGAGGGCTTCACGGTTTCTTGTGGCCCGATCCGGCGGAGTAGCGAGCGTCCCACCAGTTTTTCCCTGGCGTACGGACGACGCCGTGATCGCCGGACTCCGAAACATGTTCCAGCAAGTGAAAGATCATTTCGGCAGATTCCGGCGCTCCAAGGCCGTCGGCGATCGATTCCACGGTATGCGCGATCCCCGGTTTCGCTCGCAAAAGGTGCAGCAGTTTTCGTTGGAGTTCGATCAACGCTGACGCAGCTTTCTTGCCGGCCTCGACACCCGGTTGGTCGTAGGCATTGACGTTGATCAGTTCCGCGTACAGTCCGACGGTCCGTTCGAACAAGGCAATGAGCCCACCCAGGGTCCGGGGAGTGAGTTCCCGCAGGCCAATCGCCAGCGACTCACGACCCTTCTCGGTCAGGGCGGCTCGCGTTCCATGCAGGAACCCGTGCAGATAGTCGCCGGTGGTGGCATCCGGCTCAACAAGTGCGGATGGCGACTCGCGATCCTTCAGGACTTCGACAAACAAGGCGACAAAATCGTCTGGGCCGTCGCGGAGTTGTTGAACGAAAGCGTGTTGATCGGTGCTGCCTTTGTTGCCGTACACGGTGAGCCCCTGATGAACCGTCCGTCCGGAACGGTCGGTCTCCTTGCCAAGCGACTCCATGACCAATTGTTGCAGGTAGCGTCCGAAGTATTCCAGTCGGTCCCTGTACGGAAGAACGACCAGGTTCCTTTTGCCCTGTTGAACGACCGTGTGATACCACATTAGGGCCAATAGCGCCGCGGGATTGGAGTTTACATTAGGGTTTCTTGTGGCGGCATCGCAGAACCGTGCGCCGGTCAAGATTTCTTCAACGTTTCCGCCGGTCAATGCGATCGGGAGGAGACCGGCCGCGGAGAAAACGGAGGTTCGACCGCCGACCCAGTCCCACATCGGAAAGGATCGAAACCATCGCTCCTTTTCCGCCCGCAGATGCAACGTCGAGCCATCGCAGGTCACGGCGACCGCATGGCGGGAAAAATCCAATCCGGCGCGCTGATAGGCGGAAGCGACCTCCGCGAGGCCGTTGCGCGTTTCAACCGTCGTTCCGGATTTGGAAATCACCACGGTCAAGGTTTGATCGAGGGTCTCGTCCAGTTCGGTGAGAACTCGGTCGATACCGTCGGGGTCGGTGTTGTCAAGAAAACGAACGATCATCGGGTCGTCGCCCGTTCCCAGGGCATCGCACACAAACTGAGCACCCAGGGCCGAGCCGCCGATCCCAATCACCAAAACGACGAGGAATCCGTCGGATCGTTGTGGAAGAATGGCGCCCGAATGGATGTCTGCTGCAAAACGAAGCACGCCATCGATCGTGTTCCGGATGTCATCGCGGATCTCCGGTCGCGGAGCGAGTTCGGGCGCGCGAAGCCAGTAGTGTCCCACCATGCGGCTTTCGCTGAAGTTGGCGAGAGTTCCCTGTTCCAGGTTTCGCATCGCCTCCAACGCCGCGTGCATCGGCACGGACATTTTTTCCAGAAAGCCCTCCTGAGGATGCATCCGGCTCCAATCGAGCCGCAGTCCAATCTCATCGACGGTGCACAAAGTTGATTTGAATCGATTCCACGTTGGGGCGATGGTCATGACGAATGTCTCATTTCGCGCCTCGGATTCCTTCGGGGAAGTTGAGCCGGCCTGGTTTCCTTTGGCCATCCCCGTCGAATCAGCCGGGGATGTTTGCGGATCACCCCCGCAGCGTGCTCCCCTTCAACGAAGCCATCGCCAAATCAGGCTCAAGGTTAGGATGGCCGCGATCGGCAGAAAACACCAGAACAACCAATTCCAACGGGATCGGGCAGGCACGGCGTCGTGTGTTTTCTTCGCTTCACGTCGGTTTCTACGGTTGGAACGGCTTTCAATCCAGGCAATAAGGTCGATTCCGTCGATCAGGAGGATCAACAAGAGTTCCAGCCATTCCATTATTTGCGGCTTTCAGGCGGGCCAAAGACCCGCATGCCCATGAGCCTTTCGGGGCTCTCTCGACAGCACCTCCCCGATGGCGCATAATAGCGGGTTTGGACGACTTTTCACGAAACGAGGAGTGCCCGGATAGCCATGCAACCCGAATCCCTAATCAAACTGGTTGGAACCGGAGGCGTCTCCGCCGTCGAGCACGCCTGGATGAGTCTGGTCGAGTCGGACGCGACTGCCCCGGAACCCTTTGCCCGCTACGACATCGTTCTCGCGGAGCTTTGCAAGGTTGGACGGCAGTCCGTGGCCGAGACCTTGGCGTGGACGGCCATCGAAACGCTTTCGGCTCGTTTCACGGCCGTGGAGACCCTGAGCTTCGCCCGCCCTTTCCTGCAAGCCACGGGTGACAAATCGACCCTTCGACCGGAGGTGGCCAAGCTTTACAAACAGGCCTATGCCCAAAGAGAGGGTCTCGACGCTCTTTTGGCGGAGTCCGGCCTGGAGCAAGGCCGCCCGGTTCGCCGCGCATTGCGGACGTTGGAGGTCGCACTGGCGGTCAAAGAAGGCGATTTCCTTGCCTCGCGGGACGACGAGACGGCCGCTCGCGTCGATCGGATCGACAACGCCCAATGGGTGTTTGACATCACCAACGTCGAGGGCGCGGAAACTCTCGCCGCGATGCCGCTGGCCGACCGCTATGTGCCGACCTCGCCGTCGGCGTTTCGCGTTCTCCGGCAGTTTACGCCGGACGTTCTCGCCGAGAATCTGGAAAACGCCCCCGCCACCGTGGTGATCGGCCTTTGTCGGGAACATGGAAACGCCATCGGCGGGGAAAAACTGGAAGCCATACTCACGCCCGTTCTGCCGGAGGGGGCGGATTGGAAGAAGTGGTTTTCAAAGGCTCGCGCGGCGCTGAAGAAGATTCCGCAGGTCACCATCGAAGGGCGCCCGCCCTACGTGGTTCGCTACGTGGAAGCCCCCAAATCACTAGAGGATTCGTTCCTCCAACAATTCGAGTCGGCTCGAGATCCTATGACTCGCCTCGAGGCCGTGGAAGATTACGTGCGCGAATGCCGCGGCCGGGAAAAGAGTCCTTCGGTCGAGTCGTTTTCCGGGTGCTATGACGTATTGGCCAAGCAGGCGGGAGGTTTCAAACCGCCGACGGCGGACCTGGCCGGCGTTTCCTGGCTTGCGGTGCGCCGCGTGGGGGAGCTGGCCGGCAAGGAAGGCGCCGACGCCGGAGCGGTAAAATGGATGGCGGCGGCGCCCGATCCGGGCGCGTTTCTGGCGCGGCTGCCTTCGGAAAAGCTTTTCTCCCTGGCGTGCGATGCGCTCATCGCCGCCAAACCCAAGCAATGGCAGGACATTGTCCTTGGTATTCTGCCAACCCTTTCCCATTCCTCGTGTGATTCGGCCGCGATTCGCCTGGAACAATCGGGCCGGGCGGGTGCCGAGTTCGACCCCATTGTTCAGAAGATCCTCGGAGCTCCGACGACGTATTTCGAGGCGCTGTTGTGGCTTTGGGACGGTCCGACCTCGGCGAGCAATATTCAGGCGCCGCCTTTGATCACTCTTCTGACTCGGATTCTTCGCACGCTGGAAGAATGCCGCCGCAATGAAAAAATGCCCAAAGACAAAGTAAAGGCCATGGCCGCGGGAGCCAAGAGTATCCTTTCCGCTCGAAGATATGAGCGATTTCGGAAGTGCCTTGGGGAGATCGAGTTGGGGATGGCCTCGGCCTTGAAGACGCAGCTTCGCCGCCTGGAGCTGCTTTCGCGGGCCACTCGAGACGACCTCCTCAATCTGATTCGCGACCGGTTCCCCGCGTTGGACAGTCCGACGCAGACGGTTCCGGCCTGGAAGCGGGCGGACGTGCTCTTCGTGACGGATGAGGGACTGGCACGAAAGAACGGTGAAATCGACCAGTTGGTCAACGTGAAGATGAAGGAAAACGCCCGGGCCATTGGGGAGGCGGCATCGCACGGGGACTTGAGTGAGAATTCTGAATACAAGTTTGCCTTGGAAGAACGCGACCTGCTTCGTGCCCGCCTCGCTCAAATGAATACGGAAGTTTCCATGGCCAAGATCCTCTCACCTGCCGACGTTCCCACGGATCACGTCGGAGTTGGAACTCGAGTGATCCTTAAACGGGTAGGCGACGGCAAGATCTATGAAATGGCTTTTCTAGGTCCGTGGGAGGCCGACTTGTCCTCGAACGTTTTCAATTACTTGGCGCCGATGGCGCAGGAAATCATGGGCAAGCAGGTGGGCGAAGTTGTGGAATTCAATCACTCCGGCGCCGTGGGCTCCTTTGAGATTTGCGAATTGCACAATGCTCTGACTTTCGGCGACGCCAAATATCCGCCGACCGACTCTTCGGTTCCGCTTGACGAAACCGCGGTACCGGTCAATGCCGGCGCGGAGGCCTGACGGATGAAGGTCGCCCTTATCGGTCCGCCGAAGGGCGGCAAAACGGCATTGTTCTCCGCGGTCACGGGCATGAAGGTCGACGCGTTCGCTGCGCCGGGGATCGTTCACTCCATCGTGAGAGTTCCCGATCCGCGTTTGACTTATCTAACGGAGATTTGCCGTCCAAAAAAAGTGACCGAAGCCACGATCGAATTCCTCGATGTTCCGGGGTTTGCTTTCGACGATCCGAAGGGGCGGGACACGTTTCGGCGGCTTCTGCCCGATGTTCGCCAGGCGGAGTTGCTGGTCATTGTGGTTCGAGATTTCGAGAACCCGACGGTTCCGGCCTATCGCGACCGGGTGGACGCTCGGGCGGATTTCAACGCCATGTGGGAGGAGTTGCTTTTCGCCGATCTCGACACCGTGACCACGCGGGTGGAACGGCTCGAAAAAGCCTTGAAAAAACCCAGCAAGACGCACGATTTCGAAAAACGGGAACTGGCCCTGTTGACTCGTTGCCGCGAGGCGCTTGAACAGAACAAGCCCCTTTCGACGGTGATCACCCAGGAGGAAGACCGCCGGCACGTGGCCAGCTTTGCTTTCGTGACGCAGAAACCGATCGTGTGCGTGCGAAACACGGGCGATGACCGCGCCGCCGCCGAGCCGATTCTCGTCGATCATGCCGTCGCCAGCCTTGCGGTCTGTGCGTTGCTCGAGGCGGAGATCTCGTCGCTGGATCCCGGCGACCGCCCGGCGTTTCTCGCCGAATTAGGCCTCAAAGAGCCGGCGCGCGACCGGCTGATTCGAAAGTGCTACGAGGCCTGCGGGCTGATTTCGTTCCTCACGATGGGCCCGGACGAGGTTCGGGCGTGGACGATCCGCAAAGGGGCGACGGCGGCCGAGGCGGCGGGCAAGATTCACAGCGACCTGGCTCAGAACTTCGTCCGCGCGGAGACGGTTGCTTATTCGGAACTTGTTGCCAACCGGGACCTGAAAGGAGCCCGCGCTGCCGGAAAGGTCCGCAAGGAAGGCCGCGGATACGTCGTTTCGGACGGAGATATCCTGAACATCCTCGCCAATGCGTGAAGGCCGTGCGGAGCGGAGGCTCCGGAATCGGCGCGTCCATTACCGAGATGCTTGACTCCGACTCTGTTCAGGGTTAGATTGCGTCCGAATTGTGGCTCGGTTTCTCGAATGCGAGTTGCCGGGGCCTTGCTTGAAAAGTGAATAGGAAGCGATCGGCGGTGTCCATGTGAGAATGGACTCAAGGGAAGGTGGTGCAAAACCACCGCGGACCCGCCGCTGTAAACGGGGACGAACGTCACGTGTAAGCCATTCGCGGGGCCGGCGACGACCGCAAAGGGAATCGCCGGGAATCGCGGAGAAGGCGTGACCGGTAGAATGATCCGTAAGCCAGAAGACCTGCCGTCGGTCGCTTGAATGGTTGTGGTGCCCTCGGTGCTCGGGGTGCTGCGATGCCTTATTGCTGCCGAAGAACTCGCAACGCGTGAGGTTGTAGGCGGCGAGAGGGTTTGATCCGGAAGGACTCGCTGCCCGGCGTCCACCACTGTGGGGTGCCGGGTTTTCTTTTGGCCGGGAGTCGGCGCGAACGTCGTCGGTCCCGGGAAGGGAGTCGCTTCCGTGTGGGGACTAAGGTCATCGATTCTTTGCAACGTCGGAACCTTATTGGCGTGGTTCGGCATCGTGACGGGTTTGACGTCGAACCGTGCCGGGGCAGATGTGTTCGATGAGTACGCGCCACTTTCTTCCGTCGTTCTGCCAAGCGGTACGGATGTATTCGACATCCAGCCCGACGGGCGCCTGTTGGTTCTGGTGAACTCGACGGTTTTCCTCGAATCGGAAACGGCAAGCGGAACCTTCCTGCCCGCGGGGGTTTTGCCCGGAGCGGGTTCGTTGGATTTTCCGGCGTTCCTGCGAGTGTCACCCGATGGCAGTCGATTCGCGGTGGGCGACGGATTTTCCCTGGTGGGCGTCTTCTCTTTTCCGGCCCTGGCGGGAACCTGGTTCACGGCATCGCATTATGACGGCGAATGGTGGGATCAGACTCGCCTTGCGCTGTCCGGTTCGGGGAGCGGCGCCGTAACCCTTTTGGACACCACCAGTCCCAACCCGGCCGCGCCCCTAAACCCGGTTCTCATCCAGAATACCGGGGTGGCGGCGGGCATCGCATTTGATTCGGCCGGAAATCTATTCACGGGGAACGGATTCGGAACACTGCCGTTCCTAACGGGGGAAGTACGGGCGTTCCCGCATGTGGATTGGAAAGCCGTTCTCGGAGGGGGTTCCCCCTTGGATTTTCTGTCCGATGGCATCCTGATCGTGGACGTACTGTCCGCGGCGTCGCTGGGCTTTGACGCGGAGGGAAACCTCCACGTCGGAGGCGGCGATCTCTTCGGCGGAGGCAAAGCGGGGTTTGTGGCCCTGGTACGCGCCAATGTGGTGGCCGCGGCGCTGTCGGAGGACGGTCCGGCCGACATCAACAATCCGGAGGAAGTTCGGCGGCTCGATCCCGATCCTCAGAACACAAGCGAATTCTACAGCGTAACGTATGGTACGGGGACGGGGCGACTCTACATTCAGGACTTCGGAAGTGCCAACGCACATGTATTCGGTGTTCCTGAGCCGGCGCCGGCGATTTCCGGCGCCTCCGCCGTTCTAATGGGAATGCTATTGACTTGGTGTGGTCGGGTAATTCTCGTTCGGGGTAATTGTCCTCCCGGTAGGCAGGGGTCCATCGCTCATGGGAGTGGCGTGGCATGATACCATGGATAATGTCGGCAATCGCGCCGATCGCGTTCTCGGCTTCCGATCCCTGGGCGGATGTCGTCGTTTCCCATTCGGCCGAAATGAGCGGCAGCGGGATCTACAATCATGCGACCAGTGTGTTGGGAACACCATCGAGCATCGTGTTTGATCCGGTGTTCGGGGTTCAGCGGCCCGTGACGCTCATCTCACCGGCGTACTACCTCACCGCGGTGAATCGTGCCCCGACCGTACTCACCGTTCCCAGCGGACAGTTTGTGAAGGTGCGGTTTGACGAACCGGTCGAAGATCACCCCAGGAACCCATTTGGCATCGATTTGATTGTATTCGGCAATGCCTTTTTCCTTGGTTTCGAATTCGCAAACCCGAACAGCGACTTCGAAAGTTACTTTTTGACCGGCGCGGTTTTCGACGAGCCGATCACCGTGGCGGTGAGTCAGAGCGGTGAGGGCGATCCACTCTCCCATCCCGGTGAGTGGTATGTCTTCGAGCCGGGGCCCATTGCCGACGGAATGTTTCCAACTCATGCGATTCGGTGGGATCGCGTGAACCGTGAACTGAGAGAGCAATCCGCGTTCGATGTGCCGGTTGATCCGCAGTTGGCGATGGAGGACTTCGGCGGACTATCGGCGGCGGATGCCGGCGACCGCTATCTTTGCTCGGGGGGCGGAACGGGGTTCGATCTGGTGGGGACCGGTTTCGCGTGGATTCAATATGTGTATATGACAGGGGAAGGGGGCGAGGTGGATGCGCTTGCGGATGTGTTTCCGGTGCTGGGAGACTTTGACCGCGACGGAGACGTGGATCTGCGCGACATGGCCGAATTGCAGAGTTGCTTCGGAGTTGTCTATTTGGACGCTGCAAGCTGCGCATGCCGGCCGGGCGACGTAAATGGAGATGCAACCGTGGGCCCTGCGGACTATCCTGATTTCAGCGCGTATCTCGATGGGCCGCGTTAAACACGCGTTTTCGCTCATAGAAGTGATGACGGTTATCGCCGTCCTCGCCCTATTGATTGCGGTCGTGACGCCTTCGTTGACCCAGGCCCGCCGGCACGCGGGGCGCGTGGATTGCCTGTCGCGCCAGCATCAGATTGCGTTGGCCATTCATACCTATGCGTCCGAGCACGAGGATCACTTTCCGATCGCACAGTATGCCGACAGGCGGAATAACAGTTGGGTCACATGGGACACGACGACGTACATGGATTGCCCCGAACGTGCCGAGCCGGGCTTGATCTGGCAGTACGTCAGTGGCAACGCTGTGCAACAGTGTCCGGGATACGGTGGACGCAGCCTGACCGGCGGAGATCCATACACCGGCTACAACTACAACGTCTCGTACATCGGGCGGGGAGAGAATGAGGGAGACTATCGGGGGATGGGAACGGCGCCGGCCCGGACCTCGTCGGTGCGCTTTGGGGCGACGGCGGCGCTCGTCGGAGACGGCGGGTTTCGAGGGGGCGCCAACAAGTTCATGCGCGCGCCGCATGATGAGGGGGTCGGCGAGGGCACCGTGCATGCAGGGGTTCAGGCATTTCGACATGGCGATACCACGAGCGTCACCTATATTGACGGGCACGGCGTCTCGATCGGGGCCAAGTTCCGCAAACCGGGTGCTCGTCGGTCCAGCGAGGCATTACTCGACTGGCCCCGAAACGGGTTTCTCTCCGTCGACGATCGGGCGTATCGTCATCGATAGCGACGCACGGTCGGCAGATCGAAGGTGACCTACTCACGGGCCGCTCCGAAGTTCAAACCGGACTTCGCGGAGGATACAGAAAGGGGCGCAGCGCTTCCTCGGTGGCGGGGGCGTCAAGATTCGCCTTGCCAAAGCCGCGAACAGCTCCGGCGGCGACGGCGCGGTCCTGTGCGTCGGCGAAATTGCTGATCATCATGACCGGGATGCGGCGGAGGCTCTCGTCGGCCTTCATCTGCTTGATGAGCGGCAACCCGTCGCTTCCGTCAGCAAAGATCAGACGATTGACCATTACCAGGTGATACCGGCGTTCATTCAGCCGCTTCAGGGCCTCTTCGACGAACATCACACGGTCCACCTCGACGTCGAAACGAGAAAGCAACCGAAGAATGGAGGCATGGTCGGGATCGCAGTTGCCGACATCCAGAACACGAGGCCGCTGCGAGCTGTTTCCCATGTTTTGCATTTTCTTTTTGACGTACCCGCCGCACGCGCCGGCCGTCCATCATGGGCGGTCGTCGACTATGGGTCCGACTGAGCCAAAGGGGCGATGTCTGCGCCCCAATCGTAGGCCCGTACCGCCTGCGTGATGCGTTCCGCCAATTCCACGGCGGCGAAACCGTCCTCGGCGCTGACCCCCCCCGACGAACCGGTGCGCGCAGCGCAAAGGAACGATTCGATCTCGGCGCGGAGGGGTTCGACATTTTCCACGGTCAACGGCTCGATTTTCAGCATCGAACCGAAGTCGAGCGAAGCCATCTGGGAAAGATCTTCGAAATCTCGTTCGCGGGCCAGGCGGATGAGATCGACATTGTCCTGAAGTTTGATCGCGATCCCGGTTTTTTTCTGATAATCCATGGAGAGATACGCGGTGGGGCAGAAAACCCGGATCTTTCGCTCCGTCTTGAGGGCGAGGCGCGAGGCCGTCAGGTTGACAACGGCCCCATCGGCAAAACGAATCCGTGCGTTGGCGACGTCCTCGTGTTGTCCCAAAACGTTCACGCCGACGGCGTCGATGATGTAATCGGGTCGGGTGGGGAGAGTCCGGCTCGCGTTTTGGGAGGGAGGGGTTCCGCTCGAGGACTGTTGCGCAACCAGGTGCAGCACGATGTCAATGTCGTGGATCATCATGTCAAAGACGACGCCGATGTCGGCGCTGCGGAAGGTGAACGGGCTGATGCGCTGGGTTTCGATGAACCGGGGCCTGACTTGCATTCGCAGAAGGGCTTGCACGACGGGATTGAACCGCTCGGAATGCCCGACCTGAAGCAGCGCTTTCGCCCGCTGCGATGCTTCAAGAAGCTGTCGGGCCGAAAGGGCGTCCGGGGCCATCGGTTTTTCGACCAGAACTGCGATGCCGTGTTCGAGTAGGGGGATGGCGACTTCGGCGTGATACACGGTGGGCACGGCCACGCTCACGGCATCGCATCCGCCCGTAATATCTGAAAATCGAGCGGCGGGTTTTCCGCCGAACTGTTTGGCAATCTGCCGAGCGCGGTCCAGGTCTTTGTCCACCACCGCGACGAGCTCGCAGTCGGGGATTTCGCTGTAAACGCGGGCGTGATGTCGCCCCATGTGCCCGGCCCCGATGACCGCAACGCGGAGGACCCTCGAGTCAGCCATCTTTCCGGTTCCCGCGGGCGCTGGAGCCGCCCAAAACACAGTACCGCGGCTCACAACGGTTTGAAGGTTGCAATCATTTGGCGCGTAGGATCGACCACGATGGAGTCAGCCTCGGGAGGATCGCCGGGGTTTCCGTTCCACCCGGCAAATGCCCAGCCGGGCTCCGCCCTCGCGGTCAGGCGGAACAAATCCCGGGACCCGTCATTCCCGTCCACGCGAGACTGATGGACTTTGCCGTGTCCGACGACCTGGACGGGGACTTCGGCCTTTTCTTCCAGTTTCCAGGATTTGCGGTGGACTGGATCCTGCCGCAAGGATTCAAGATATCGTCCATTCCGTCCGTGGGCGAAGGAACGCATCAGAAACTCGCAGAGGTATTCCACCTGCGGATTGAGCGGCCGGGTGTTGAGCAGAGTCTGGATCCGATCACGAATGGGTATTCCATTCTGCCGGGCCCGCCGCGAATAAAGGGCCATGTAGGCGGACTTGAGAGCGGCAATGTCTTCCCTACCGTAGCCGTTGCGCTCCAAGCCCACTCCGTTGACCATGCGCACCTCGGAGCGCGTGCCCCGCGCCGCGACAATGACCAGGAATGGCGGGACGTCGGCGGCCACGCGGGTCATGCCCCCGACAAACGCGTGTTTGCCGATGGTCACGAAATGATGCACCGCGGAATGCCCGCCCATGTTGACAAAGTCCTCAACGTGCACGTGCCCGGCGAACTGGACGTAGTTTGCGATGATGCAACGGCTTCCGATTTGACAGTCGTGAGCGACGTGTGCGCCGATCAAAAGGAGGTTGCGGTCGCCGATGCGGGTCACACCGCCGCCGTTGCCGGTTCCCGGGTGGACCGTCACCATCTCCCGAAAAATGTTGTTGGCACCGATTTCGAGCGTGGTTCTCTCGCCGCGAAACTTCACGTCCTGCGGCGGAGTGCCCAAGACGGCGTACGGGAAAACCTCGCAACCTTCGCCCAGGGTCGTGTGGCCTTCGATCGTGGCGTGATGGAGAACGCGGCAGCCGTCGCCGAGGACGACATTCGCCCCCACGTAGGCATAGGCGCCGATCGAAACCTCGCGGCCGAGCTGGGCGCCGTGTTCCACTATGGCTGTGGGATGGAGGTTCATGCGGAGATCTCTTTCGGCGCCATCGCTCGCTCCGCGATTACACTAAACTCTTGATTCTCCATTTTCCATTCCCCTCAATGGGTCTCCTTATCGGTGAGGACGAACTTGATCTCCGCCTCGGCAACAAGCTCACCGGCGACCTTGGCCAGGCCCTTCACATGCCCGGTGCTCGCCCGAAAGCGGACGGTCTCGGCTTCCAAGACGAGTTGATCGCCGGGACGCACGGCCCGGCGGAATTTCACCTTGTCCAGGCTGAGAAGGACCGCGACCTTACCCTTGTGTTCGAGTTCCTGACTGAGAAGAATCCCGCCGACCTGGGCGAGCGCTTCGATAATGAGAACGCCGGGCATGATCGGGTCGCCGGGGTAGTGGCCCTGGAAAAAGGCTTCGTTCATCGTGACGTTTTTTAGGCCGACGACGCGCCGCGATCCGTCCAGGTGAAGAATTCGGTCCACCATGAGGAAAGGATAGCGGTGGGGGAGGATGCGCTGCACGCGGTGAATGTCGATGGCGGGCGGACGAGTCAGCAGGGTGTCGCGCTCAAACGAGTCAAGCTGGGCCAGCAGGGCGCGCACGAGCGAGTGATTCAGCGCATGCCCGCTCTTTCGGGCGTAAACGCGCCCGACGAGGAATCGTCCGAACAACATTAGATCACCAAGCAGATCGAGAATCTTGTGCCGCACGCATTCATCGGGGAAGCGCAGGGGGTTTTCGATCGGGCCGTCAGGACCGAACACGAGCACGTCTTGATAGGTCAAATGCGTGCCCAGTCCCGCTTCACGAAGTTGCCGCGCTTCCTCTTCGAGCACAAACGTTCGCGCCGGGGCGATGTTGGCCTCGAAGCTCTCCGGCGTGATCAGCGTGCGATAATGCTGCCGTCCGATGGGGCTGCTCGGGCCGTAATCGAGTTCGTAGGAAATCTCAAGTCCTTCGGTGTTCGCGTCGAGCGGGGGAAGAGCGATCAGTTCGGAGTCGCCTTCTACGACACGAAGGACGTCACGGATCACGTAGGTGTCGCGGGGCTCGTCCTGCTCACGGATGCCTGCGGCCCGCAAGCTTTCGACGAAAGGAAGCCCACTCCCGTCGCCCCCGGGGAGTTCGCCGCCTCCCAGTTCGATTTGCAAATTGTCCAGGCCCAGGCCCGCGCAAGCGCTCAGGCAATGTTCGACCGTTTCGATCGCCGCGGTCCCGTTGCGCAACGATGTGCGGCGGGAGCGTTTGGACACATTGTCCACCGAAGCCGCAATGCGCGCGGGCGGATTCTGATCGGTTCGGATGAACCAGATGCCGGTGTGCGGAGCGCCGGGGCGAACGTGCATGGTCACCGGTTCGCCGGTGAACAACCCGCGACCTTCCAGATGAACTTCATGGGCGATTGTGCATTGATGCTTCAAGCCGTTCCACCCGGGCCGCTAATTCCTTGATTCGGCCGACGAAATCCGCGAGTCGGTGAACGTGGGCCTTGTCCCGAAGATCGTCCCGAATGTCCACGGCCGGAAACCCCGACACGGTCTTCCCATCGGGAACGTCCTTGGTCACGCCGCTACCCATCGCGACTTTGACGCGTTCGCCAAGCATCACGTTGTCGGCTGTTCCCGCCCCCCCGCCGAAAATGCAATAATCGCCGATGCGGGTGCTGCCGGAAAGACCAGTCCGACCGGCCAGAACGCAATGCCGACCGATGCGGACATTATGGGCGACCTGGACCATATTATCAATCTTGGTGCCCTGTCCAAGGATGGTGTTGCCGAACTTAGCCCGGTCAATGCAGGTACAGGCTCCTATTTCCACGTCGTCCTCGATAAGCACGCCGCCGATGTGCGGCACCCTGTTGAATCGGCCGTCGTCGAAAAAAAAACCGAACCCATCGCTTCCGATCACGGCGTTGGGGTGGACAACGACCCGGTTCCCGATCGTGCAGCCGTCTCGGATCACGACGTTCGGCCAGATGACGCAATCCTGCCCCAGGGTCGATCCTTGTCCGACAAACACCCCCGAAAAAAGTGTCGTCTTCGGGCCGATGGTTACATCTCGGTCGATGACTACGTGGGCTCCCACGGAGACGGCCTCACCAAGTTTGACGGTTGGATGAACGACAGCCGTGCCATGAACGCCAAGGTCGGGTCGAGTTTCGGGAGGCGAGAAAGCCGCCAGCAGTCTCGCCACGGCGCGGTCAATTCTCGTGCACACGATGGCGGGCATCGGTGTATGGCCGAAACTCGAGGGGACCAGCACGACTCCGGTCCGGCTTTCGGTCAGTTTCGCGGCGTATTTTTCCGAGGTGATCCAGGTCGCGTCGCCGGGTCCGGCCTCGGCGACATCGGCCACGCCGGTGATCCATTTCTCCGACCGGCCGCGAAGCTCCCCTCCGACGAGCTGCGCGAGTTGATCAAGCGTGTAGCGGCGGCTCATGGTTTTTTGTCGGGCTTGGCAGGATCTGGTTTCAAAAGAGGCTGTCCGGCGTCGGTTTTCACGGCGCCGGCCGGGACTGAGCTTGCGCTCCCCGGATTCGATTGATAGCGAGAATTAAGCCGCTGGACCACTTCGCCGGTCAAATCGATGCGCGGGTTCCAAAACAAGACCTTTTGCAGAAGGATCTGTTGGCGCAATTGGTTGGGGGAATCGGGAAGCGTGTCAGGAAGCTTGTCCGATGCGACCACAAGGTCCAGCTTGCGCTCCTCGGCGATCTCACGAACCACGACCACGATGTCGTCGTAAATGCTTCGCAACGATCCTTTCAACCCTTCTTCCAGCCGCTGGCCCTCGGCCTCCACCGACCACTTGAGCTCCGCATCCATCATCGCAATCTGCTTGGCCCGTTCGCGAAACTCGGGGGTGCCCGGTTTCAGTTCCTCCTGGATCGATTTGGTCATGCGCTCAATTTTTTGCTTCTGCTCATCGCGCTGCTTCTGAAACTGGGTCCGCTGCGCGTCAAAATACGCCTCCAGGTCTTTGGTCCGCTGGTACTTGTCCGACACGTCGGCCAGATTGACCACGGCCGCTTTGGTCGCGGGAATCGGATCCTGCGGTCCGGTGAGGAACAGTCCCAAGGCGAGTTGAACCAAGGTCAAGGCATCGATCATCGTGTTTTTTCCTTTCCGTAAACTTCGTCAATCATTCCGGCTGCTATTGTCGCCTGCGGAAAGAATTCCGCAACCGGGCTGGCGGGGCGGAACCGGTGTGTTTTCCTTGGGGCATCTTGTGCCGCAATCAATTTTTTTTCCCGGACTGGCACGATGGTTTGATCGCGGCGGGAGTCAGGCCTATGGAGGCTGCAAACGGCGATCGTCCGGCCGTTGCCGCGACCGATCGGCTTTCCCGCAGCGACGGCGCGAGCAACCCACGGGCAAGCCGGTGCAGGGGAATGCCACCCGGCCGCGGCGCCTCCTTCGATTCTCTTTCGGTTTCTGATAGTCTGTAATCTCCGGGGTAGGACGGCAGAGACCCGGTCGCCTATTCACTACATGAGCGCGCATCCGGAAAACCTTCGTTTCCATGGCGGCGACAACCCGCTCCTTACCAATTCCGCCTCCGACGACTGGCACGACCTCATCGAAGCCGTCGGACCGGCCTCCATCCTTCTCATCATCGAGGACCGCATGAGCAAAGCGCTGCAAAATCGCATGACGCCGGAGGACGTCCTCCAGGAATCCTTGCTCCATGCCTGGCCAGACCGGGCCAAGTGCGAATGGCGCGGCATCAAGAGCTTCCGTGCCTGGCTGCTCACGCTGATCGACCACCGCATTCGCGACTTCGCCGACTACGAGAACGCGGCCAAGCGCGGTGGCGGAACGCCTCCGGCCGTGTTTTCGGTACTCCAAGACGCCGCTGAATCCTCCGAAGCCGCGGTCGCCATCGCTTCCACCACGCCCAGTCGCGTGGCCATCTACCGCGAACAGGCCTCGGCCATGAAAGAAGCCCTGGAGAGCCTTTCCCCCGAACTTCGCGACGTGGTCCGATTCCGATTGTTCGAGCAGCTTCCCATGGACGAGATCGCCCAGCGGCTGGACATCGGCGTTTCCGCGGTCCGCCACAGGTTCCGCAAAGGAGCAGCCGTTTATCGAGAACGCCTCCTGGCCACCTTCTCCAGCCGCGCGGGCTCCCTTCGGGGGGAAACCCCCGGCGCTTCAACGGCGGATTCCTCTCCATAGGAAGGCACGAAGTCTCCCCCGCCCCGCGAGGGCCGGCGGACTGTAAGTGGAAGAGAGACACCGCCCCGCGAGGGGCGAAGGATCGTGGCGTGTGCCGAGCATGTTCGGCAGCCGGGGGGTGCAAGTCCCCCGCACAACCGGATGGAGGTGAAGTGCGAGCGAACCGCAAGGGCGTCGCCGCGAGGCGGGGTCTGAAGGAAGCGGGGAGCG
>Ga0187893_10005001_pt1 | contig 24397 bp, 20 predicted proteins | sample MA1701074metaG_FD_139574 | JGI IMG/M metagenome (GOLD analysis project Ga0187893, IMG submission 139574) | White microbial mat communities from a basaltic lava cave in the Kipuka Kanohina Cave System on the Island of Hawaii, USA - MA170107-4 metaG ...
CACCTACCGCGAGACCCACACGGTGATGGAGGCGGTTGCCGAGTCGGGACGCATGGTCTCGATGGAGGTGGCCGAGGTGAACCCCATCCTCGATACCCAGAACTCGACCGCGGAGGTCGCGGTGGAGATGGTGGCCTCGGCCTTCGGCAAGAGAATCCTCTGAACAAGGTCGCGGTCACCGCCGAGGATGGAAAGGCGCTCGGCGAGGTCTCGGTCTCCGTTGCCTCCGCGGGCTCAACCGCTGCCGTGATCGCGCACGGCGCCGGCGGCAATATGGACACCCCCTCGATCCGCGGCATTCAGGAGCGCCTCGCGGCCGCGGGGGTCACCACCGTTCGCTTCAACTTCCTCTACTCCGAGAAAGGCAAGAAGAGCCCTGATCGCGAGGGTCACCTCATCGCCTGCTGGCGCTCGGTCGCGGATTGGGTGAAGCGCGAGATTCGTCCTTCGAAGCTCTTTCTCGGAGGCCGGTCGATGGGCGGCCGGATGGCGTCCTACCTCGTCGCCGACGGCTACGCGTGCGATGGTCTGTTCTTTCTCGCCTACCCGCTGCACCCGCCGGGACAGCGCAACCGGCAGAGGAAGGACCACCTGCCCCGGATTCGAGTCCCGATGCTCTTCGTCGCCGGCACGAACGACGCGTTCGCGGAGCTGGACCTTCTCGAGCCTCTGGTTTCCGCCCTGGGTGCCTCCCTCTTTCTGCTGGAGAGGGCCGACCACGGTTTCAAGGCGCCGAAGTCAGCGGGAAGAACGGCGAGGGAAATCGAAGACGAAGTGGCCCGGACCGTGTTAGCCTTCCTGCAATGACGGATCGGATCCAGGCGCTGCGGGACCTTCTCGCGAAAGATCCCAGGGACCCGATGACCCGCTACATGCTCGCAACCGAGCTGTACAAGAAGGGCGATTACGAGGAGTCCGTGGACCAGATGGAGTCCTACCTCAAGGACAAGCAGGACGAAGGAGCTGCTTACAGGATCCTCGCCGACGCCTACGTGCGCCTGGGAAAGTCCAGCGAGGCCCGCTGGGCGCTCCGCCAGGGCATCCAGGCCGCTCGCACCCACCACCACGATGGAATGGCCGACGAGCTCGAGGACCGGCTCAAGGATCTGGGCTAGCTTCCTTTCACGTACCGTGCGACCTGTTCGTGGGTCGCGAACCACACGCCCTCGTGTCGGCGGATGTGCTGGAGGAGCCGCCCGAGCATGGCGATGCGCGAGCGGTGGCCGATGATGTGGGGATGGTTCGTGAGAACGAAGAGCCCCCCCTCTTCGTAGGCGACGTCGAACTCCGCCTTCCAGATCGACAAGACCTCGTCCGGTGTCGTGTGCGGCCGGAGGTTCCCGAAACGGCTCATGTTGAAGTAGGGAGCGTCGTCCAGGATCCACTCCACGGGAAGCTCGACGATTCCCGTCGGCCGTCCCGCCGAGACGAGCTCATAGGGGCTGTCGTCGGCCATGAGGCTGCTGTCGTAGAGAAGGCCGAGCTCCTCGATGATCTCGAGGGTGTGCGGGCTGTAATCCCACGAGGGCGTACGGAGCCCGACGGGTTTCCTGCCGGTGAGCTGGGTCAGGGTCTCGACGGCTTTCTCGAGGAGCGCCTTCTCATCCGCCTTCGCGAGCCCGGAGTTGCGCTCGTGAATCCAGCCGTGGACTCCGACCTCGTGTCCCGCGGCGACGATCTTCTTCACCTCTTCGGGGTAGAGGAGCGCGCTCACGGCCGGGATGAAGAAGCTCGCGGGGACGTCGTACTCCTCGAGAAGGGAGAGCACGCGCGGAAGCCCGGCCCGGGCCCCGTACTGGCCGTTCGACATGAGCGAGGGCGACGTCTGGTTGTCCCGCAGCGACGGCGTCTCGTTGTCGAAGTCGAAGGAGAGAGCGACCGCGATCCTCGCTCCCTCCGGCCACGCGCGGGGAGCGAGGCTCCTTCCCGCGCGGACTTTCTCGACCGCGCCCCGCCACTCCCCTTCCGTCCACTTCCACGAGGGCACCTCGGGAGGCTCCTGAGCGCGAAGGGAAGGGGAGACGAGGGAGAGGGCCAACAGGATTCCGGGGAGTCTCATTTCTTCTCGCTCGCTTTCTTCATCTTTCGCGCGGGACGATCCTTCAGCCGGAACACGAACTTGTGTCCGGACCAGTCCTCGTCCACCGCGCAGACTTTGACGTCGACGATACCGGCCGCGAGGCCCCGCTCCCGCACCTTGTTCTCGTCGACGTCGGCCGCGAGAGGGGAGGTCTTCTTGGGCCAGCAGATCCAGAGGGCCGTCTCCGGCGCCATCCGTTCTATGGCGCCGGCGAGCCTCGCTTCGAGCGTCTTCAGGTCCTTCACGAACAGGAGCAGGACGTCGAAGTCGCCTTCGCGGCTCGCGGGGACGAGCCGCACGCCGTCGGGAAGTTCCCCGAGAGTCGCCGCGAACCCCGATGGCGGAAGCTCGAGCCCGACGCGGTGGCCCGCGCGAATCCCGAGCTTCCGCGGAAGGGGAGTTCCGGAGTAACCCGCCGTGGGCATGTGGCTCAAGGTGTGAGCGAGGTCTCGTATCCGTCCATGAACTGAACGAACTTCGAAATGGCGACCATGTCGGCTCCCACGAAGCGAATGCTGGGGAGTCGGTCCTCTCGACGATGGGGAGGTAGGAGAGCATCTCCGCCTGCCGGTAGTTCTTGAAGCTCACGTCGAGGGTGACTTTCCCCTCGAGCCGGAACGTCCGAAACGCGGCCCGCCTCTCGACGGCGCGGCGCGCCGTCTCCTCGATGAGCTGTTGAGAGGCTCGAGGGGTCGAAACACGCGCCGAGTGAAAGCTCAGGGCGTGCTTCACGACCGCGCCCTCGAGATCTCCGATGGAGCGCTTTGCCTCTGCAACGATGGCGTCGTCCCCCGAGATCATCGCGATCGGAACGCCGAAGTGGCTGGCGACGGCGGCGTTGAACCCCGCCTCCGAGACCGACGTCGAATTGAGACGGACGTCCGTCAAAGTCGCGCTCGAGAATGTGTGGGCCCGGACGCCCGCCGGGTTTGACGTCGAGGCGTGGTACCCGATGAAGAGGACGCAGTCGAAGGTCGCGTCGATGCCCTCCATCATCCCGAGAGGGCGCGGCCAGGAGCGGACGATCGAAACGTCGTCGGGGAACTTCTCGATGAGGAGGTTCTGGCCGTTCCCGTGGGAGTCGCTCACCAGGAACTCCGTCGCTCCCGCGGCGCGGGCGCCGCGGATGGCAGCGAGGACTTCCTCGGTCATGAACTCGCGGAATCGCTGGTACTCGAAGCCCGCGATTCCGATCTGCTCTCCGCTCACGACGCCGCCGATGCCTTCCATGTCGGCGGAGATGTAGACCTTGATCTGCGCGAACGCGGGACTCGCAAAGAGGAGCAGGCTGCCGAAGAATGCCATTGCAGCCTGCGCGAGCCGAAGAGGCGAGCGCGCACTTTCTAATGCTGACAAAAGGAATCTCATGGACGCGTTTGTAATCGCTCGATCGTGAGAAAGCAAGTGCGGATCGCGAGGGTTCGAGATAAACTCAACGGTTTCATGGACGTTCTGGAACGGATCGAACGAACGCGCAACGACGCCCGGGAGTCACTCGGCAACGTGCGGGACGATCGCGCTCTCGAAGAGTGGCGAATCGAGTTTCTCGGGCGGAAGAGCGAGACCCTCACCCTCCTCCGCTCTCTCGGTGAGCTCGATCCCGACCTCCGCCGGAAGGCCGGACAGGCCGCGAACGCGCTCAAGGGCGAGCTCGAAGCCGCGTACGGCGAGAAGCAGGCGCAGCTCGCCGAGGCGAAGATCCGGGACGCTTCGACCCTCGGCCGGATCGACGTGACACTTCCGCCGCGGCCTCTCCCCTCCGGAAGGCGACATCCCGTCTCCCAGACGCAGAGGGACATCATCGAAGCCTTCGTCGCCCAGGGCTATTCGGTCATCGAGGGCCCCGAGGTGGAGCTCGACTACTACAACTTCGAGGCCCTCCGGATTCCGAAGGACCATCCCGCCCGCGAGCTCATGGATACCTTCTACGTCGAGGGCGGAGATCGAGGAGAGAGCAAGGTCCTGCTCCGGACCCACACCTCTCCGAATCAGATCCGGTTCATGGAGAAGAATAAGCCGCCCATCCGGATCGTCTGCCCCGGGCGGACGTATCGCAACGAGGCGACGGACCCGACGCACGAGTGGATGATCCAGCAGATCGAGGTTCTCGCAGTCGACGAGGGCCTGACCCTCGCCCACCTCAAGGGGACGCTCTTCGAGTTCGCGAAGAGGATCTTCGGCCAGGAAAGGAAGATCCGCTTTCGCTGTGACTTCTTCCGCTTCGTCGAGCCCGGCGTGGACATGGCCATCGACTGCTTCCTGTGCGGGGGCTCGGGGTGCCGCACCTGCAAGAAGGAAGGGTGGATCGAGATTCTGGGAGCGGGCATGGTCCATCCAGAGATCCTGAAGAACATGGGCTACGACCCCGACGTCTATACCGGGTTCGCCGCGGGCCTCGGGGTCGAGCGGATCGACATGCTGCGCCGCGGGGTCGACGACATCCGTCATTATTACGAGAACGACCTGCGGTTCCTGAGACAGTTCTGAGATGCGCGTCCCTCTGAAGTGGCTGCGGGATTACGTCGCGGTCTCGCTCCCTCTGAAGGAAGTCGCCCACCGGCTGACGATGGCGGGCCTCGAGGTCACGGGTATCGAGCGCGCGGGCTCCGACTGGGAGAAGGTGGTGGTGGGGGAAGTGCTCGAAGTCAGGACCCATCCCGACGCCGACCGGCTTCGGCTCGTCACCGTGAACGACGGCGCCTCGCGGTACGAAGTCGTCTGCGGTGCCCCGAACGTGGCGAAGGGCCAGAGGATCGCCTACGCCAGCCTCGGCGCGAGCCTCATCGATGCCTCGACGGGCGAGCTGAAAAAGCTGAAGAGGGCGAAGATCCGGGGCGTGGTATCGGAGGGAATGGTCTGCTCGGAGAGAGAGCTGGGATTATCCTTCGAGCACGAAGGGATCCTCGTGCTGTCTCCAGAGGCGCCGATTGGCCATCCTCTCGCCGAAGTTCTCGGCGACACGGTTCTCGTCATCGACATGAAGCCGAACCGGGCGGACGGGCTTTCGGTCCTGGGGGTCGCGCGGGACGTCGCCGCCCTCACGCGGACTTCATGGAGGGAGCCGGACTCGACGTTTCCCGCGAAGGGCGCTTCGATCGAAGGCCGGGCGAGGGCGGAAATCGAAGCCCCCGATCTCTGTCCGCGATTCACGCTCGCGCTCATCGAGGGAATCCGGTTAGGCCCGTCGCCCGCCTGGATGCACGAGAGGCTTCTGGCCGCGGGGATGCGGCCCATCAGCAATGTCGTCGACATCACGAACTACGTGATGCTCGAGCTCGGCCAGCCGATCCACGCCTTCGACTACGACCGCGTGCGGGACCACCACATCATCGTGCGCCGGGCGCATCCGGGCGAGAAACTGGTGACTCTCGATGGCAAGGAGAGGGCTTTCGATCGAGGGGAGCTCCTCATCACCGATCCCTCGGGCCCCATCGCGGTGGCGGGGGTCATGGGCGGTCTCGCGACCGAGGTCACCGAGGCCACCCGGAACATCCTTCTCGAGGTCGCGAACTTCAACTCGGTGAGCACGCGGCGGACGGCGGCGGCGTTGAAACTTCAGAGCGAAGCCTCGAGGCGCTTCGCGTGGGGGGTGGCCCCCGAGCTCGCCCCGATCGCGTCCCGCCGCGCGACGAAATTCCTCGTGGAGCATGCGGGAGGCACCGCCGCCGAGGGCCTCGTCGACGTGTACCCCGGGAAGGTGCCGCCGGTCGTCGTCACTCTTCCGCGGAAGCGCCTTCCCCAGGTTCTCGGTATCGACCCCCTCGAAGAAACGGTGGTCGGGTCGCTGACGGCCCTTGGATTCGACGTGAGGGCCGAGCCGGCGCGCTTCGTGGTCGGCGTTCCCTACTGGCGGCGGGACGTTTCGATTCCGGACGACGTCGTCGAGGAAGTCGCGCGCATGGTGGGCTACGAGACCGTTCCCGTGGAACCCATCCGCGGCCGTGTCCCGCCGCGCGTCCCCCAGCCCCTGCGCGAGCTGCGCGAACGGCTGAAGGACTTCCTCGTCGATGCCGGAATGCAGGAGGTCATTACCTATCCGCTGACGAGCCTCGAGGTCCTGTCGAGAGTCGTGTCCCCCGAGTCCCTCGAAAGCGCTCCGCCCGTCGCCGTGGTCAATCCCCTGAACGTCGGGCAGGAGAGACTGCGGACGTCGCTGCGGGCCTCGGTCCTCGATGTCGTCGCGAGAAACCTGCGGCTCGGGAGGACGAGGGTCGCGGTGTTCGAGGCGGCGCGGGTTTACATTCCGACGGGAGGACCGCTTCCCGACGAAAGGGAGCGCATCGTCGGCGCCGTGAGCGGGCCGAGGCTCGACCGCTGGGGAAACCCGACTGCGGAGAGCGTCGACTTCTTCGATGCCAAAGCCTGCGTGCAGCAGGTTTTCGATCGCTCGGGCGTCGAGGTCTCCTATGCCGCGGCGGAGGACTTCGGGCTTCTCGCCGGAAGGGCCGCGGAGATTCGCGCCGGGAGCGGAGCGGTGGGTGTCCTCGGACAGGTCCACCCGACGACCGCCCAGGCATTCGGCCTTTCGGATGACGTGTACCTCTTCGAGCTTCGCCTCGAGGAGCTTCTCGCGCTCGTGAAGCCCGTGCCGCATTACCGCGCTCTCGCGAAGTTCCCGGCCGTGGTCGAGGACATCGCGGTCATCGTGTCGCGAGAGACGACGGCTTCGTCCCTGGTGGAGGAGATCCTGGCGCATCCGCTCGCGAGCTCGGCGTCGGTCTTCGACGAGTACCAGGGCGAGCCCATCGCATCCGGCAAGAAGTCGCTCGCGCTCTCGATCGCCTACCAAGCGCCCGATCGCACGCTGACGGACGCCGACGTGAAGAAGGCGCGCGAGAAGATCGTGGCGCGACTTTCGGCGAAGTTCGGGGCGGAGTTGAGGCAATAGTGCCCGCCTTCGGCGCCTACCTCTTCGATCTCGATGGAACGCTCATCGACTCCATCGATCTCATCTTTCGCGCTTATCGCCACACCGCGGAGCGGCATCTTTCGATCTCGCCGCCGGACTCGGTGTGGCGTGCGGGGTTGGGAACGCCCCTGCGCGCGCAGCTCTCTGCGGTTTGCGAGGATCCGGAGCTCATCGAGGCGATGGTCCTGACCTATCGGGAGTACCATTTCGCCCATCACGAGGCGAGCGTGAAGGCGTATCCCGAGGTGGTCGCGGTGGTGGGAGCTCTCGCGGAGCGGGGCGCGCGGCTCGGGGTCGTCACGAGCAAGCTCCGGGCGGGGGCGGAGCGAGGACTCGTCGCGACCGGGCTCATGGAGTTCTTCCACACCATCGTCTCCGCCGACGAGGTGAGCCGTCCGAAGCCGGACCCCCAGCCCGTTCAGATCGCTCTCGAAAGGCTCGAGGTGGACGCGAGGGACGCGGTTTTCATCGGCGACTCGCCTCACGACATCGCGGCGGGAAGACAGGCGGGAGTCGCGACCGCGGGGGTGCTGTGGGGTCCTTTCGCCCGGGAGGATCTCACGGGGGCTTCAGCCGATTTTCTCCTGGAATCTCCGGTCGACATTCTGACCCTTTGAACATGCGTTGGCTATGGATTGTTCTCGTTCTGCTGAGCGGCCCGATTCTGGCTGCCCAAGAACCGGCGTCCCTCAGCCCGGAGGAAGCGACACGCGCCTACCTGGACCGGCTCTCTTCAGAGGAGAGGGAGCGCTCCGACTCCTATGCGGAGGGAGGCTACTGGCTCACTCTCATTGATTTTCTCTATGGGCTCGGTGTCGCGTGGGTCCTCCTTTCAACGGGGATTTCCCGCCAGGTGCGCGATTGGGCTTCACGTCTCACGCGCATCCGCGCTCTCTCAACCGCGCTCTACGCGGGGGTGTACATCCTCGCGACCGCGCTCTTGAGCTTTCCACTGACTCTCTATGCGGGGTACTTTCGCGAGCATCGATACGGCCTTTCGAACCAGACCCTGGGTCCTTGGCTGACGGAGAGGCTCACCGGGCTCGGGGTCGCCCTCGTCATCCTCGGTCTTCTTCTCGTTCTGCTCTACGCCGTTTTCCGGAGAGCGCCGCGAAGCTGGTGGATCGGCGGGACGGCCGTCTCTCTGGTGATGATGGTCTTGACGGTTCTCGTCGCACCGGTCTACATCGCACCCCTGTTCAACGAGTATCGCCCGCTCTCGGATTCCGAGCTTCGCGAGTCGATCCTTTCGCTCGCGCGCGCGAACGGGGTTCCCGCCGACGAGGTCTACGAGTTCGACGCCTCCCGGCAGTCGAAGCGCATCAGCGCGAACGTGAGCGGGCTCTTGGGCACGATGCGGATCTCGCTCAACGACAACCTGCTCTCCCGCTGCTCTCCCGAAGAGGTTCGGGCGGTCATGGGCCATGAGCTCGGTCACTACGTGCTCAATCACGTCTACGAGGGGGTCCTGTTCTTCGGCGTCCTTCTTCTCCTCGGGTTCGCGTTCCTGCGGTGGTCCTTCGGAGCCGCGCAGCGGCGGTGGGGAGGACGGTGGGGGATCGAAGGCATCGACGATGAGGCCGGGCTTCCTCTCCTCGCGGCGCTCCTCTCCGTCTTCTTCTTCGCGGCGACTCCCGCCGTGAACAGCTTCATCCGCGCCAACGAAGCGGAGGCGGACATCTTCGGCCTGAACGCGGCGCGGGAGCCGGAGGGCTTCGCCGAGGTCTCCCTCAAGCTCAGCGAGTATCGGAAGCTCGATCCCGGCCCGATCGAGGAGTGGCTCTTCTTCGACCATCCGAGCGGACGGGCGCGCATCCGCATGGCCATGACCTGGAAGGAGGAACGACAAGCGGAAAAGTAGCCTTGCTCCGAGCGCCGAGGGAGGTTTTGGCCTCCAGATTTCGTCTTAAACCTTCGGGTGGGGAAGGGGGACGAAATGCAATCCGTGAAGATCGTGGCCGAGAGCCGCAAGATGCGCCAGGTGCTCGGGGAGGCCGAGTCCCTGGCGCCGTACGGCGACGTTTCCGTCCTGATCGGAGGGGAGAGCGGGACGGGGAAGGAGCTCGTGGCCCGCTTCCTCCACCAGAGAAGCCCGCGCGCGGACCGCCCGTTCGTCGCCGTCAACGCGGCGGCGATTCCCGATACGCTCTTGGAATCCGAGCTCTTCGGACACGCCCGCGGCGCGTTTACCGGCGCGCAGTTTTCGCGCAAAGGGCTGGTGGAGGAGGCCGATTCCGGCACGCTCTTCCTCGACGAAGTCGGCGATTTGAGCCCGAGGGCGCAGGCCATCCTCTTGCGCGCTCTCCAGGAGCGCGAGTACCGGCGGGTGGGCGACGCCTCTTCCCGGCGCTCGGACTTCCGTCTGGTCACGGCGTCGCACAAGGATCTCGAGGCGGAAGTCGCGGCCGGCCGTTTCCGCCACGACCTTCTGTTCCGGCTGAGCGTCGCGCGAATCCATCTCCCTCCCCTCCGCGAGAGACCCGAGGACATCGTCCCGCTCTCGCGGTTTTTCCTCGCGGCGCGGGCGAATCGGCTGGGGGTGGAGGCGAAGCGCTTGACCTCCGAAGCGGAGAGGGCCCTCACCGCCCATCACTGGCCGGGGAACGTCCGTGAGCTCGAGAACGAGCTGACGCAGGCCCTCGTTCGGGCCCGGGGGGCGGCGGCCATCGATCTCGGTCACCTCACGCTCGCCCGAAGTGCACGACCGCGTGGACTCAGGTCCGTCTCGAGGGCCTTCGAGAAAGGGCTTCTCGCGGACGCCCTCGCGCGCTCCGGCGGCAATCGCACCCACGCCGCGCGGGCACTGGGCATCTCGAGGCAGGGGCTCTACCGCAAGCTCAAGCGGCACGGGTTCGCCAGAGTGGCTTCGGTGGCCGGAACCGATCCAAGGTGATGCGGTGAGGACGGCAGTTTCCCAACACAGAGAAGGGATCCTGGCGCACGGCTCCCCCCCAATGCCGCCCTCACCACACAGTGAGTGGCACCGCTTCAGCCGTGGCCAAGCTTCGATCGCCTTTTGGCTGTGCGCGAACCATAGGACAGATCGCGGGCCCAGGTCAAGGGACTTTTTCATGAGCTTTCTTCGATTCTTCGCCGCCGCCGCACTGTCAATCGAACTCCGGGCCGAGCGTGAACTCGGAGACCTCGAGCTCCGGAAGCGCCTCCGCCGTGCGCCGTGGGACGAGCTCGGGCCGGGTTCGTGCCAGGAACCCGATCTCCTCCCGGAGCTTCTCGAGATCGCGCGCGAGATCCACGTCGTACCAGGGCGCGAGCACTCGGTAGCGATGTCCAAGGCGGTCGAGGACCTCCTTCGTCTGCCGCAGCACATGTTCCGTTCCCCAGGAGATCCCCTGAAAGAGCTCGGGAACGTGGAGCCGCGTTCCGATGAGATAGTACCCGCCGTCGGCCGCCGGACCGAGGGCTGCGTCGACGCGTGTGAGGTCCTCGAAGGCGTCGTCTACCATTTCGAGGGGGAGGGTAGGGCTGTCCGAGCCCAGGACCACGACTCTCTTCGCCTCCCGGCGGAAGGCGCGATGGAAAAAGCTCGCGAGCTTCTGGCCTAGATCGCCCGGTGACTGGATGCCGACCGTCCACCCCCGCGGTATGTCGAGGTCCGTCGCCTGGAGGAGCGGACGGCTCAGAAGGAGGACGCGGGACACCTCCTTGCGACGGAGCTTTCCCAGGTGCTCGAGAGTGTCCTCGACGAGGGCGCGGTGGAACTTGACGGCCCCGTCGGCGGTGAGGGGAGGACAGAGCCTTGTCTTCACACGTCCGAGCTCCGGGGCCCGGGCGAAGACGGCGAGGATCTCGGCGCTCGCGGTCACCGGACGCGGCCTGGCCAGCCTTCGCCCGAAGGGCGGAGGCGGCCCAGGAGCTCGGTCAGCGCCTGGTTCTCCGGGTTCGCCAAGAGGCCCCGGCGGCACGTCTTTGCGGCGGACGCGGTGTCACCCATCTGAAGGTACGCCCTGGCGGCTTTCACGAGGGGCGTCACCCGTCGCGGCTCGAGGGCGGCGAGCTTCAGGTAGACTTCGGCCCCTCTTTCGGGACTCCCACTCTCGACGTACGCATCGCCAAGCGTTTCGAGAACGGCGGGGGAGTCGCCGCTGAGCTTGAGATAGACGTGGTAGGCGGTCACTGCTTCCGCGGGGTTCCTCCTCGCCCGATAGAGATCGCCGAGGAGTCTCAAGGCTTCCGCGGGCACCGGCGTCGCCGAGCTCGCCCGTTGGAGCTCCGAGAAGCCGCGTTCCTCATCGCCGAGCGCTAGGTACGCCCGGCCGAGAGCGAGAGCGGCGGCGCCGTTCGATGGATCCATCTTGGCGACGTTCGAGAGCGCTTCGACCGCCTTCTCCGCCGCGACCGCATCTCCCTGGGCCACAGCCTCGTCGAGCCAGAGCTCTCCGAGCCGAAGGTAGGCTTCCGGAAGGTTGGGGTTTTTCTGGAGAGCTTTTCCCACGGCCTCGATCGCATCGGTCGTTCGGCCGGAACGTCGATGGGCGTCGGCGAGCCGGAGATAGAGGGGCGCCTCGTCGGGCCGTGCCGCGAGGGCGTTCTCGATGAGCACGAGTGCTTCCTCGGGCAGGTTCTGGTCGAAGTACAGCTCGACGAGAGCTTCGCGCGCGAGCGGGGCGTCGGGCGCCAGGTCGAGCGCCGTCCGGAAGTCGCTCTCTGCTTCGTCCAGGCCGCCGATCGAAAGGAACACCGCGCCCCTCAAGTAGTACGCCTCCCAGAAATCCCGGTGTCGGGAGGCCGCGCCGTTCAGGGCCTCGATCGCTTCCGCCGCCCTCCCCGCGCGAAACTGCGTGAGACCGAGCTGGTACCAGATCTCTGCCGAGTCCGGAGCGAAGTCGAGGACTTTTTCGTAATGGCGGGCGGCTTCGTCGAACCGCCCGCTCTCGTAGAGGATCGCAGCCAGGCGCGAGGACACGAGGAGAATGTCATCGGAGAGCGCCATCGCCCTTTCGGCGTCTTCGAGGGCGCGGGAGAGATTCCCCTGGCGGCGCTCGGCGTCCGCGCGTTTCACGTACGCGAGGGGCTCCTCCGGTTTCAGCTCGATTGCCGTCCCATAGCTTCGGGAGGCCTCGACCGCGAGGCCCTTGGTGAGAAGCTCGTCCCCGTTCCGGACGAGCTCTCGGTAGCGGTAGTCCTTTTCGAGACCTCGATAAGCGACGTAAACCCCCGCCGCCGCGAACGGGAGGGCCACGAACGCGATCAAAAGCTTGCGCATCCTCGGCTTTAAACCCTCTTGTTGGAGAACGTTAGCAAAAATCGCCCGCGGTCGTCAAAGACCGTGTTCGCGGGGAACTTTGAGGGGGTTGGTGGTGTCCAAGTTCGTGGACGGCCGGGCTCGCAGAGTTCGGGAACCTCCTGTGCTACGATACGCGCGAGGTTCAGGAAGATGCGGCGGCCCTTCGGTGACGCGATGTACGACCCGACGACCTCCGCACTGCCTGTCGAGGAGTTCCTTCGGGACGAGCGTGCGACGCCCGAGGCCTTCCGGCTTTCGCTCGATGAGAGCGCTCTCATCGACCGGTGTCTCATTGGCGACGACACGGCGTTCGATCTGATCGTGCTTCGGTATCAGGACATGGTCTTCAGTCTTTCTTTTCGGCTCCTCGGCGGCTACGACGAGGCCGTCGATCTCGCCCAGGAGGTCTTCCTGCAGGTCTACCGCAAGCTCTCAAGCTTCCGGCGGGACTCGTCGCTCAGGACCTGGATTTATCGGATCGTCATCAACCGTGCGAAGAACCGCCAGAGGTGGTGGAAGCGGCGGATCGGCGAGATGACGGCGCTTCCCATCGAAGAAGCGGAGACGAGGGGACGTTCGGGCGCCCTGTCGTGCCTCACGTCCGAGGAAACCCCGCCCGACGAGGCCCTCGCGCGGAAAGAGTTGAGTCAGATTCTGCACCAGGCGATCGAAAAGCTCCCGTTCGATCAGAGAACCATCCTTCTCTTGAAGGAGATCGAGGGCCTTTCCTACGAGGAGATCGCGACGACGCTCGGTCTGGCCCTGGGAACGGTCAAGTCCCGGTTGGCGCGGGCGCGCACGTCGCTTCGCGAGAGCCTCGACCCGGAGCTATTCGGCATCTCAGAGGACGTGTGACTATGTGGGTCCATCCTGGCAACACGGTGCTTTCGTCCTACTACGACGGCGAGCTTCCGCCGGCAACGGCCGCGGGTGTCGAGCGCCATCTGGCGGAGTGTGCGAGCTGTCGCTCCGAGTACGGGGAAATGGCGAGCATCGCGAACGGTCTTCGCCACCTCCCCGCCCTTCGCGCTCCCGCGCGCTTGATGCCCACCGTCCGCGAGCGCATCGATTCCGAGGAACGGGGGATGGTCCCGGTGCTGCGTGGACACATCCTGGGCACGGGCAATCACTCGGGATTCTTCCCGGCAGCGAGCCTCGGTACGCTCGCGACCCTGGCCCTCATCGGTCTCCTCGTCCTTCTCGACGTTCGATACGGGGAGCACGCGGCGCGCAAGATCTCCTCGGCGCTCATTCCGATGACTCTTCCCGAGCCCGTTCTGCTGCACGAGCCAATGAGCTCGCCGCGGTTCCGGGACGGCTCGGTGAACGGCTTCCCGTTCGCCGACGTCGAGCGCGGGAAGGAGGGAACGATGCTCACCCTCGCGTCGATCGACCAGCACGGGACGGTGAGGGCGCTCGAGGTGATCTACCGGAGCGGCGATGAGGCGATGCTGAGCCGCACTCTCCAGGCGGTGAAAGACACCGGGTTCGAGCCGGCGCGGCTCGGGAACCGGACGGTGCCGGTGAACTTCCTCTACTTCTTCACGACGACCGAAGTGCGGGCGGCGGCGGCGAGACGCCTCTCGACGCACGCGACGTCCTCCCGCATCACCGCGTAGCCCATTACCGCAAATCCGCGCGGGCGGTGACGGTGTTCCCGAGGATGTCGGTCACCTTCACCACCAGCGTGTAGATCCCGCCGTCCCGGTATCCGGGAAGCGTGAAGTCGAAGCTTTCCTGCTTCGAGTCGGCGATTCCATCCGTCGGAAACACCAGAGTCCACTTGCCGGAGTTCACCGCGTACTCGACGCTCTGGATGGAGCTGATGTCGTCTTCCGCGGCGAAGACGATCCGATGGCCGTTTGCGGCGGGCGCCGCGGCGAGACTGGAGACCCGGGGCGGCGTGTTGTCGACCTCGAAGCTATGGCTCGTCCTCTCTCCGGTGCGGGCCGACTCCGCCGGATTCGAAGCGGCGTCGCTCGCCACGATCTTGAGCGTGTACCGGCCGTCAGGCATGGCGGCGGTGTCCCAGGCGATCACCGGATTGGTGAGGCCTTGACGCAGCGACTTCCAGAGCGCTTCTCCCTCCGCGCGGTAGTGAACGTCGAAGCGCAGGTCGTCGTCGTTGGGGTCGGCCGCTTTCCAGGTCACCGTCTGGATACCCTTGCGGTAGAACGGACGGGCCATCGCGATGAGGCTCGGGGCGCCGGGACTCGACCCGGGCACACCCGGAGCACCGCCGTTTCTCGGCGAGGTCTCCGAGATCATCTCTTCCATCCCGAGGATCTCGATTTGACCGGTTGCCACGATCGGCCTCTGAAACGAGTGGCCCGGCGAATGGATGGTGATTTCGCTGACCTCGGGCGCGAGGTTCTGCTGGAGGTAGATCGCGGTCACGTCGTAGAGCTCGGGGCTCACCTCGCCCGTCGAGTTCAAGACCGCCCGAAACTGCAGGAACCGCGCGCGCGGGCTCGCGATCTGCTCCCCGAGGAGCGACGTGTAGGGCTCAGACCACTCGCTCCAGGTATTATCCGGCTCGGCGGAGTTTCCCGAGCGGGTCTGGAGCTTGATGGTGGTTCCCGAGGGCGTCGTTCCCTGCCACCGAATCTTTCCCCACGAAGAGACGGTCTTCGTGTCGATGGCGGGGGAGCGGTACGTTCCTTCCGTCCGGCGTCCGCGGTTCAGCCGGTACAGCTTCGCCGGATTCGAAGTGACGAGATAGCTCTCTCCGCTTCCGCCGGCGGCGACGGCCGTGACCTGATCGGCCTCCGCACTCAAGAAGAGGCTCGTCGTCTTGTCCTGGCTCACGAGGAAGACTCTTCCCTCGCTTCCCGACCCCAGGAGCAGCCGGTCGTCGGTTGAAAGCGCGAGTGAAAGCGGAGGGTCGTTCCTGGATTGCCAAAGGAGCTCCGATGCGCCATCGCGGGTGATGCGGTAGAGCCCGCCGACTGCCCCCGAGACACTCGCGGAAGCGGCGCTTGGCGTCGAAGAAGCCACCACCGTTGCGGTCGCGGTCACGGTCACCATCTCCCCGCCAGCTGCCGGAGCGGAAGGCGAAGGCGTCGGTGCGGGAGCGGGCTCCGGGGACTGCGTCGCGCGCACCCCGCCGTTCACGGTCGCGGCATAGACGTTCCGGCGGGAATCGAGGACGAGCGCCCTCACTTCCTGAAACGGCGTGTCGAAGAGGACGGTTGCCCCTCCGCTCCGATCGATGCGCAGCACGAGACCGCCCGCGTCCGTGCCAGCATAGAGATTGTCGTCGGCATCGAGCGCGAGCGAAACGATGTGGGTCTCCTCGCTCTCGAAGAGCGTCTCCGCTTGCCCGGACGGGTCGACGCGGTAGATGCGCGCGCGGTCGCCCGTCGCGACCAGGAGGTTGCCCCGGGAATCGAGGGCCAGGGCCCAGATGTAGCGGTCCTCGGGATCGAAGAAGACGTCGTGGCTTCCATCGGTCGCAATCTTGTAGACGGAGCCCCGCGGCGACGTGCCGGCGTAGACCGACCCGCGGCGGTCGACGGCGAGGGCGTGCACCTGGAGATCGTTCGTATCGGCGAGGACGCGGCTTTCGCCCGTGGCCTCGACGCGGTAGACCTTGCCGTCGTTTCCGCTTCCCAGGTAAATCCGCGCGCCGTCCACCGCCATGCTCCAGAAGTAGGGGTCGTTCGCCTCGGTGAGCACCTGCGCCGCGGGAGCGAGGGTCAGCGTTCCCTCGGAGCTGATCGAGACTCCGTCGACGTCCCCGGGGAGGAAGTCCGCCTGGCTTTCGAGCCTCCAGAAGGTGGGAACGGCGGCGAGAGCGGAGACCGCGACGACGACGGCCGCGAGAACGAAGAGCGGACGATGGATTCGAAGCATGGTCAAGGCGATTTCCTTTCGAAGGAGAAGGCGGGACCTCAGCGCGCCGCTACTTCCAGGCTCAGCATCCGGGCGCCGGAAACGCTGTAGTCGGTCTTGATCTCGTGCTCCCAGAACGTCGATGTGCCGAGAGGAATGAAACCGCTCGAGGAGTCGTCCGCCTCGAGAACGCCCATGACGCTCGGCGGGAGAGAGGTCAAGTACTCTCCCGCGACGATGGCTCCCGAGGCATCGGGGCGGCTCAGGCGGATGTACAGCCGGTTGTTCTTCCTCAGAGAATTGATGGCGCGCACGAGCTGGTCGAGGTCCTTGGGAACGAAGGCCTGCCGCGCTTCCCGCCGCTCGATCGAGGAGAGCGTCTCGGCATCGGCCACGAGAAGGCGCAGAGAGCCGGAGCGCACGTGCGGCGGAACGGAGACGTCGACGCTCTCGAGAACGTCGTCGCCGCGGTAGGAGCGAAGGAGAAGCTTGAGGGCGACGGTGCCGCCGGGGACGACTTTGTCCGTGTCGAGCCAGGCGCGGACGAGCTTCGCCGTCTGCGGCTGCTCGCTCGCTTCCACTTCAACGCGGATGTCGCGGAGCCCCAGGTCCTGGAAATCGTTCGCGAGGAGAAAAGCGAGCGGCGAAGCGACCATCGCCGAGGCCGAGACGGCCGCCTGCTGGTCGGCGAACACGTCCTCGATGTTGATGCGCCGATCGTCCGTGGTCTCGACCCAGGCGGAGACTTTCACCGTCTGGCTTCCGAACTGGCGCTCGGTGCTCTGGAGAATGGAGACGAGGGACGCGAACGCGAGCACGGGTGAGAACAGCTCGTCGTTCACGATCTCGAGATGGTAGGTCTTCTCCTGGCCTCGACTCGTGCGCACGGAAACCTCGAGGGGGACCATCCGCGGCCGGATGCCCGCCGTGCCTTTGATCGCCGTCGCCCGGTCCTGAATCCACGTTCCGACGGTCTCGCCGCTCGAGGCCATCTTGAACGAGTTCATGAGCGACGGGAGCACGAGGTGGACCTCGGCGCGCGTCATCGGGTACTCGATCGGACCCAGGTTGAAGAGCGGGTGCCCGAAGGCGTAGACGCTTCCGCTCGCGGTGTCGACGTGGGTGACGGTGCCGGTTGCGGAGATCTGCAAGTCGCCGGTGACGAGGCCGACGCCGATCGAATCTCCCGGCTGGATCGGCTTCGACTCGAGGCTCTGAGCCGTCCCGCTTCCTGAAACCGGAGCCCCCGCCATGAGAGGCTCGACCCCCAGCTCGCGGAGGAGAGGTGCTACGAGCGCAAACGCGTCCGGAGGAAACCCGAGGAGAGAGACGGGGGTCGCGATCGGGGAGAGAAGTCTCCCAAGGTAGGGCTCGAGCCGCTCGGAGCCGAGGAGAGAGACTCCCTGAACGGGAATCGGAGTCGTTCTCGCGGGCATGGCGGCGGCGACTTTCTCCGCGGTCAGAGGAAACGACAGAGGAGCCGCGGCGCGCCGGGTCGAGGGAGTAGCCGTCGCCTCCACCATCTCCTGGAAGGGGGTGATGCCCGCGATGGGATCCTTGGCGAAGGGAAACGCGTAGGCGACGGCGCCGATGAGCTTCCCGTCCACGTACACCGGGCTTCCGCTCATGCCCGCGATGATGCCGGTGTGCGCGAGCGGGCCGCCCTCGAGCTCCGCCAGGATCATGTTCTGGTTGGGGCCGAAGTTCCGCAGCACCCCGAGGATTACGACTTTGAAGGACTCGATCCGGTCGCCCGCGAAGACGGTTCGGCCTTCTCCCACCATCCCCGGACGAACTTGATCCAGGGGAAGGGACTCGGTGGCGAGAGCAGAGACAGGTCCGAGAGCGAGCGCGGCCGCGACCGCGATGACGCGCGGCAAGAAAGAGAGACTCATCAGCGTTGATTTCCCTCGACGGATGCACCCGGCGGGAAGGGAACGGCTCGGGGCATTTCCTTTGGATCTCAAGACTTATGATAGTTCATCGACCGCGCGCGGTCAAAGAAAGCGATCGCGGCATCCCGCTCTCGTTCCCGCTAATATACGAGTCGTGAAGGGTTTCCTGCCGTCCGTCTCCACCCGGCTCGTCGTGTCGCTTCGCGCGACCTCCGAAGACGAGCTCGTGCGCGCGGCCAGAGCCGGCGCGGCGCGGGCCGACGTCGTGGAGCTTCGCATCGACGGGATCGACCACCCGAACCTCGAACGCTTGAGAGCTCTCGGCCGCGGCTTCGGAAAGCCCGTTCTTCTCACCTGCCGCTCCGCGCGCGAAGGGGGAGCCTTCTCGGGAACGGAGGAAGCGCGCCTCGCTCTCCTCGAGCGCGCGGTTGGGCTAGGCTTCGAGTACGTCGACGTCGAGATCGACTCTCTCTCCGCCCCCTTTCCGCGCGGAAGCGAGACGAAGCTCGTGCTTTCGCACCACGACTTCCACACTCTCCCCGTGGAGCTCGACTCCAAGGTCGCGCGCGCTCTCGAGCTCGGAGCCGATGTCGTGAAGATCGCCGCCCCCGTATCTTCTTTGGAAGCATCGCTCCGGCTCGCCCGCGCCGGCGAAGAAGCTCGGAAAGCGGGGAAGGACTACGTTCCCGTGCCGCTCGGACCCGCGGGCGCCTCGGGACGCATCCTCGCCCCTCGGCTCGGCGCCCTCTTCACCTACGCTCCGGTGGCGGCGTCGCGATCGACGGGGCCGGGGCAGATTCCGCTCGACGAGCTCCTCGACCTCTACCGATTTCGGAGCATCACGGAAGAGACTGCGATCTACGGAATCGTGGGCGAGCGCGCCCTCGAGACGCTCTCGCCCGCGATGCATAACCGCCTGTTCCAGCGCCTCGAGAAGAACGCCGTATTCGTTCCTTTTCAGGAGACCGACCTCGGGCAATTCGTCCCGGCGGCGCGCGCGATCGGTGTCGCCGGGCTCTCGGTGACGATTCCGTTCAAGGAAAAGATTCTCGAGCACCTCGACGACGTGGACGAGGTCGCCGCTCGCATCGGCGCGGTCAATACCGTGGTCGCGAGGGACGGCAAGTGGAAGGGATTCAACACCGACCGCGATGGCGTTCAAGCGCCGCTCCTGAATCTCGGGCCGCTTCGCGGAAAGAAGGCCGTCGTCGTTGGCGCGGGAGGAGCCGCCCGGGCGGCGGCGCACGTTCTCGTCGAGAACCAGGCTTCCGTCCTGGTCCTCGGACGCAGGGAGTCGCGAGCCGCGGCCGTTGCTGCGGCCGCGGGTGCGCAGTCGGGTCCTCTGTCGCGCCTTTCCTCGGAGTCCTGGGATCTGCTCGTGAACGCAACCCCCTCGACTCCTCCCGTCGGGTCGATTCCGAAGGAGTCGATCGTTTTCGACATGGTCACCGTGCCCGAGGAGACTGCTCTCCTTCGAAGATCGCGGGAGGCGGGAGCGTCGACCGTGACCGGTCTCGAGATGCTCGCGGCCCAGGCCGTTCCCCAGGTGAAGCTCTGGATCGCGGAAGAACCGGATGCCTCCGAGCTTCTCGCGACCGCGCGGAGCCATCTCGCGGGCCGCGATCGCCGCTACTCGCGCCAGGTCCTCTTTCAGGGGATCGGCGCCTCGGGTCAGGACAGAATCCGCCGCTCCTCGGTTCTCGTGGTCGGCGGGGGAGCCCTCGGGTCGATGGCCGCCGAGACTCTCGTGCGCGCCGGGGTGATGCGACTGAGGCTCGTCGATCGCGACTACGTCGACGAGTCGAACCTCCAGCGGCAGAGCCTCTACGACGAGCGGGACCTCGCCGAGGGACTGCCGAAAGCGGTCGCCGCCCAGAGGAAGCTCGAGAGGATCAATGGCGACGTCGAGATCGAGGGCCGGGTCGAGGACGTTCACGCGGGAAACGTAATCGCGCTCTTCGAAGGCATGGACCTGGTCCTCGATGGAACGGATAACTTCGAGACGCGCTATCTCCTGAACGACGCGTCGGTCAAGACAGGAGTGCCGTGGATCTATGCCGCCTGCGTCGGAAGCTACGGCATGAGCTTCGTCGTGAGGCCGGGAGTGACCGCGTGCCTCAGGTGTCTTCTCGAGGAAGAGCCGCCGCCCGGCACCTCGCCCACCTGCGACACCGCGGGCGTCATCGCTCCCGCGGTCCACGCGGTGTCGGCCTTCCAGCTCGCCGAAGCCCTCAAGATCCTCTCGGGGAGAACGGAATCGCTCACCGGAGCCGTTCTCTCTCTCGACGTCTGGCAGGGGCGCGCGGATTCCTTCCGGCCGGGCGGAAAGCGCGAGGACTGTCCCGCCTGCGGGCTCGGAAGGCTCGACTACCTCGCGGGCGCTTCGGAGAGCCAGACCGTCACTCTCTGCGGCCGCAACGCGGTCCAGCTCCGCCCGGGGCGGGCCGCCGCCCTCGCGCTCGACGAGGTCGCCGCGCGTCTTCGAGAATCGGGCGAGGCGTCGGACGTCGTCGTGAACTCCTACCTCCTTCGCGGAAAGCTCGCGGGGTGCGAGCTCGTGCTCTTCGCGGACGGGCGAGCGATCGTTCAAGGAACCCAGGATCCCGCGGAGGCGCGGAGCCTCTACGCGCGGTACGTCGGGATGTGATTCGATGATGCGCCCGAAGACCACCCTCATCATCGACGCCGACGACACCCTCTGGGAGAACAACGTGCACTTCGAGAGCGCGACGGAGGAGTTTCTGGACCTCGTCGAGGAGCGGGGAGGCTCGCGGGAGGAGGCAAAGGCACTCCTCCCGCGCATCGAGCACCGGAACATTCCCATCCACGGGTACGGAAGCCGCGGATTCACGCTCTCGCTCCTTTCGACTCTCGAGGAGATCACGGGGACGTCCACGTCCTCCGAGGACCGCGAGCGCATCCTCGCCCTCGGGGACCAGGTGCGCCGGATGCCGATCGAGTACCTGCCGGGAGTGGTCGAGACCCTGACGGTGCTCCGGGAGGACCACCGTCTCATCCTCTTCACCAAGGGCGACCGGGAGGAGCAGAAGGACAAGGTCGATCGGAGCGGCGCGATGGTATATTTCCACCATGCGGAGTTCACGGGCGAGAAGCGGGTGGAGGACTATGAAAGGCTCGTCAGAAGCCACGATCTCGGTCGCGACGAGAGCTGGATGGTGGGGAATAGCCCGCGCTCTGACATCAACCCCGCGCTCGAAGTGGGCCTGGGGGCGGTCTTCATCCCCCACCCGAACACGTGGAGCCTGGAGCACGAGGAAGTCCGCCCGCAGAGCGGCGCCCGCTTGAAGATCCTCGAGAGGTTCTCGGAGCTTCTCGATCATTTCCGCCGGGGAACGTGAGGGGCGTCACACGACAGTTTTCCTGTTGACACCGCGACGTTGCCGGTGGAGAATATGCGCACCCTAACCCCACAACCAGGCGTTTTTCATCGTCGCGAAGGGGGTTCCCGCATGTTCAAGAAAATCGGGCAACGCATCCGCAAGGTCCGATTGGAGCAAGGCATCAAACAGAAAGACCTGGCCCGGCGTATCGGAATTTCTCAGGGTGCTCTCACCAACTTCGAGCTCGGACGCCGGAAGATCTCGCTCGAGTGGATTCTGAAGATATCGAGAGCGCTCGAGGTTCCGGTCGGCTACTTCATGGAGGCGGTCGAGGCCCCGGCGGTCGAGGATAACCTCGGACCCAAGGAGCATCGCCTGCTGCGTGCGTTCGGGCGCATCTCCTCTGACCCGCGCCTGCAGATGGAGATCCTCCATGTGGTGGAACGGGTCGGTCTGCACCTCGAGAAAGCGGGTCGGGCTCCTCGAGCCGCCGCGATGTAGCCCGCCTCGCCCCCGCGAATCCACGGAGCTTGCTGTAGAATTTAGACAGCCGCGACATGCCGGAGCTACCGATCCACCCCGCCGTCGGGCGGGAGGCGCCCGGGTACTCTCTGGAGCGCCGTCTCACCCGACTGAAGGACCTGAAACCTACGCTCCGGCGACGGGCCCACGACCGGCTTCGCGAGTGGGCTGCCGTCGAAACCCTTTCGCTCACCGGGGGGGCCCGAGGCGACGGCAGCGTCGTGGAGGGGGTTCTCGAAGCGCTCGCTCACATCGAGACGGCGGCATCCTCGAGCAGGGAGATCGACCTCGGCTTCATCCGGGAGGTCCACCGGCTGTCGAGCCCTCCCTTTGGCGGCGAGATCCGCACGACGGAAGCTCCTTCCCAGTTCAAGAACGCGCGCGTGCTCTCTCCCCGGTTCATCGAGGCGATGCTTTCGAACCTCCTCGACTGGCTCCACGGGGAAAGCGGCCGCGAGATGTTTCCGGCGGAGAGGATGGCGCTCTGGTTTCCGCGGTTTCTCGAGATCGCTCCCTTCGAGTGGGGAAACTTCCGCACCGCCCACCTCTTCCTGAGCTTCTTCTCCTGCGCCGGCGGGTATCCCCCGGTGAGCTTGAGGTTCGAGGAAGCGGAGGAGGTTCGCTCCGAGATCGAGCGCGCGCTCCTCTTCGATACGGGGCCCCTGGTCTCCAGGTTCTCCGCCGCGCTCGCGCGGTCTCTCGAAGCTCTCGAGCGGGCGGCGGGAGAAGGGGCGTGACGACGCAGGCGGCGCTCGCGGTCGAAACGGGGCGGCTGCGGGGCGCGGCCACCGTCGCCGTCCTCGTCTTCATTCTCGTCGCGAGCGGCGCCGGGCTCTTCCTCGAGGATCCCCCCATCGTCGTCGGTCCGGGCATGGGGGCTCTCGACCTCCTGAGACTCTTCTATCTCGCGATACTCGTGGTGGGGCTCGCACACGCCGCTTTTCGATACGCGGAGAAGCACCACTCGTTTCTCGACGAGCTCGCGCTCCTTCTCCTCCTCACCTGCGGCGTGAACCTCGTGGTGCAGCTGACCGGCGGGACGCGCTCCTACTGGCAGGGGCTCTACCTCGTGGTGGGCGGGCTCGCCTCCGTTGCTTTTTCGCGTCGGCTCGTCGTGGTGATGGTGGCGACCGTGCTCTCGCTCGAGATCGCGAACGCCTTCTTCCACCCGGGGACGCCGGCCACCGACGTCCTGCGCGTCGCGATGCTTTTCCTTCTCGCCGTCGCCGGCTTCTATTACATGGAGCGCGCGGAGCGCGAGCGAGCCGAGCGGGCGGAAGACCGGCTCCTGCGTCTGGACGCGGGGCTGAAGCAGCTCACGGGACCCGACGAGGAAAGTGAAGAAGAAACGGTGTCGCCCTTGAGCGAGGACGGACGAAGGGCGCAGCGCGCGGAGCATCTCCAGAAGCTCGAAGGCCACGTGCGGCCCCTCCTCGTCCTCGCGAAGACGGGCGCCCAGGCGTCGGACGCGGCTCTCCTCCAGGTTTCCGCGGACGAGAGCTCCTTCTGGGTGCGCCTCTCCGCCCGTCCGGCGGAGGATTTTGAAAGCCGCCGATTTCCGCTTCGAGGCTCCGTCCTCGCCGAGGTTCTCCGGGGAGACCGGGAGGTCGCGATCGCCGCTTCCTGCGAGACGAGCCGGCTTCCCTGGATCCCGAAGTCGGAGGCGGTGCGCTCCATCGTGGCCATTCCCATCCGCATCTGGGACGAGCCTCCCTGGATTCTGGTCGCGCACCACGAGTCTTCCGAGCACTTCGACTCCGACCGCCGGGAGCTCCTGCGATCGGCCGCCCTGCAGATGAAGGAGGCCCAGTCGCTCTTCCGCGAGAAGGCGCAGCACCAGCTCGAAGGGCTCGAGCTCAAGGGGCTTCTCAAGGCGAGCGAGGGGCTTTCCGCCACGACGCGCATCGGCGAGCTTCTGGAGGAGATGGTCGGCTACGCGCGCGACGTCTCGAGGTACGAGACCTGCGCCGTCTGCCTTCGCGAGGAGGGGAAGGACTTCTTTTCGGTGGTCGTCGCCGAGGGCTATCGAAAGGACCTTCTCGGAAGCCTTCTTCCTCTCGAGTCGCCGACGTGGGCGGGATGGGTCCTGCGCTCCCGCGAAGAACCCCTCGCGATTCGGATGGAGCGTCGGTCGGGGATGCCGATCCTGGACCACAAGGAGCGGGCGACGGCGGGAGCGAGCTTTCTCGCGATTCCCCTGAAGGCGGGAAAGCGCGTTTCGGGGACGCTCCTTCTGACCCGGGAGCGCGAAGCGTTCACCGCCCGGGAAGTTCGCCTGCTGCGGATCTACTGCAATCAGGCGGCGGTCGTTCTCGACAACGCCTTCGTCCGGGAGCGCGTCGAGAATCTGGCGGCGACGGACGGACTCACGGGCCTCTTCAACCGGCGCTACTTCGACTCCGCCCTCGCGCGCGAGCTCGCTCGCTGCGACCGGAGCGCTTCGAGCCTCGCGCTCCTCATCGCCGACATCGATCACTTCAAGAGCTTCAACGACACCTATGGGCACGCGATGGGCGATCTGGTGCTGAAGAAAGTCGCGGGCGTTCTCGCGAGCGCGCTGCGGAAGGCGGA
>Ga0187893_10005002_pt1 | contig 24396 bp, 21 predicted proteins | sample MA1701074metaG_FD_139574 | JGI IMG/M metagenome (GOLD analysis project Ga0187893, IMG submission 139574) | White microbial mat communities from a basaltic lava cave in the Kipuka Kanohina Cave System on the Island of Hawaii, USA - MA170107-4 metaG ...
CATCTCGTGCCAGAGGTCGTTGCCCTCGCGCGTGCGCTCGCCGACGCCGCCGAACACCGAGTAGCCCGAGTGCTCCTTCGCGATGTTGTTGATGAGCTCCATGATCACGACGGTCTTGCCGACGCCGGCGCCGCCGAAGAGGCCGACCTTGCCGCCCTTCGGATAGGGCGCGATCAGGTCGACGACCTTGATGCCCGTCTCGAAGGCCTCGACGCTCGTCGACTGCTCGACGAACTCGGGAGCGGGCCGGTGGATCGGAAGCGTCTTCTTCGCGGGGATCGGTCCGCGCTCGTCGACGGGGTCGCCGATCACGTTCATGATGCGGCCGAGCGTCTCGGGGCCGACCGGAATCCGGATCCCGTCTCCGGTGTTGACCACCGTCTGGCCGCGCATCAGGCCGTCCGTGGTGTCCATCGCGACCGTGCGCACGGTGTTCTCGCCGAGGTGCTGCGCCACCTCGAGCACGAGGTTGTCGGGGCGATCGTCGACGCCCGGGTTGCTCGCGCGCAGCGCAGTGAAGACCTCGGGCAGCGCACCGGGCGGAAACTCGACGTCCACCACCGGCCCCATCACCTGCACGATGCGTCCATTCTCGTTGGCCATGCTTCCCCTCTTCCCTCCGGGTCGGATCCCTAGAGCGCTTCGGCGCCGCTGACGATCTCGACGAGCTCCTTGGTGATCGCGGCCTGGCGGGCGCGGTTGAACTTGAGCGTGAGCGAGTCGATCAGCTCCTCGGTGTTGCGCGTGGCCGACTCCATCGCGGCCATGCGCGCCGCATGCTCGCCGGCCTGGTTCTCGAGCAGCGCGCGGAACACGGTGACCTCGACGGCCTTCGGGACCAGCGTCGCGAGCAGCGCGTTCGGGTTCGGCTCGATCGTGTAGGGCAGGGCCTGCGCGGCCGCGCCCTCGGCCGCGAAGGGCAGCAGCCGGAGCTCGCGCGGCGTCTGGGTCATCGCGCTCACGAACTGGCCGAAGACGAGGACGACCTCGTCGACCTCGCCGCTCTGGAAGCGCCCGGCGAGGCGTGCGGCGATCTCCGCGGCCTTGCCGTAGTTGACCCAGCCCTCGAGCGTGTAGCTCTTCGCGAGCTGCGCCGGGCGGCGGCGCTTGAAGTAGTCGCTCGCCTTGCGGCCGGCCGTCGTGACCGAGAGCTCGACTCCCCTGCGCGCGGCGATGACCCGCTCGGCGAGCTTCAGCACGTTGGTGTTGAAGGCTCCGCACAGGCCGCGGTCGGAGGTCACGACGAGGAGCTCGAGGCGCCGCACGCTCTCGCGCGCCTCGAGCAGCGGATGCTGGCCGCTGCCGCTCGCCGCGACCTCGGCCAGGGTGGCGCGCATGCGCTCGGAATAGGGTCGCGCCGACTCGATCGCGCTCTGCGCGCGGCGCAGCTTCGCGCCGGCGACCATGCGCATCGCGCGCGTGATCTGTTGCGTCTTCTTGACGCTCGCGATGCGCCGGCGGATGTCCTGGAGACTGGGCACCTTCGATCGCTCTCCGCTCGCGCTTCGCGATCAGGCCGCAGCGCCGCCGCGGGCGCTCGGCTGGAAGATGCTCTTGAAGGCATCGAGCGCCTCGCGCAGCTTGCGCTCGGCCTCGTCGTTGAGATTCCCCGTCTCGCGGATCGACTTCAGCACGTCCCCGTGGTTCGAGCGCAGGAAGCCGAGCAGCTCGCGCTCGTAGCGCCCGAGATCCGCGAGCTCGTACTCGCGCACCCACGACACGCGCCCCTCCGGAGGCGTCGCCGCATAGATCGACACGACCTGCTCCTCCATCGGCAGCGGCGAGTACTGGCCCTGCTTGAGCATCTCGGTCTGGCGCGCGCCGTTGGCGAGCTGCTCCTGGGTGGCCTTGTCGAGGTCGCTGCCGAACTGCGAGAAGGCCGCCATCTCGCGGTACTGCGCGAGATTGAGCTTGAGCTTGCCCGCGACCTTCTTCGTCGCCTTCGTCTGCGCCGCACCGCCGACGCGCGACACCGAGATGCCGACGTTGACCGCCGGCCGCACGCCGGAGTTGAACAGGTCCGTCTCGAGGAAGATCTGTCCGTCGGTGATCGAGATTACGTTGGTCGGGATGTAGGCCGAGACGTCGCCGGCCTGGGTCTCGATGATCGGGAGCGCGGTCAGGCTGCCGCCGCCCGCCTCGTCGCTCATCTTGGCCGCGCGCTCGAGCAGCCGCGAGTGGAGGTAGAAGACGTCGCCCGGGTAGGCCTCGCGACCCGGCGGGCGCCGCAGCAGCAGCGAGAGCTGGCGATAGGCGACGGCCTGCTTCGAGAGGTCGTCGTAGATGATCAGGGCGTGCTTGCCGTTGTCGCGAAACCACTCGCCGATCGTGCAGCCGGTGTAGGGCGAGATGAACTGCAGCGGCGCGGGCTCGCTCGCGGTCGCCGCGACGACGACCGTGTACTCCATCGCGCCGTACTGGGTCAGCTTCTCCACCACCTGCGCGACCGTCGACTGCTTCTGCCCCGTGGCCACGTAGATGCAGAACACGTCGGTCTGCTTCTGGTTGATGATCGTGTCGAGTGCGATCGCGGTCTTGCCCGTCTGGCGATCGCCGATGATGAGCTCGCGCTGGCCGCGGCCGATCGGCGTCATCGCGTCGATCGCCTTGATGCCGGTCTGGAGCGGCTCGTGCACCGACTTGCGCTTGACGATGCCGGGCGCCTTCACCTCGACGCGGCGCGACTCGCTGCTCTCGATCGGGCCCTTGCCATCGATCGGCTGGCCGAGCGCGTCGACCACGCGGCCGACGAGGCCCATGCCCACGGGCACCTCGATGATGCGCCCGGTGCGGCGCACGAGGTCGCCCTCGCGCACGTGGGAGGACTCGCCCATGATCGCGACGCCGACGTTGTCCTCCTCGAGGTTGAGCACCATGCCCGAGACGCCGCCCGGGAACTCGACGAGCTCGCCGGCCATCACCTTGTCGAGGCCGTAGACGCGGGCGATGCCGTCGCCCTGGTAGAGCACCGTGCCCGTCTCGGCGACGTCGATCTCGCGATCGTACTCGCGGATCTCGCGCTTCAGGATGTCGGTGATCTCACCCGGCTTGATGTCCATGCTGTCCTCTCGTGAGCGTGGAGCGGAGCTGCGCCAGCTGCGTGCGGAGGCTGCCGTCGTAGACGACGCCGTCGATGCTGGCGACCACTCCACCCAGTAGCGATTCGTCGACGCGGATCTCGAGCTCGACCTCGCGACCGCTGCGCGCCGAGAGCGCGCGCTGCAGGCGCTCCCGTTGCTCGGGGCGCAGCGGCGCCGCGCAGAGGACCTCGGCGCGCGTGCGCCCGGCGTGGGCGTCGGCGAGCCGGTGGTACTCCTCCCGGATCCCCGCGAAGTCGACCAGCCGGCGCTGGTCGATCAGATAGGCGAAGAAGTTCCGGACGAAGCCGCTGCTGCCGAGCCGCGCGCAGAGCGCGCGCAGGACGCCGCGGCGCTCGGGAACCGGACGCAGCGGTTGGAAGAGCGCGCGGGCGAGCGCGGGGTCGGACTCGAAGAGCGCGGCGATGCCGTCGAGCTCGCCGCGGACGGCTTCGATGCTGCCCGCCTCGCGCGCAAGCGCGAAGAGCGCTTTCGCATAGCGGCGGGCTGCAGCAGAGCTTCGCATGCGTGATTCTCCGGCGCGGCTGCAGCAGCCGCGAGACTCGACTAGCGGCGGGATCCGACCCCAGCCGCGCCATCCGATTCGATCCTCGCGATGAACTCGTCGACCAGGCGCTCGCGATCGGACTCGCCGATCTCCCGGCGCAGGCGCTCGGCCGCCAGCGCGAGCGCGAGCTGAGCGGCTTCGCCGCGCAGCGCCTCCCGCGCGCGCTGGCTCTCCTGTTGGATCGCCGCCCTGGCGTCCGCGCGCACGCGCTCGGCCGCGGCGCGCGCATCGGCCAGGAGCTGTTCGCGCTCCTGCTCCGCGCGGCTGCGCGCGATGCCGCGAATCCGCTCGAGCTCCTCGTCCAGTCCTTCGAGCTGGCGCTGCAGCTTCGTGTGCCGGGCCTCGGCCTCGCGCAGCTTCTCGGCCGCCGCAGTGAGGTCCGCCTGGATCTTGCTGCGCCGCTCCCGGAAGAAGGACTGGACCGGCTGCCGGCCGAAGTAGAAGAGGACTCCGAGCAGCATCGCGAAGTTGAGCAGGGGCCAGAGCGAGACGCCGCCGTGCTCGGCGGAGCTCTCACCGGCGCCGGCTGCAGTGGCGGCCCGCGCGCACAGCCCGACGAGCGCGACAGCGAGCGCGAGCGAGGGAGCCCGGAAACCCCGCCGCGTCGGAAGGACGCTCACGACAGCGGCCGCCCGAGGATCTGGGTCGCCACCTGGGTGGCCAGCTCCTGGGTGGATCCCCGCAGCTGGCCGCGCGCCTGCTCGAGCGCCTGCGCGAGGTCTGCGCGCGCCCGCTCGATCTCCGCTTCGGCCTCGCCGCGCGCGCCCCCGAGCTCGCTCGCGGCGCGCGCGCGCGCTCCCTCCATCAGCCGCAGGCGCTCCTGCTCGGACTGCTCGCGCGCCTCGCGCAGGGAGTCGCGGTAGCGCGCGAGCAGCTCCTCGGCCTCGCGGGCGAGGCGCTCCGCGCGACCCCGTGCACCCTCGATGCGATCAGCGCGCTGCTCGAGCACCAGCATCAGGGGCCGAAGGATGAGCGCATTCACGGGCAGGATCAGCAGCGCGAAGAACGCGATCAGCGCGAAGAGCAGCGGCCAATCGGGAACGAGAACCAGACCCCCCTCGCTCGCGCTCGCACTTTCGGCTGCGAAGAGCAGCAGGCCAGCGGCGAGTGTCGGCGGAATGCGCGAGAGCGTGTGACTCAAGGAACCGGGCTCCAGCTCCGGCCTTCGATCGGCAGGTTTCGATCGCAGGTGGGCGCCGAAAAACGACCGAGGCGCCCTTTGGGGCGGCGGAATTCTTGCAAAGTCCCGCGGAACTTCAACCAGATTCGCGCGCAGAGTTCCGCGGCGGGCCGGCTTCGAGCGGTGCGGCCTCGCGGCTGGATCCGGCCTCGCTCGCGAGCGCCGCTCCGGACTGACAGGAGCCCTCGAGAAAGGAGCCCTCGCGCAGCACGAGGCGCGGCGCCGAGAGCTCGCCGCGCACGTGGGCGGTGGGCTCCAACACGATGCGGTCGCTCGCGCGCAGGTCCCCTTCGACGCGCCCGGCGACCTGGGCGTCTCGAGCGTCCACGGGACCGATCACGCAGCCCGCGGCCCCGATCAGGAGATCCGCGGCGGCCTCGACGCGTCCCTCGACCCGGCCGTCGATGCGGGCGGATCGGCGCAGCAGCACGAGGCCGCGGAAGAGCGCGCCGACATCGATCACCGGTCGCGCCTCCAGGAGATCGGCTCTGGTGCGAGCGTCGTCCATCAGGCCCCACTCCCGAGCAGCCGACCGACGAGCCGGCGCAGGTCCTCGCTGCCGAAATACTCGATCTCGATCCGCCCGCGGCTCCCGTCGCCCTGGAGCCGCACCCGCGTCTGGAGATGCTGGCGCAGCGAATCCACCACGCGCTGCAGGTTCGGGTCGTGAATCGGCCTGCGCTCCTCGGCCTTCGCGCGCGGGGCGGGCGCCGCTCCGCGCGCGAACTCCTCCGTCGCGCGCACGGAGAGGTCCTCCCGGACGATGCGATCGCGGAGGTGGCGCCGGCGCTCGGGGCTGGACACCTGGAGCAGCGCCTTCGCGTGCCCGCTCGACAGGCGCCCCGACTCGACGTCGGCCTGCATCTCGCGCGGGAGATCGAGCAGGCGGATGTGATTGGCCACGCTCGAGCGGTTCAGCCCGACCCGCTCGCCGATCTGCTCCTGCGTGCTGCCCGCCTCGGCCATCGCCTGAAAAGCGTGCGCCAGCTCCATCGGGTTCAGGTCGTGGCGCTGGATGTTCTCGACCAGGGCGAGCTCGAGGCGGTCTTTCGAGTCGACGTCGGCAACCACCGCGGGGATGGTCGCGAGGCCCGCCGCGCGGCTCGCGCGCCAGCGCCGCTCGCCGACGAGCAGCTCGAAGCGCTCGCCCACCTGGCGCAGCACGACGGGCTGGAGCACGCCGTGGCGCCGGATCGAGTCCGAGAGCCGCTCGAGCTCCTCCGGATCGAAACTGCGTCGGGGCTGGTCCGGGTTCGGATCGATCGCGTCGAGCGAGATCTGGCGGAACCCGCTCTCGTCCTTCGGAGGCGCTGCAGGGCCGACCGCAGCGCCGCGCGCGGTCGCCGTCGGCGCGCCCGGCAGCAGCGCACCGATGCCCCGACCGAGTGCCTGCCGCCGCACGCTCATGCCGGCTCCTCTTCTCGCACGGGCGACTCGGGCGCGTTCGGCCGCGTCTCGACCGGATCCGCGCGCGCCGGAGCCCGTCGCTCCGCGATCTCCTGCGCGAGGCGAAGATACGCCTCGGCGCCCTTCGAGTGGATGTCGTAGAGGATCACCGGCTTCCCGTGACTCGGTGCCTCGGACAGGCGCACGTTGCGGGGAATCACGGTGCGAAGCACGGCATCCCCGAAGTGCGCGCGCACTTCCTGCTCGACCTGGCGGCTCAGGTTGTTGCGCGGGTCCACCATCGTGAGCGCGATGCCGTCGAGTGTGAGCCCGGGATTCAGCCCTTCCCGCACACGCTCGAAGGTCTCGAGCAGACCTGCGAGTCCCTCGAGCGCGTAGTACTCGCACTGGAGCGGAACGATCACACCCTGTGCGGCGACGAGCGCGTTCACCGTCAATAGACCCAGCGAGGGCGGGCAGTCGATCAGGACGGTCTCGTAGCGCGGTGCGAGATCTGCGAGCGCGCGGGCCAACCGATGCTCGCGCGCGTCCTGCAGCACGAGCTCGACCTCGGCGCCGTAGAGATCGCGGCCGGAAGGCACGATCTGCAGAAAGGCGAGCTCCGTCGGCTGCACGAGATCCTTGAGCGCCGTCCCGCCGATCAGCGCGTCGTAGACGTGATGGTCGCGGCCCGCTAGGCCGTAGGCGCTCGAAGCATTCGCCTGGGGGTCGAGATCCACGAGCAGCGTGGCGCGCTCCTGGGCAGCGAAACACGCGGCGAGGTTCACGGCGCTCGTCGTCTTTCCGACGCCGCCTTTCTGATTGACGATCGCGACGACACGTGAGGGCAGCTTCAAGGCGATCTCGACGGGCGGCCCCGTGGTGTACCCCAGGGGAATTCCTATTCCCCAAAGGAACCGCCCGTATTTGCAAGAAGTAACACAGGATTCAGAGCGCCTCCACGTGGCGCCTGCGTCAATCCCGCCTCCGGCCGATCCAGAGCAGGCGTTCTCTTCCCTCTGGGAGGACTCGGTAGCGGCGGATTTCCTCGAGGTGCGCGCCTTCGGGAAGCCGCCAGCGGTCTGGCGTCGCGCTCACTGCCTGGGGGAGGCAGAGCATCCCTCCCGGCAGGGTCCACGGCAGCAGCCATCGAAGCGCCTGCGCGGGCTCGGCGATGGCCTGAGCGATCGCCAGCGGCTGGGGACGCGGATCCAGGGTTTCGGCTCTCCCGAGCAGGGGCTCCGCGTTCGGGAGCGCGAGCTCGCGCAGCGCGGCGCGCTGAAAGTGATGTCTGCGCTCGCGCGACTCGACGAGAATAACGTGCGAGGCAGGTTTCAGGATCGCGAGCGGAATACCGGGGAAGCCCGCGCCCGCTCCGAGATCGACGATGCCCGATGTGTCTGGGAGTGCGGCCGCGAGTGCGATCGCGTCCGCGCAGATGCCGGAGATGATCGCCGCGAAGCCGCGCTGCCCCGTCAGGTTGGATTGGCGGCTCCAGAGGGCGAGGGCTTCGCAGAGCCGCAGCAGCTGAGCCCCGGATTTCCCCGGATCGAAGCCATGCAGGGACAGGCGGGAATCGATCTCGGCGGCCGCACTCTGTTCCACGTGGAACGCCCCTGGTGGTTCCACGTGGAACGCCATCGGCGAAGAGAACGCGTTCCACGTGGAACGGAGGGCGATGATCCCCAAGGGACAGAGGCGCTCGCGCGGCCTCGCCGGACCATGGCCCAGCCGTGGAGCTACAGCGCGCGGCCCCTACCGGGTTCCCTCACTCCCTGTTACTGGCCCGCGCGGTCGCGCGCGCGTCCTCGAACTCGGGCGCTCCCTTCGGAACGACCACGACCTGGCGGTAGCGCCCCTCTCCGCGGCTGATCGTCGCGACCTCCCCATTGTCGCGCAGGGCGACGTGAATCAGGCGCCGGTCCCTGGGGTTCATGGGGTCGAGCGCGACTGCGCGGCCCGTCTCGCAGGCGCGTCGCGCGACGCGCTCCGCCACCTTCTGCAGGAAGGCCTCGCGATCCTCGCCCTCGGCCTCGAAGTCGACGACCACACGAACGGCGTCCCCCTCTCCCGCGAGCCGCATCGCGACCTGCTGAGCGAGGAGCTGCACCGCCTCGGTCGCACGGCTGTCTCGACTGCTGATCCCGTCTCCGACCGCTCCGCGCACCTCCACGATCAGCAGATCGTCCTGGGTGGACTCCGAGATCGAGAAGTCGCCGACGTTCATTCGCTCGAGCAGGCCGTGCACGAAGCGACCGATCTCACCGAGGTCGCCCTGGACACTGCCGACGGACGGCTCGCCAGGGAGCTCCGGTCGCTGCTCACGCGCCTCCTCGAGCGGCTCGCGAGGCTCTCCGCGCGCCTCCGAGCGGAACTCGCCTCGGGGCTCCCGCGCTCGCGGCTCGCGCTCGCGATCGCGGCCGCCCCGGCGCTCACCGCGGCCTCCGCGACCGCCGCGATCACCTCCCCGGCCCCGATCGCCGCGACCGCCGCGCTCCTCGCGGCCTCCCCGCTCCGAGCGCTGGCCCTCATGCCCGCCGCCGCTGCGAGCCGAGCTCGGTCGCGATGGGCCCGCGCTCGCCTTCAGTCCCGCAACGATCAGCGCCCGGCCCGCGAGCCCATAGACGGCGCTGTCCTCGAATTCGCGAATCGCGAGCTCCCCGACCTCGACGCCGAAGAAATGGACTGCGCGCTCGACGGCGGCCTCTCGCGTTTCGGCGACGAACTCCTGCATCTCGCTCATGCGGTCGTACATCTGGGTCCCTTTCCGAGCTGCGCGCTCGCGCTCACTTGAGGCGGCTTCCGATCCAGCGCTGGTGTGCGATCGCCAGCACGTTGCTGACCATCCAATACAACACCAGGCCGGACGGGAACTGGTAGAACATGAAGGTCATCATCACCGGCATCAGGATCAGCATCATGCGCGCCTGTGCCGGATCCATCGAGCCCATCGGTGTCAGCTTCTGCTGCACGACCATGCTGGCGCCCATCAGGAGGGGCAGCACCCGCACCGGCAGATCGAGACCCGGTAGCACGAAGAGCTGCTCGGGAATCGAGAGGTCGTCGATCCACCCTACGAAGGGCGCCTGGCGCAGATGGATCGAGCCGCGCAGCGCGTAGTAGAGGCCCACGAACACCGGAAGCTGCAGCAGCATCGGGAGACAGCCGCCGATCGGATTGACCTTCTCCCGGCGGTAGAGCTCCATCATCGCTTCGGATTGCTTCTGCCGATCGTTCGCGAACTTCTCCTGCAGCTCCTTCTGCTTCGGAGCCAGAGCGCGCATCCGCTCCATCGAGCGCATCTGCCGATTCGTGAGCGGCAGGGTCGCGACGCGGACCAGTACCGTGACCAGGATGATCGCGACGCCGTAGTTCGGGACCAGCGCGTAGAGCGCGCTCAGCAGCCAGCCGAAGAAGTGCGTCAGCGGTTCGACCCAGCGCCAGCCGAGATCGATCGAGCGGCTCAGCTCGCTTCCCGCGGCTAGCAGGCGCTCCTCCTCTTTTGGGCCGAAATACCCCCGAAACTCCTGCGCTACGCGCGCGCCGGGCGGAAGAGCCACCGGCTCGAAGCCGACGCTGACGGCGGCTCGCTCGCCCGGTTCGAGAGCGCGGAACAGCGCCGTCGCTCGCCCGGCGTGGTCCGGGGCGAACGCTCCGAGGAAGTAGGGGGTCTGCTGCCCCGCCCAGTCGATACCTCCGCTGAGCGCAACCTCGGGCTGCGCGGCGCTGAAGAAGCCCGCCACTCCGAGCGACCCGAGGAGGTGCTGCGTCAGACCATCCTGGTGCAGTGCTGCGAGACCGAGCTCGGTGAAATCCGGGCCCGACTGCTGTCCCACCTCCCACTCGACACCGAACGCCGGCTCGAGCTGCGAGCTCGTCCGATTCTCGATCTCGAGCCAGAGCTGGAAACGGTAGTCGTCCTCTGCGAACTCGTAGCGCTTCCGAACCACGAGGCCCGCGTGCGAGAGCGAGAACGAGAACTCCAGCGGACCGGCCTGCTCGACCTCGAACACGGCGTCGCCGAGATCCCCGACGCGGAGCTCGCGCAGCGGCGTCCGCACCCGGGCCGGCTGCTCCTCGCCCGCCATCAACAGCCGCACCGGCGCAAAGTTGCGCCTCGAGCCCTCGTGGAACTGCCGCAGCTCCCAGCCGACCAGCGCGGCTCCGCGATTCGAGATGCTCGTACGGTAGAGCGGCGTCTCTACCTGCCAGGTCCGCTCGGGGCCGCTCGGCAGCGCAGAGGTCTCGGGAGCCACAGTGGCCGGGGCAGCAGGCACCGAAGGCCTCTGTTGCTCGGCTGCTGCGGCCTGCCCGCGAGGCTCCCCTGCGGTAGGCGAAGCCGCGGGCTGCGGGACGGCCGGCTGCGGGGGAGTGACGAATCTCCACCAGAAGACGAGAACCAGGAAGGAGAGCGAACAGGCGAGAAGGAGATTTCGATCCATGCGCGAACCTAAGGTGCTGGATCGAGGCCAGCGGGGATGCCCGGACGGCAGCGCAGCACGCGGCCGAGAGAGAGAGCCGCGCCGCGCACCAGGCCGTGCCGCGAGAAGCACGCGACCGCGTATTCGGAGCAGCTCGGCTCGAAGCGGCATGCGCCACCGAGCTGAGCCCCCAACAGCCCCCGGTAGAGCTGAACCAGGCCGACGCCGATCCAGCTTCCAACGCGGTGTCGGGGCTCAGCGCAGCGCGCTCTCACGCAAGACCTTCGACTGCTGGACCTGTTTCGTAAGCACGGCTGCGACCTCGGATCCCGAGAGTCGAGCTGCCGCATCTCTCGCGATGACGACGAGATCGACTGAGCTGCCAATTCTGCAGCGGAAGCTGCGGAACCACTCGCGGATGCGCCGCTTCACGCGGTTCCGCACCACCGCATTGCCCACCTTCCGGCTCACCGTCACACCAAGCCGCGCGTTGATGGGTGCTTCGTCCCACAACTCCGCGGCTCGCAACGCAACGAGAACGATGAACGCCGGTCCAGCGATTCGTTCACCAGCTCGCTGCAGCCTGCGGAAGTCACTGGAGCGCCTGAGCCGCTCCCGACGCGAGAAACCGCCCGTACCGGCGGTCACCCCTATTTCTTCGCGGTGGTGACGGCAATCCGCTTGCGGCCCTTCGAGCGCCGTCGCCGAAGTACCTGACGACCACCGGCTGTGCGCATCCGTGCCCGGAACCCATGCGTCCGACGGCGACTCGTCCGGCTCGGCTGGTACGTGCGCTTCATCCCGGCACTCCGAGCGCGCCGGTCACCTGCTTCGAGGTGAGCCCGCGCCTCTCTCTCGCTCGACCCTGGAACCCGCGCCCACAGCCCGGGCGCGAACGCGGCAGGCTAGCCGCTCCCGAGACGCCGTGTCAACGCTCGACCGGTGCCTCTCCGACGACAGACGCGCGACACGAGCGGGGTCCGGCACACGCTTTCCGGGACACCCCCGCGTGATACCATCGGCTCGCTCCGGGGGTGGAGCGCCCGTTCTGGACCACGTCGCGATCTGCGAGTGCTCGATCGGCACGCGTTATGTCGTCTCCGCGACGCGCCGGTGCCAGTGCTCTCATGGGTGTCTGGCACTTTTGTCGCGAGCTCGCTGCTTCACTACTCCCGCTGCTGAAAGAAATCTCTAGATGGAATCAGACGGAGTCAGAGCGCGATGAAGCTGACAATCGCAAAGTCGGATCTCCAACGCGGCCTGGCGCGGATCCAGTCCGTAGTCGAGCGCCGCAGCACGATGCCGATTCTCGCGAACGTGTTGCTCACTGCCGAGAAACAGAAGGGCGGAAGCACACTCGAGCTCGCTGCAACCGATCTCGAGGTCGGGATCCGCAGCGTCCACGAAGCGGAGGTGTCGAAGCCCGGATCGATCACGATCGGAGCCAAGAAGCTCTTCGAGATCGTTCGCGAGCTGCCGGACGAGCGGGTCCTGCTCCAGGCGAGCAGCGAGGGTTTCCTCGATCTCCAATGTGCGCGCGCGCGCTTCCATCTCGCAGGCACGGCGGGCGAGGAGTACCCGGCGCTCGCGACCGTCTCCCCCGAGCGCGCGATGCGTTTCCCGGCAGTGCTGCTCAGTCAGATGATCGAGCGGACGCTCTACGCCGCGTCGGTCGACGAGACGCGATACAACCTGAACGGTGTCTTCGTCGAGCACTTGAGCGACGTCGGAAAGATCCGCATGGTCGCAACCGATGGGCACCGCCTCGCGTGCTGCGATCGCAGTCTGGGTGCGGAGATCTCGGGACTCGGCAAGGGCGTGATCATTCCGAGAAAGGCGCTGTCGGAGCTCAAGAAGCTCGTCGACGAGGACGGTGCGGACGAGATCGAGCTCGGCTTCGAGGGCAACAGCTGCCTCGCGCGGAGCGCTGGCGTCACTCTGGTGATGCGGCTGATCGAAGGCGAGTTTCCAAACTACCGGCAGGTGATTCCGCGCGACCCGGCGCGGAGGGTGATCCTCGCTGCGGAGCCGCTCAGCCACGCGATCCGACGCGTCGCACTGCTCTCCGCCGAGCACAGCCGGGCCATCAAGGTCGAGCTCCAACCGGGAACCCTCGTCCTGTCCTCGAGCAACCCGGACCTGGGCGAGGCCCGGGAGGAGACCGAGCTGGACTACGCAGGCGATGCGATCGCGATCGCTTTCAACGCGCGCTACCTGCTCGATGCCACCGCGGCGAGCGGCGCCAAGGAGCTCGAGTTCGCGTTCCAGGATGCCCTCTCGCCCGCGCAGCTCGTACCCACAGACGATCCCGACACCCTCGCGGTGGTGATGCCGATGCGCCTCTGAAGAGCGCCGCAGCGCGCCGCAACGAGTTCCAAAACAGCGGTTGATGGGCTCCCGATCTCTTCCCTGCGACCTAGCCTTCCGGTACTCTCCGCCCACCCCCGTAGCGGGTCGACTCGTGTCGCACCCGCGTCAGCGAGCGCCGCGCTCGACGCGTGACTCACCGAGGGTCCGAGTTCGAACGCAGGAACGGGCGCGAAGCGGGTAGCGGGACCGATCCGCTCCCCAGGGGAACCGATCAGGGACGCCAGGTGGCTTACGACGCGAGTTCGATCGAGGTCCTCGAGGGCCTCGAGCCGGTGCGCAAGCGCCCGGCGATGTACATCGGGACGACTGGGCCCGACGGCTTGCACCACCTCGTCTACGAGGTGGTCGACAACTCGGTAGACGAGGCCGTCGCCGGCTTCTGCCGCGAGATCGCGGTCGTCATCCACCAGGACAACAGCGTCACCGTCAGCGACGACGGCCGCGGCATTCCCGTCGACATGCACGCGACCGAGGGCAGGCCCGCCGCCGAGGTGGTGCTCACCAAGCTCCACGCAGGCGGCAAGTTCAACGACAGCACCTACAAGGTCTCGGGCGGTCTGCACGGCGTCGGTGTCTCGGTCGTGAACGCGCTCTCGGAGCGCCTCGAGGTCGAGATCCGGCGCGACGGGAAGGTCTGGCGCCAGACCTACGCGCGCGGAGAGCCGATCTCGCCCTTCGAGATGATCGGCACCACCGACAAAACGGGCACGCGCATCACCTTCAGCGCCGACCCGGAGATCTTCTCGAGTCTCGACTTCTCCTTCGACGTCCTCTCCCAGCGGCTGCGCGAGCTCTCCTTCCTGAACGCGGGCCTGCGCATCCAGATCCAGGACGAGCGCAGCAACAAGAGCCACGACTTCTGCTACGAGGGCGGCATCGTCTCCTTCATCGAGCACCTGAACCGCGCCCGCGCTCCGCTGCACCAGCCGCCGATCCTGATCTCGGGCGAGCGCAGCTTCACCGGCAAGCAGGGCGAGGTCGTCGTCGGGATCGAGATCGCGATCCAGTACAACGACTCCTACAACGAGGCCGTCTACTCCTTCGCCAACAACATCAACACGGTCGAGGGCGGGAGCCACCTCGTCGGCTTTCGCACGGCGCTCACGCGCACCTTGAACCGCTACCTCGCGGTGCAGGCGCGCAACGGCAAGGAATCCGCCGAGACACTCTCGGGCGACGACGTGCGCGAAGGTTTGACCGCCGTGATCTCCGTCAAGGTCCCCCAGCCCGAGTTCGAGGGGCAGACCAAGACCAAGCTCGGCACGAGCGAAGTGCGAGGGCTCGTCGAGGCGCTCATCTACGAGCAGCTCGGCGCACACCTCGAGGAGAATCCGGCCACCGCAAGGCAGATCGCCGCGAAGGTCCAGGAGACGGCGCGCGCGCGCGCAGCCGCGCGCAAGGCCAAGGACCTAGCCAGGCGCAAGGGCGCGCTCAACGACCACAGTCTCCCGGGCAAGCTCGCCGACTGCCAGGAGCGCGAGCCCGAGCGCTGCGAGCTCTTCATCGTCGAAGGCGACTCCGCCGGCGGCACCGCCAAGCAAGGGCGCTCGCGCGAGACCCAGGCGATCCTTCCGATCCGCGGCAAGATCCTGAACGTCGAGCGAGCGCGCCTCGACAAGATGCTCTCGAGCGCCGAGATCCAGGCGATCGTCGCCGCGATCGGCTGCGGCATCGGCGACGACTTCGACGTCGAGAAGTCGCGCTACCACAAGATCATCATCATGACGGACGCCGACGTCGACGGCAGCCACATCCGCACGCTGCTCCTGACCTTCTTCTACCGCCAGATGCGCCCGCTGATCGACCGCGGCTACCTCTACATTGCGCAGCCGCCGCTCTACAAGCTCAAGCGCGGGCGCTCCGAGCGCTACATCAAGGACGAGCGCGCGCTCGAGGCGCATCTGCTCGACCTCGCCCTCGCGAGTGCGCAGGTCTTCTGCGCCGGGCAGGCGACGCCGCTCGCACCCGACGCGCTGCGCGAATTCCTGGCCGCGGCGAGCCACTACCGGCGCTACCTGGACCGCCTCGCGCTGCGCCGACTCGACGTGCGCGTGATCGACGCCGCCGTGCTCGGCGGACAGCCGCGGCTCGCGGACCTCGCCGATGCGGCGCCCCTGCTCTCGCACGTCGCCCCCGCGCTGCTCGAGCGCGTGCGCGCCCTCGACCCGGACCCCGGCCAGATCCAGGTCCGCGTGGAGGCGGATCCGGAGCACCGCGCGCAGCGCCTCGTCGTCGACACACGCCGCGCGGGCGTCGACTTCGCGACCCGCTTCGACACCGAGTTCCTGCGCTCGTCGGACTTCGTGCACCTGCTCGAGCAGGCGGAGGCGATGGCGCGCATCGGCTCGGGTCCCTTCCGGGTCGTCGCAGGCGAGCAGCCGCCCGAGGAGGTCCTGACCGGCACCCAGCTGCTCGAGCGCCTGCTCAAGCTCGGCGAGAAGGGTCTCACGATCCAGCGCTACAAGGGCCTCGGCGAGATGAATCCCGAGCAGCTCGCCGATACTACGATGGACGCCGCGCTGCGCACGCTGCTCCAGGTCCGCGCGCCCGACGAGTTCGAGGCGGATCTGGCCTTCGACACGCTGATGGGCGACGACGTCGTGCCGCGCCGCGAGTTCATCGAGAAGAACGCGCTCGACGTCAAGAACCTGGACATCTAGCCGTGGCCGATTCGCCGCCGCCCGATCTGCCGGAAGCCCCGCAGGCACCGCCGCCCGAGAATCCGTCGCACCAGCCCGTGAACATCGAGGACGAGGTCCGCCGCTCCTTCCTCGACTACTCGATGTCCGTGATCATCAGCCGCGCGCTGCCCGACGTGCGCGACGGACTGAAACCCGTCCACCGGCGCATCCTGTTCGCGATGAACCAGGAGGGCCTGCTCTCGACGCGGGCCTATTCCAAGTCCGCGGGCGTCGTCGGCGAGGTGCTCAAGCACTACCACCCGCACGGCGATGCGCCCGTCTACGACGCGATGGTCCGCATGGCCCAGGACTTCTCGCTCCGCTATCCGCTCGTCGACGGCCAGGGAAACTTCGGCTCGATCGACGGCGACCCGCCGGCCGCCTATCGCTACACCGAAGCGCGCCTCAACGCGCTCGCCGAGGAGATGCTGCGCGACATCGACCGCGAGACGGTCGACTTCGTGCCGAACTTCGACGGCGGAACGCTGGAGCCGGTGGTGCTCCCGACCCGCTTCCCGAATCTGCTCGCGAACGGCTCCTCGGGCATCGCGGTGGGCATGGCGACCAACGTGCCTCCGCACAACCTGCGCGAGCTCTGCGATGCGATCGTGCTCGAAGCCCGCAATCCCGAGTGCACGATCGCCGAGCTGCTCGAGAAGCTGCCGGGTCCGGACTTCCCGACGGGCGCGACGATCTGCGGCAGCGAGGGCATCCGCGCCGCCTACGCGACGGGCCGGGGTCTCCTCACCGTGCGCGCGAAGGCGCACCTGGAGCTGCACAAGAAGCGCGGTCCGCGCATCGTCGTGACCGAGATCCCGTACATGGTGAACAAGGCGATGCTGCTCGAGCGCATCGCCGAGCTCGTGCGCGACGGCAAGGTCGACGGGGTCTCCGACCTGCGCGACGAATCGAACCGCGAGGGCATGCGGATCGTGATCGAGCTGCGCCGCGATGCGCAGGACGACGTCGTCCTGAACCAGCTCTACAAGCTGACGCCGCTCCAGAGCACCTTCGGCGTGAACCTGCTCGCGCTCGTGAACGGCCGCCCCGAGACGCTCTCGCTCAAGCAGGCGCTGCGCCACTTCATCGACTTCCGCCGCGAGGTGATCGTGCGGCGCGCGACCTACGACCTCGCCCAGGCGGAGGCGCGCGCGCACCTGCTCGAGGGCTTCGCGATCGCGCTCGACAACCTCGACGAGGTGATCGCGATCATCCGCCGCTCGGACGACACCGCGGCTGCGCGCGAGCAGCTGATGTCGCGCTTCGAGCTGTCGGAGCGGCAGGCGACCGCGATCCTCGACATGCGGCTGCGCGCGCTCACCGCGCTCGAGCGCCAGCGCGTGATGGACGAGCTCGCCGAGCTGCGCGCGCGCATCGCGGACCTCCGGGAGCTGCTCGGCTCGGACTCGCGCATCCTCGACGTGGTGGTGCAGGAGCTGCTCGAGATCCAGGAGAAGTACGGAGACGAGCGGCGCACCGTGCTCGGCTCTCCGGTCGAGGGCCTCTCGACCGAGGACCTGATCGTCGAGGAGGACATGGTCGTGACCGTGTCGCACCTCGGCTACATCAAGCGCAACCCGCTCACGGAGTACCGCGCGCAGCGGCGCGGCGGCAAGGGCGTGAAGGGCATGGAGGCGCGCGAGGAGGACTTCGTCGAGCGGCTCTTCGTCGCGTCGACCCACGCCTACATCCTCTTCTTCACGACGCGCGGCCGCGTGCACTGGCTCAAGGTCCACGAGCTGCCGCAGCTCGGCCGTGCGGCGCGCGGCAAGGCGCTCGTGAACGTGCTGCAGCTGGCCGAGGGGGAGCGCGTCAAGACGACGCTTCCGGTGCGCAGCTTCGACGCCGCGGGCGACGACTACGTCGTCTTCGCCACGCGCAAGGGCGTGATCAAGAAGACGCGCCTCGATGCCTTCGCCCACCCGCGCCGCGGCGGCATCATCGCGATCAACCTCGACGACGACGACGAGCTGATCGGCGCCTGTCGGACGAACGGCCGCCAGCAGCTGATCCTCGCCTCGAGCCGCGGCAAGTCGATCCGCTTCCCCGAGGAGCAGGTGCGTCCGATGGGCCGCTCGGCCGGGGGCGTGCGCGGCATGTCGCTGCGCGAGGGCGACTCGGTCGTCGGCATGGAGATCCTCTCGCCCGGTGCGACGATCCTGACCGTCACCGAGCGCGGCTACGGCAAGCGCACCCCGCTCGACGACTATCGCCTCCAGGGCCGCGGCGGCCAGGGCATCATCACGATCCGGACGAGCGCGCGAAACGGCGCCGTCGTCGGCGTAGCCCAGGTCACCAACGAGGACGAGGTCATGTTCATCACCGACGGCGGCAAGGTGCTGCGCTCCCCCGTGCGCGGGATCTCGACGATGGGCCGCGCGACGCAGGGCGTGCGCGTGATGAACCTCGAGAGCGACGAGGCGCTCGTCTCGATGGCGCGGCTCGCCGAGCGCGACCTCGGCGACGCCGACGGCGAGGCGAGCGAGAGCGGCGGCGGGGACTAGGCGCGTGGCGACGCGCCGCAGCGAGCGCTCGCGCGCGCTCTTCGAGCGCGCGCGAGCCCGGATTCCCGGCGGAGTCAACAGCCCGGTGCGCGCGTACCGCGCGGTCGGCGGCGCGCCGCCCTTCGTCGCGAGCGGCTCCGGCGCGCGGATCACCGACGCCGACGGCAACGTCTACCTCGACTACGTCGGCTCCTGGGGACCGCTGATCCTCGGCCACGCGCATCCAGCCGTGCTCGCCGCGCTCGAGCGAGCGCTCGCGCGCGGCACGAGCTTCGGCGCGCCGACCGAGCTCGAGGTCGAGCTCGCCGAGCTCGTCTGCCGCGCGCTGCCCTCGGTCGAGAAGCTGCGCATGGTGAGCTCGGGTACCGAAGCCGCGATGAGCGCGCTGCGCCTCGCGCGCGGCGCCACCGGCCGGCCGCGGATCCTCAAGTTCGAGGGCTGCTACCACGGGCATGCGGACTCGCTGCTCGTCGGAGCCGGCAGCGGCGTCGCGACCCTCGGCATCCCCGGCTCGCCCGGCGTGCCCCCCGCGCTCGCAGAGCTCACGCTGCAGGCCCCCTACAACGATCTCGCCGCGACGGCGCAGGCCTTCGAGCGCTTTGGCCGCGAGATCGCGTGCGCGATCGTCGAGCCGGTGGCCGGCAACATGGGTCTCGTGCTGCCCGAGCCGGGCTTCCTCGAGGGCCTGCGCGAGCTCTGCGATCGGCACGGCGCGCTGCTGATCTTCGACGAGGTGATCACCGGCTTTAGGGTCGGGTTCGGCGGCGCGCAGCAGCGCTTCGGGATCCGGCCCGACCTGAGCTGCCTCGGCAAGGTGCTCGGCGGCGGTCTGCCCGCAGCGGCCTACGGCGGGGGGCGCGAGCTCATGGACCGGCTCGCTCCGGAGGGGCCCGTGTACCAGGCCGGGACGCTCTCGGGGAACCCGCTCGCGATGGCGGCGGGGCTCGCGACGCTGAACGAGCTCCAGCGCCCCGGCGTATACGAGCAGCTCGAAGCGCGCGCGGGCGAGCTCGCGAGCGGCCTCGCGCAAGCCGCCAAGGCGGCCGGGATTCCCTTCTGCAGCCGCTCGATCGGCGGCATCGCGGGCTTCTTCTTCCATCCGGGTCCGGTCCGGAACTTCGCCGAGGCCAGGGCCTGCGACGAGACGCGCTTCGGCCGCTTCTTCCACGGCATGCTCGAGCGCGGGATCTACCTGGCCCCCTCGGCCTACGAGTGCAGCTTCGTCTCGACCGCGCACGGGCAGGCGGAGCTCGACGCGACGCTCGCGGCCGCGCGCGAGGTGCTCGCGGAGATCGCGCGGGAGCCCGCTCGCTCTGCGTGATGGCCCGGAGCATCCGGGCTAGCATCGCGACGACCCGTGAAGGACAGCCAAGCAGAGCGCAGCCTGCGCTCGCGGCGGATGGGGGCGGCCTACCAGGGCGCCTTCGAGGCCGTGTTCGCAATTCTGATCGGGGTGCTGGCCGGCCGCTGGGCCGACGGCGCGCTCGGCACCGGCCCCTGGCTCCTGCTGCTCGGCCTCGCGATCGGCTTCGGCTCCTTCGTGCTCCGGCTGGTTCGGCTGGGTCGGCGGATGGAGCAGCTGGCCGGCCAGGGAGTGGAGTCCGAGCAGGCATGCGAGACGAAGCCCGAGCCCCCGCGGCCGCCCCGCGCTGGCCCCACGCCGTGAGCCGCGCGGCGATCGGCCGCACGAGCCTGGGCCTCACCGCGGTCGCAGTCGCGGCCGCGGCCTGGCTCGCCTCGCCGCTCTTCGCCGCGAGCCTCGCCCTCGGTGCGCTTTTCGAGCACCTGAACTTCCGCGGGCTCTATCGCTCCGCGGCCGCCCTCGTGCTACCCGATGGGCCCGACGGGCGGCGCGGGCTCTCGCTCATGGGTCCGCGCTTCGCGCTGCTGGCGGTCGCGATCGCGGTCGCGCTGGCGCTCGGCGCGCATCCCGTCGGGCTCGTGATCGGGCTCTCGCTCGTCGTGCCGGCGGCCGTGATCGAGGCCTGGCGCGTGCGACCGCCGGTGGATCCGACGGCGCCCGCGCTCGCGCCAGACGACGAGAGCTGGGAGCGCTGGGATCCGTGGCTCGCGCGCGAGCGCGAGGCGGACGAGGATGGCGAGGAGCCCACGTGAACATCTACCAGGCGCTGGGGGAGCAGATTCCCTGGGTCGTGCAGGCGGCGCTGCTCGCGAGCTTCCTCCTTCTCGCGGCGGGCTTCGCCGTGCGGCGCCAGATCGCGGCGGCGAACGGCGGAGTGGTCCCGGACGAGGGCGTCACGCTGCGAAACGTGCTCGAGATGGTCGTGGACGGCCTCTCGGGTCTCGCGCGCGACACGATGGGCGAGGAGTGGCGGCGCTATTTCCCGGTCGTCGGCACGATCTTCGTGTTCATCCTGGTGTCGAACGTGCTCGGCTTGATCCCCTTCTTCGGCGGCGCCACGAGCGACATCAACACCACGGCCGCCTGGGCGATCATCTCCTTTCTCGTCTACAACTACGTCGGGATCAAGACCCACGGCTTCTGGTACGTGAACCAGTTCCTCGGCCCGAGCTTCTTCGAGATGCATCTGTTCGGAAAGCACATCCACGTGCGCCCGCTCGCGCCGATCTTCTTCGTGCTCGAGATCCCGCTGCACTTCGCGCGCATCGTGACGCTCGCGCTGCGACTGCTGGCGAACATGTTCGCAGATCACACCGTGGTGGGCGTCTGGATCGGACTCGTGCCGATCGCCGTGCCCGCGATCTTCATGGGCCTGGGCCTGCTCGTCTGCGTGCTCCAGGCCTTCGTGTTCTCGCTGCTCACGATGATCTACATCGGCCAGGCGCTCGAGGAGGCGCACTAGCCGGTGTGCATTCCGCCCGTCCGCGCGGACGGGCACACCGCGCAGGCTCCCGCGAGGAGCCCAGAAGGAGACCCATGCGACGCTCGATCCGACTCTTGACCTACGCCGCGGCCCTGTTTCTCGTGCCGATGGCGGCCTTCGCCGAGGGCGAGCTGCCGGGCTCGTCGGCCTGGGGCTACGCGCTCGGCGCCGGCCTCGCAGTGGGCCTCGCCGGCCTCGGCTGTGGCATCGGCCAGGGCATGACCGCCGGCAACACCACGGCCGGCATCGCCCGCAACCCGGGCGCCGCGGGCTCGATGTTCACGAACTTCATCCTCGGCATGGTGCTGATCGAGTCGATCGCGATCTACGGCCTCGTGGTCGGCCTGCTGCTCGTGCTCGCGATCACCTGATCGGCGCGGGAAGGCCCGCGGCTCGCGCAGCGAGCCGGCGGCGCACGCAGGCGAGAGAGATGGGATACCAGGCGGGAGCTCGACGCGGTTCTCACCCCGTAGTTGTTGTCCCCGCACCGAACACTGCCCCCGCCCGGTATCCCGACCCGCCGCCCCCGGTCCCGTTAGAGGGGCATTGGCGGGTGCCGCCTTCCGGCGACGGGCTCTCGGCAGAGCAAGGCGCGTGCCAGCCCCTCGCGGGCTGGCGCGCGCGCAGCGCGCGCACCGCGCTCCGCGCGTGAACCGCCGGTCGCAGCGCGCGTGAACCGCGGTCGGCTGATCGCCTTCGAAGGTCTCGACGGGGCCGGCAAGAGCACGCAGCTGCGCCGGCTCGCTGCGGCACTGCGCGCTGCCGGGCACGCGACCGTCGAGACGCGCGAGCCCACCGAGGGTCCGATCGGCCGGCGGATCCGCGAGCGGGCCCGCTCCGGCGCGGCGGTCCCCGCCGAGGTCGAGTGCGGCTGGTTCCTGGAGGACCGCCGCGCCCACGTCGCCGACACGATCGAGCCCGCGCTCGCCGCGGGCCGCCACCTGCTCTGCGATCGCTATACGCTCTCGACCGTCGCCTACCAGGGCGCGCGCGGGCTCGACTGGCGCGCGCTCTTGGCCCAGGCCGAGCGCGAGTTCCCGCTGCCGGACCTCGCGATCCTGCTCGAGCTCGACCCCGCCGCGGGCCTCGCCCGAGTCGACGCGCGCGGCGCGCCGCGCGACCTCGCCTTCGAGCGCGCCGACTACCTCGAGCAGGTGGCAGGGATCTACCGCGCGCTGCGCTGCAGCTACCTCGAGCGGGTGGACGCGTCCCGCAGCGAGGAGGCAGTCTTCGCCGACGTGCTGCACTGCGCCGAGCGCCGGCTGGGGCTGGCTCGCGCGCGCGGTGCGGTGCTGCCGGAGCGGAGGGAGACGCGATGAGTGACGAGGCCGAGCCCGATCCGGAGCGGCTCAAGCACTACGCGAGGCACGTCTTCGGCGCGATGGGCGGCGCGATGACCGCGGCGATGATCTGCCTCGGCGACCGCCTCGGCCTCTACCGCGCGCTCGCCGGGAGCGGCCCGGTGACGAGCCGGGAGCTCGCGCAGCGCACCGGGCTCCACGAGCGCTGGCTGCGCGAGTGGCTCTACCAGCAGGGCGCCGCGGGAGTGCTCGAGCACCGCGGCGGCGAGCGCTTCGCGCTCTCGGCCGAGGGGCGCGCGGTGCTCGCCGACGAGAGCCACCCGGCCTTCGGGGCGGGCTTCTTCTCGCACCTGCCCGAGACCCTCTCGGTGCTGGACCGGCTCACGGAGTCCTTCCGCACCGGAATCGGGCTGCCCTACGACGCCTTCGGGCCCGGGGGAGCGGTCGGTGTCGAGCGCGGCTTCGCGCCCTGGTTCAAGAACTTCCTGGTTCCGCTCGCGCTGCCCGCGCTCGGCGACGTGGTTCCGCGCCTCGCGGCGGGCGCGAAGGTCGCCGACGTCGGCTGCGGCGCGGGCGTCGCGCTGATCGAGATGGCGCGCGCGTATCCGCGCTCGGAGTTCCACGGCTACGAGATCTCGCAGCATGCGCTCGCGCGCGCGCGCGAGAGCGCCGCTCGGGCAGGCCTCGCGAACGTCGCGTTCCACGACGCGGCGCGCGAGCCGCTGCCCGCGGGCGCCGACTTCGCGCTCGTCACGAGCTTCGACTGCCTGCACGACATGACCGACCCGGCGGGCGCGCTGCGCGCGATCCGGCGCGCGCTCGCCGCCGACGGCACCTGGCTCGCGGCCGACATCAAGGCGCGCGCGAGCTACGCGGAGAACGCCGAGAAGAATCCGATGGCCGCGATGATGTACGGGACTTCGCTCCTGACCTGCATGTCGTCGGCGCTCTCGGAGCCGGGCGGTGCGGGGCTCGGCACGCTCGGGCTGCCGGCCGAGAAGCTCGAGCGGATGGCGCGCGAGGCGGGCTTCCGCGAGTTCCACGAGCTCGACCTCGGCCATCCGGTGAACGCGTTCTACGTCGGGCGGCCCTAGCGCGCGTCTCCGCTCGCTGCCGGCGCGCCGCGCAGGAGGCGCCCCTTCCACACCGCGAAGAGCGCCGGGTAGACCAGCAGCTCGAGCGCGAAGGAGGTCGCGAGCCCGCCGACCATCGGCGCCGCGATGCGTTTCATCACGTCGGCGCCGGGGCCATCGCTCCAGAGCAGCGGCAGGAGGCCCGCCGTCATCGCGACCACGGTCATGAGCTTCGGGCGGATCCGGCGTGCGGCGCCCTCGACGATCACGTCCTCGAGGTCCGCTGCGCTGCGCAAGCGGCCTTCGGCGCTGCGCCGGGCGTGCGCGAGCGTCAGATACAGCAGCATCACGACTCCGGTCTGCGCGTCGAGACCCGCGAGCGCGATCAGGCCGACCCAGACCGCGACGCTCAGGTGATAGTCGAGCAGCCAGAGCAGCCAGACCGCGCCGATCAGCGAGAAGGGCAGCGCGAGCAGCACGATGCCTGTCTCGACCAGCGAGCCGGTGTTGAAGTAGAGCAGCGCGCCCACGAGCAGCAGCGTGAGCGGCACCACGAGCAGGAGCCGCGCGCGCGCTCGCTCGAGGTGCTGGTACTGGCCGGCCCACTCGAGGCGCACGCCGGCCGGGAGCTCGAGCACCTGCGCGAGGCGCTCCTTCGCGTCGGCGACGTAGTCGCCGATCGCGCGGCCCGTCACGTCGACGGTGACGAGGCCCACGAGCTTGCCGGCCTCGCTGCGCAGGAAGGGCGGGCCCATCGCGAACTCGAGCGAGGCCACCTGGGAGAGCGGGATCTGGGCGCCGGCCGGCGTCGCGACGAGGGTGCGCTCGAGCGCGGGCAGGTCCTCGCGGAAGTCGCGCGCATAGCGGACCAGGATCGGATAGCGCTCGCGTCCCTCGACCGTCTGCGAGACCACCACGCCGCCAATCGCGATCTCGATCGCATCGGAGACGTCGCGCACGCGCAGCCCGTGGCGGGCGGCGGCCTCGCG
>Ga0187893_10005003_pt1 | contig 24392 bp, 15 predicted proteins | sample MA1701074metaG_FD_139574 | JGI IMG/M metagenome (GOLD analysis project Ga0187893, IMG submission 139574) | White microbial mat communities from a basaltic lava cave in the Kipuka Kanohina Cave System on the Island of Hawaii, USA - MA170107-4 metaG ...
AGCCCGTGTCCAGCCTTCCATAGGCCAACCCATTCGTAATACAGAAGCCTACGTGCTGGATAGGCACCTGGAACCGGTTCCGATTGGCATTCCCGGTGAGCTCTTCATCGGAGGGGTCGGCGTAGCTCGGGGATATCTGGACAGGCCGGACTTGACCGCCGAACAATTCCTGCCCAACCCGTTTAGCCAGACAGAGGGGGCCCGGCTTTACCGAACAGGCGACAAGGTTCAGTGGGCAGACGGAAACTTGGAGTTTCTTGGGCGTCTCGATCACCAGGTCAAGATTCGAGGTTATCGAATCGAGTTGGGAGAGATTGAATCAGTGCTTCGCCAGCATCCAGACGTTCGGGAGGCAGTGGTTCTCGTGCGTGCTCAGAATTCAGGTGACAAATGGTTGGTCGGTTATGTCACAGCGCGGGTCCAGGACCACCCAGACTCTCGGGGGCTGAGGACTTTTTTGAAAGAGAGACTGCCAGACTACATGCTGCCAGCCGATTTCGTCTGGCTCGACAAGCTACCACTGAATTCCAGCGGGAAGCTAGATCGGCAGGCCTTGCCCGCGCCAGATCGGACGCGCCCTGAACGGGTAGTCGCCTTGGAAACTCCCGGAAGTGAAACCGAGAAGTCGCTGGCCGCAATTTGGATGGAGCTGCTGAACATCGATCAAGTTGGCCTGCGCGACAATTTTTTCGATCTAGGGGGCCACTCCTTGCTTGCGACGCAGGTCATTGCTCGAATTCAGTCTCGGCTTAACGCTGAAGTATCGCTGCGCGCTTTGTTCGACAGCCCAACCCTCGCAGAGTTAGCTCGCGTCATTGAGCAAGCACAGTTGAACCGACCAAGCCCGATTGAACGCATTCCCCGAAGACCTGCTGGATAAGTCACCGGTATTGCGTCGGGGCGCCGCGACGAAGCAGCCAGAAGGGAAGCCAGCGATTGCGGGCAATAGGAAACATGAGTAGCGAGATCCCAGAAGTATTCGTCTTTCCGGCTTCCTACGCCCAGCAGAGGTTGTGGTTCGTGGACCAGCTTGAACCCGCAACCGGACGTTACAACGTCCAGGAGGCCTTTAGGTTGCGTGGCCGACTCGATGTCTCCGCATTGCAACGCAGTCTGAATGAGATTACTCAGCGGCATGAGGCATTGAGGACGACGTTTGACAGCAACGATGGTGAACCTCTCCAGATCGTCCACTCTCATGCCATTTGCTGGTTTCGGTTGGTTGACGTTTCGCTGCCTCACGAAGTCGGCGAAAAGGAAGTCCTTCGACGGCTGGATGAAGAAGGGCAGCGGCCCTTTGACCTTTGTCAGGGGCCCCTGTTGCGCTGCTTTGTATTCCGTCTGTCTGACGAGGATCAAATCTTATTGTTGGTAATGCATCACATCATTTGCGACGGTTGGTCGATGACGGTGATTCGACGCGAACTGGCAGTACTTTACGCAGCGTTCTCGCGGGGGCAAGTGTCACCTCTAGTGCAACTGCAGCTCCAATATGCAGACTTTGCTGTTTGGCAGAGAAATTGGCTTCAAGGAGAAATCTTGGACAAGCAGATGAGCTACTGGCGTGCTCATCTGCAGGGGGTTCCTCGTAAGCTCGCCTGGCCGACCGGTCGACCGCGTCCTCAATCGCAGTCATTCCGCGGCCTGGCCTCGCGCCTGAGTCTGTCTGCGGAAAAGCTCCAGGCAATTAAGTCACTGAGTCGTCGAGAAGGAACTACCCTCTTTATGACTCTGCTGGCGGCTTTCCAAGCGCTCCTCTACGGCCACACAAAGCAACCCGACATCGTTGTCGGATCCCCAATAGCAAATCGTAATCGTGAGGAGATCGAGGACCTGGTTGGATTCTTTGTCAACACACTCGTGCTTCGCACTCGTCTCTCAGACGAGTTGACCTTCCGGGCTCTGTTGGCGAAGGTGCGTGAAGTTTGCTTAGAAGCATATGCTCATCAGGATCTGCCGTTCGAGATGATTGTGGCCCGTCTTAATCCGCCACGAGAATTGAATGCTGCGCCCTTCTTTCAGGTGATGTTTAGCCTGCAGAACCAGAATGAAGACACGCTGCTGATGCCAGATCTCCAGGTCACACGTATGACGCTGGACTGGGAAACTTCGAAGTTCGATCTAAGCTTGTACCTCTTCGAAAGTGATGATGGTCTGACGGGGTCATTGCGGTGCGCGATGGATCTGTTTGATCCGGCTGTGCCGGGAACAATAGCCTGCCAATTTCAGAGGCTCCTGGATCGGCTCATTGCTGATCCAGATGCGCGCCTCTCCGCGTTGCTGCAATCATTGGAATTGGCGGGCAGGCTCGAGTCGTGTTCAACCCTGAAGTCGCCCCAGAAAGCTCCGCAGGCCTCTGGGGAACACATTTCTCGGCGCCCCCCTACGGCCCCGCTCGAGCTATCCTTTGTCCAGGAGCGAATGTGGTTCCTTCAGCAGCTCGAGCCTGAGAGTGCGGTGTTCAACCGCGTCAAGGGCCTGCGCCTCCAGGGTCCGATGAATGTCGCACTCCTGTCCAGAGCTATTAACGAAATCGTTGGGCGCCATGAAATCTTGAGGCTTGCAGTTCCGGCCCTAGATGGAAAGCCTGCGCCCGTTGTTGCTCCTGAGCTACACATAAACGTGGTGCTTCAGGATCTGTCAGGATTGCCTGGGTGCGATGTCGAAGAAGAAACTGCACAGCGGGCAATGAAAGAGGCTCAGCAGCCCTTTGCTTTGGCCACAGCTCCACTACTGCGTGCCAGGCTGCTGAAGATTAGCTCTGACAGCCATGTGATGCTGCTTACTTTCCATCACATCATCTCGGATGCTTGGTCCGATAGTGTCTTCTGGCGGGAGCTGGAATATTTTTACAACGGTTTCTCCGGCGGAGAGTCCCCTGAACTTCCCGAACTCGCAATTCAGTACAGCGACTTTGCCTACTGGCAGCGGCAGATGTTGGAAAACAAGAGATTTGAAGAACACTGCTCCTACTGGGGGGAGAAGCTTTCCGGGAACCTTCCCGTTCTCAAGCTCGCTTTGGACCGACCGAGACCTTCGTTTATGGGCTCGCGTGGCGCTCGCCATTCTTTGGAGCTCGACCAAGAACTCACGGCAGCGCTCAAGGCTTTCAGCCGGCGCGAGGGCGTTACTTTGTTCGCAACGCTGGTGGCCGTGTTCACTACGCTGCTTTTCCGATATACGGGCCAGGAAGACGTTCTTATTGGAACACCTGCTGCGGGACGCTCGACAGTTGAGCTCGAAGGCCTGATCGGCCCGGTGCTCCGCACCCTTGTGCTACGAAATGACCTTTCTGGAAACCCAACTTTTCGAGAGGTCCTTGCGCGCGTCCGTCAAACAACCTTGGAAGCCATATCTAGGCAAGATTTGCCATTTGAGAAACTACTCGAAAAGCTTCAGCCGAACCGGTCGTTGAGCCATTCGCCGATCTTTCAGGTTCTATTCAACTTCAGGAACGTTCCGAAACAGCTTGTAAGCTTGCAACAGCTCAGCGCGACTGATTTTCCGGTCGAGACTACTGCTGCGTTTTTCGACATCGATTTTGATATTACCGAAACAAATGGGGTGCTGCAGTGTTCGGCTCGATATCAGAAAGCCTTATTTGATTTGGAAATGGTTTCCGGATTTCTTGAGCACTTCAAATCTCTGCTCGGAGCGGTCGTTTCGGCTCCAACGATGCATGTGTCGGAACTCCCTCTGCTGAGCCGAATTGAACAGCAAGAGTTTCTCCGAGAGTGCCAGGAGTGCCGAGAGGTATCAACACGCACAGCGTGTGTGCACGAGCTTTTCGAAAGCCGCGCGGCGAGCACACCTGACGCTCCTGCAATTGTGTTTGACGGCAGGCAAATGACGTATCACGAGCTGAGCGCCCGTTCAAACCAGCTGGCTTCCTATCTGCAGTGTCTCGGTGTGCAGCCAGAGACACGTGTGGGCCTTTACATGCATCGCTCGTCAGACCTGATTGTGGCCCTGCTGGGAGTCCTCAAGTCTGGTGGCGTCTTCGTACCGCTGGATCCTGCTTACCCGAAGCAAAGGCTTTCCTTCATGGTGGCTGATGCCGGGCTCGAGATCATCCTGACCCAGGAGAGTCTGGCCCCTTCCTTCGAAGATCATGAACTCGAGAACCCAGAAACGAACCCCAAGAGATCGAACCCAACCGTTTTGGTCATGGATCGAGATTGGAATAACGTTGCTAAGGAGGGCTATCCCTATCCACTGAGCAAAGTTTCCCAAGAGAATCTGGCTTATGTAATTTACACCTCGGGATCGACCGGGAAACCTAAGGGCGTGATGATTTCACACGGAGCTTTGGCGGCTTGTATTGCGAGCCTTATCACTGTGTATGAGATCGAGCCGACCGACCGTATCCTCCAGTTTGCTTCGATTAGTTTTGACGCGAGTCTTGAGGAGATATTTGGTGCATTGACACAGGGCGCAGCCTTGGTACTTCGGGACGACTCCGTGCTCGCCCCTCAGGACGTTCTTCGTCTCTGTCGACTGATGAATACAACTGTGTTGGATCTGCCGACTGCGTATTGGCACCAGTTGACCAGCACCTTGAATGAGAAGGAAACCGAGTTCCCCTCATGTCTGCGACTTGTTGTCATCGGGGGAGAAAGGGCTCTGCCAGAGCAGCTGGCCACCTGGATAAAGTTCGGTCCACGCGAGGTGCGCCTATTGAACAGTTATGGCCCCACCGAAGCGACGATAACCGCTACAGTCGGCGTTCTCAGCCAAGCGGTTCAGGTCAGCGAGGTGCCAATCGGTCAACCCCTAAGACATGTTCGCGCCTTGGTACTTGACGGGCAGCTGCGACCTGTTCCCAAAGGTGTGGCGGGTGAACTCTACCTTTCGGGCGCCGGCCTGGCGCGCGGGTATTTGAACCGAGCAGACACAACTGCTGATTACTTTATCCCCAATCCCTATGGTGTGGCGGGTACCCGTCTATACAGAACGGGCGACAAAGTTCGCCTTAATCGGGATGGTCAGTTGGTCTACTTAGGCCGGCTTGATCATCAGGTGAAGGTCCGAGGGTTCCGCATCGAGCTGGGAGAAGTCGAAGCTGGGGCCGTTGAACATCCATCCGTCCGCGAATGCGCCGTGGTCGCGCGGGAAGATTCGTCGCGTAGCGTTGGGCTTGCGGCATTCGCCGTTGTCGCGAGGGGCAGTAGACTCTCAGGAGGGGAACTCCGCCGCTTCTTTCAACAACGATTGCCCGACCATATGGTCCCCGCGTCGATCTTTATCGTTGACGCCTTGCCGCTGACTCCAGGCGGCAAGATTGATCGTCGAGCGCTGCAGACGTGGCCGATGGAGCTAGCCGCAGAGACGGATTACGTTGCTCCCCAAACTCCAGTGGAGCAGGCTCTGGCCGATATTTGGAAGGAGCTTCTCAAGCGTGATCGAGTAGGAGCCCATGACAACTTCTTTGAACTCGGTGGCCATTCGCTTCTGGCGACCCAACTGGTCGCTCGAATTTACCGAACCTTGGGCATACATTTGACTTTGCGCAAACTGTTTGAAACCCCCATCGTGGCGGACTTAGCACGAGCAGTTGTCGAACAAAAGGCTGAGCAAGTTGGAGAAGCACGGTTCCGCGAGATCCTTACCCAACTGGAACAAGTAGATCCACGGCTGCAGAGCTGTGCCAAACGAACATCTTGAAAGGAGCTAGTGAAATGAACTCTGACGACAAGGAAGACACGACAATCTATACCGTGGTTGTAAATCACGAAGAGCAGTACTCAATCTGGCCGAGTGATCGGGAAATGCCGCTGGGATGGAAGGATGCGGGCAAGTCGGGACTCAAGCCTGAATGCTTGGCTTACATCAAGGAAGTATGGACGGACATGAGACCGCTTAGTCTTCGGAAGAAGATGGAGGAAGATGCACGCAAGGGATGAAACGTGTGGGCCCAAGAAAGCATCCTGTGCTTCGATGCCTATGACCACCTCGGCTCTAGAGAAGACAATTTTCGGCTTGGTGGATTTCCATTCCAGACTTCGCCCGGATGCTGTCGCGCTGCTGGCCGAGGAAAGAAATCCACTGACGTACAAGCGCCTGGGCGCCCAGATCCAAGCAATCGCAGAGCGACTGAATCGGCTGGGCATCGGCCGAGGTGATCGCGTAGCCGTTGTGTTGCCCAACGGACCCGAAATGGCAGTTGCTTTTTTGGGGGTGGCCGCCTCCGCCACTTGTGCTCCCCTTAATCCTGCCTATCGGCCGGACGAATTCGATTTCTACTTGTCAGACCTTGACGCGAAAGCTCTGCTTGTCTCTGGCGGACTGGATTCACCTGCGGTTGTTAGCGCGCGAAAGCGAAAGATTCCTGTGCTGACGGTATCTGTAGAGGCAGCAGCAGGCATGTTTTGCGTCGACGGGCCAGAGCAACCGCTGGTGGGGAATGCGGGACTTGCCGGCGCAAATGACACGGCCCTCGTCCTTCATACCTCCGGAACGACTTCCCGACCGAAGATCGTTCCACTGACACATGAGAATTTGTGTTCTTCAGCATGGAACGTGCGAGCCACCCTTGGCCTCTCGACAACTGATCGTTGTCTAAACGTGATGCCTTTGTTTCACATCCACGGGTTGGTCGCCGCCCTGCTTGCCTCATTGGCTGGTGGCGGGAGCGTGGTTTGCACACCAGGCCTCGACGCGCCCAAGTTCTTTGAGTGGATGTCGGTTTTTCGCCCGACCTGGTACACCGCTGTCCCAACAATGCATCAGTCGCTCCTCGCACGCACGAAGGAGAATCGGGCAACAATCCAACGACACCCCTTGCGCTTTGTTCGGTCCTCCTCGGCTGCACTGCCGCCGCAAGTTATGGCGGGCCTGGAAGCGGCTTTCGGCGTTCCTGTGATTGAGGCTTATGGAATGACAGAAGCAGCTCACCAGATGGCAAGCAATCCGCTTCCTCCCGGCTTGAGCAAGCCTGGCACGGTGGGTCTGCCCGCCGGTCCTCAAATCGGCATCATGAATGAAGCGGGGAATCTGCTTCGAGGAGGAGAGACCGGGGAGATCGTGATTCGTGGCCCGAACGTGACCTCGGGCTATGAGAACAATCCAGAAGCCAATCAAACCGCTTTTGTGGACGGTTGGTTCCGAACGGGTGATCAAGGATTCATCGACGGCGACGGGTATCTTTCGATTACGGGCCGGCTAAAAGAGTTGATCAACCGGGGCGGAGAGAAGATTTCGCCTCGCGAAGTCGACGAGGTCTTGATCGATCATCCAGCCGTAGAACAGGCAGTTACGTTCGCCGTCCCTCATCCACAACTTGGAGAAGATGTGGGGGCGGCATTAGTTCTGCGCCGTGGCTTCAGCGCCACCGGAACCGAGATTCAAGAGTTTGCGGCAAATAAGCTGGCTTACTTCAAAGTGCCCCGATGGATTTGCTTTCTGGACGAGATCCCCAAGGGGCCTACCGGCAAAGTGCAGCGAATTGGACTGGCCAAAAGACTGGGCGTCGAGCCGATTGTGGAGGAGCGTCCGGACTACGTCGAGCCAGCAGCCCCTTACGAAAGGGGCATAGCAGAGATCTGGAGGGAAGTACTGAAGCAAGATCGAATTGGCCGTAACGACAGCTTCATAAACTTGGGCGGGGACTCAATCCTGGCGACTCGCGTGGTAGCCCGAATCCGGGAGAAGTTCAATTCGGAAGTTTCACTGCTGACCTTTTTCAATGCGCAAAGCCTAGCTGATCTAGCGCAGGTAGTTGGTCAGTTACAAGATTCCAATCCAGGCAGAGCAAACGATTCAAAAATTGGAAACTCACCATGATGCGTATAGCGGGAAGTCTTTGCGACGAACTGGCCGCGCTGGCCCTCAAGCAGCCTCATCAGCCAGCGATCCTGGCACCAGATCGAAAGGCTCTGACTCTTGATCTGCTGAAGACGCAAATCGACGACTCGGTTCGCCGATTAAGGACGTTTGGTATTAGGCGCAATGATCGCGTGGCGCTAGTGCTGCCAAGTGGTCCGGAGGCCGCCGTTGCCTTCATCGCGGTTGCGTCCTGCGCCACCTGCGCTCCGTTGAATCCAGCCTACCGAGTTACGGAACTTAGATCCTATCTACGCGACTTGAGGCCCGTGGCTGTCATCCGACAAGATTCAATGGATTCCGGGATCGGAGAAGTGGCCGAGGAATTTGGCATCCCGGTTATCCGGCTTTGTCCCGAGACTCACAAGGAAGCAGGCCGATTCAGTCTCACAGGTCCAGCTTCGTTGCCGGAAGCAACAGAATATTTTGCTCAGCCTGACGATGTTGCCCTGGTCTTGCAAACTTCAGGAACAACTTCGCAGCCAAAACTTGTGCCATTGACTCACGCCAATCTATTGTCTTCAGCTCTCAATAACCAGGTAACTCTGCGCCTATCTCAGGACGACCGATATTTAAACATCATGCCTCTTTTTCATGCTCACTCTTTGCTGCTCATCCTTAGCTCGCTGCTTTCAGGCGGTAGCGTCATCGCAGCACCAATGTTTGAACCGGGCCAGTTCTTCAGATGGTTGGATGAAATGAAGCCCACTTGGTATTCGTCCGCTCCCGCCTTGCATCAAGCGATTCTTGCCGAGTCTGCGGACAACCTTGACATCATTGCTCGGCGACAGTTGAGGCTCATTCGCTCCTCAGCGGCTCCGTTGCCGATCCAGGTCATGGCGGAACTTGAACGAGTTTTTCAGGTACCGGTTATTGAAGCTTACGGGATGACCGAGGCACCGTTCCCCGTGACAAGCAATCCACTTCCTCCTGGCCAGCGGAAACCAGGGTCGGTGGGTATCCCGGCGGGGCCTGAAGTGGCAATCATGGACAAAGCTGGAAACTCGATACACACAGGCGTGGCAGGTGAAGTGGTTATCCGAGGAGATAATGTGATGCGCGGATACGAAGATAATTCCGCGGCTAACCAAATGGCTTTTTGGAACGGTTGGTTTAGATCGGGCGATCAAGGATATCTCGACGGCGAAGGCTATCTCTACATCACAGGCAGGATCAAGGAAATCATCAACCGTGGTGGGGAGAAGATCTCACCTAGAGAGGTGGAAGACGCTCTGCTGGATCACCCCAAAGTTGCTGAGGCTGTGGCCTTTGCGGTCCCACATGTGAGTTTAGGCGAGGATATCGTCGCCGCGGTTACATTAAAGACGGCCCCTCTCCAAGATGATCTGCGTCGATTCTTGGCAGGGCGACTCGCCGACTTCAAAGTGCCCAGACAAGTCCTTGTTCTGTCTGAGATCCCTAAGGGCCCCACCGGCAAAGTACAGCGTTCACGTCTAGCAGAAGAGCTCGGATTCGGTTCGAGAGCCCGCCCCGAGGGACGATCGCGGCGCATCTTGTTAAAGCATCATGGATCGCTCCAACAGTCTGTGGCTGCGATCTGGGGCGATGTGCTTAGGCTGGACAACATCGGTGCTGAGGACAATTTCTTCGAACTGGGCGGCGACTCGATCAAGCTGACTCAGGTCGTTTCCCGCCTTCGGGCTGAGTTAAAGGCGGAAATTCCAGTTCGCCTTTTGTTTGATTACCCGAGCCTTGATGTGTTTGCCGAAGAGTTGCGCAAGGAGCTATCTAACCTAGGTAGACTGACGTAATCGCGAAGGAAGGCCCTTCGGGTCTTGCTGGGGAGATCTTCAAGGCGTCGCTCCGTCAACGGTTGAGCTGCCTGAGAGTTGGAACATTTTGAACATCTGACAAACCCTCAGACCAAGGAGTTGAGAAGTCGAACCTACAATATGAATGATCTTCGACAGCGTTTGGCGAGTCTTTCTCCTGCCCAAAGGGCCCTGTTAGAACAGAGGCTGACAGAGACCCAAACCCCTCCACGGCAGGCAACTTCCGATAAACAACCCAGGCAACGCACGGGTGGGCCGGCGGCCCTCTCATTCTCTCAGCAGCGGCTGTGGTTTCTGGATCAGCTCTTGCAGGGCAACTCCCCCTACAGCATCCCCACGGCGGTTCGTCTTTCGGGTTTGCTGGATGTTTGTTGCCTGGAGCGCAGCATTAACGCCGTCATAAGGCGGCATGAGGTCTTGCGAACAAACATCAAGAGTGTGCAGGGGCGCCCTTTTCAGATAGTCGCAGACGAATGGTCGCTCAAGATGGCGATCATAGACCTCAGTACGCAACCCGAGGCAGGCAAAGAATCCGAGGCTTCGCGAATTCTGACTGAGGAGGCCCAACGTCCTTTCGATTTGGCCCAGGATTTGATGCTGCGAGCGACGTTGGTCAAGCTATCCTCACAGGAGCACATCCTTCTGCTCGTCACGCATCATATCGCGTCCGACGGTTGGTCCATGGGAATCCTGACGCGAGATTTGTCCCATTTCTATGAGGCTGGTATTAGCGGACGTCCGAGCAGCCTGCCAGAACTGCCGATTCAGTACGCAGACTATGCGGAGTGGCAGAGGGGCTGGCTGCAAGGAAAGGTGCTCGAGGAGCAGCTCGACTACTGGAAGAAAAAGCTTGCTGGTGCTCCGAATCGTCTGGACCTTTCGACCGACCGGCCTCGTCCGGCTGTTCAAAAATTCCGAGGAGCCAGCCGACAGCTGCATCTATCTCCCGAACTCACACAAGGTCTGAGAGCGTTGAGCCTGCGTGAGAAAGTCACACAATTCATGACATTGCTCGCGTCGTTCCAAGTGTTGTTGTTCCGCTACACAGGACAAGAGGACGTTGTCGTGGGATCTCCCATAGCAGGACGCAATCGAGGAGAAGTTGAGGGACTCATCGGGTTTTTCGTCAATACGCTGGCTTTACGAACGGACCTATCAGGTGATCCAACCTTCTTAGAAGCCTTGCGCCGCGTGCGAGAAGTGGCGCTGGAGGCCTACGAGCATCAGGACCTACCCTTTGAGAGGCTGGTGGAAGAACTGCAGCCTGAGCGAAGCTTGAGTCACAACCCGCTCTTCCAAGTGATGTTCATCCTTCAGAATGCACCCAGCTCATCGCTGCAGCTATCTGGGCTTCAAGTGCGCCCAACCCGACTGGTAACGGAGAGAGCTCACTTTGACCTGACTCTATCAATAAGCGAGCGTCGGTCGGAGCTTATCGCAAGACTGTCTTACTCTACCGACCTCTTTGACGGCACGACGATCGAGAGGATGTTGGGACATTTTGAGGTTCTGCTTGAGGGAATTGTCGACCGACCGGATCAGCGAATCTCACGTTTCCAGTTGTTGAAGGACACAGAACGAAGGCAACTCGAGGAATGGAATAGAACCAGCAGCCAGTATCCGCGGGACAGAGACCTTCCTCCGCTCTTCGAGGCGCAAGCGGAACGAACACCCGAAGCTGTGGCCTTGGAGCTTGAAGAGGAGCGTTTGACCTACTCGGAACTGAACCGCCGAGCCAATCAGCTGGCTCACAAGTTGAAGAAATTGGGCGTAGGGCCGGATGTGTTGGTGGGGCTCTATCTGGAGCGCTCGTTGGAGACGATGGTAGCCGTCTTAAGCGTTCTCAAGGCAGGCGGGGCGTACATGCCATTGGACACTGCATATCCCCAGGATCGTCTTGGCTTCATGCTGGCCGATGCCAATCCAAGAGTCGTGGTTACGCAGCAGAAACTGCTTAAAAGGATTCCAGACCAGAAATCGCCGATCCTCTGCATAGATTCAAAGTCAGAATCGGTCGCAGCAGAGAGCTCGGAGAACCCAAAACTTGAGAGTGTCCCCGGGAACCTAGCGTATGTCATCTACACGTCGGGATCGACAGGCAAGCCCAAAGGAGTCGCCATGACTCGTCTGGCACTTGTTAACCTCATCACCTGGCAAGGCAGGGTGTCGAACTCGAATGAATCAACGCGAACGCTTCAGTTCACTTCACTCAGTTTCGACGTTTCCTTCCAAGAGATCTTTTCGACCTGGTGCAGCGGGGGGACGCTTGTGTTGATCCAAGAAAGAATACGTAGGGATTCGCTCGCACTCTTACACTTTCTTCATAACAAAAGAATTAATCGCTTGTTTCTGCCGTTCATTGCGCTGGAACACCTAGCAGAGACCGCCGCATATTGTGAGGTTTTGCCCTCAGCACTGAAGGAAGTCTACACGGCAGGTGAGCAACTGATCATCACTCCTAAAATCCTGGGCTTACTTGAAAAACTCCCGGAATGTTCCCTTCACAATCATTACGGCCCATCGGAAAGCCACGTTGTTACAGCGCACACACTTCCTGCTTCGAGGGATCAGTGGCAACCACGCCCGCCCATTGGGTGTCCCATCGAGAATTGTCAGGTTTACATTCTGGATCATCACCTGAGACCAGTTCCAGTTGGGATTGCTGGGGAGTTGTTTATTGGCGGAGGCTGTCTGGCTCGCGGCTATCTTGATCGGCCAGAACTGACGGCAGAGAAATTTGTTCCCAACCCATTTGCACAGGGTGGGATTGGTCGACTCTACAGAACAGGTGATTTGGCCCGGTACCTGCGTGATGGAAACATTGAGTTTCTAGGCCGCTCTGATCGTCAGGTCAAGCTTCGTGGCTTTCGTATTGAATTGGGTGAGATCGAGTCCGTGCTGGTTCGACACCCTAGGGTAAGGGAAGCGGCTGTGGTGGTTCGGGAAGACGTTCCGGGCGAACAACGCTTAGTCGCTTACCTTGTTGGTTACGGCGGGCGCGCCCGCGAAGTTGGAGAGCTAAGAGGTTTTCTGAGCAAAGAGCTGCCGGACTACATGGTGCCTTCAGCCTATGTGTTTTTGGATGCCCTGCCGCTCACTCCCAGCGGAAAAGTCGATCGCCGGGCGCTCCCGGCAGTTTCCAGAGTGGAGAGAGCGTTGTCTGAAAGATACGTGGGCCCCCGAGATGCGATTGAGAGAAAGTTGACCAAGATCTGGGAGGAGTTGTTGGGCGTTGGAAGGATTGGAGTTAAGGACAGCTTCTTTGATTTGGGAGGGCATTCCTTACTGGCAATGCGGCTGATTGCTCGAGTCGAGCAGGAACTGCGCCGAACGTTTTCTCTGGCAGACTTGTTTCAATCGCCGACTGTGGAGCGCCTCGCCCAGAAGCTACAAAGGCGGTTGTCGGCGCAACTGCCACTGTTGGCGCCTCTGCGCAAATTTGGGTCGAAGCCACCGGTGTTTGTTCATGGCGCCAGTTTTGAATTGAGTCGATATGTTGATATCGACCAGCCGTTTTTTGGCCTGGAGCCTCATGGGCAAGGCGGGCGGCGGGCGCCAGACACGGTCGAAGAGATGGCTGCAGACTATTTGCAGCAAATTCGTGCTGTGCAATCGCAGGGGCCCTATTTCATCGGAGGCTACTCGCTTGGTGGGGTGGTAGCTTACGAAATGGCGCAACAGTTGCGTCGGTCTGGACAAGTAGTAGGATTGCTAGTCTTGATTGATCCCACGTCGCCCCGTTTCTGGATTCCTACCAGTTCACCGCCTTCGAGTCAACTGTCGGTTTCAAATTACCGTTTGGCTCTGCGTCGCGAATGGAAAAACTTCAGAGAACTCGCGGGGAAAGATCTGGCGGAGTACGTGACAGCCGCCCTGAAATGGAGGAGCGAGAGCCTGTACGGAGTGGTCAAGCTACGGATATGTCAATTGTATCTAAAGTTTGGGCTTCGAATTCCTTCACATCTTCGCATGGCCTATTTCTTCAGTATCAGCGGAAGAGCCATTCGAAGATATCGTCCCGAACCTTACGAGGGGCGCGTTGTTCTGTTGAGTTCTCACCAAAACCGGATCAACGCGCGGTTCGTCTGGTCTCAGTTGGCTCGCGGGGAATTGGAGATTCATGAGCTGCCCGGAGGCCATCTGGATCCTATCAAAGGTCCACAAGTGGCAATGTGGGGAAATCAGCTTAAGTCTTGTCTGCTCAATGCTCTTTCGAAAACTTGCTACTCGTAACGCGGCGACATGAGTACTTGCGCGTAATTTTGCTAGATTGCCCACATGAAATCGGCACTCCACCAGAATCTGGAAGGATCTGCTCGGTGTCGAACGATCGGGATTAAGGACAGCTTTTCGATTCTTTTCTGATCATGCTGGTGATCGCTCGCGTTGAGAGGCAGCTTGAGGCAAAGCATCTTCACTGGCAGCGCAGTTCATCTCCACCGATCGAAAGCCTAGCTGAAAAACTCCGTGAAGGAACAGGGTGCCAACCGCTGCCAGCAGTGTTGGATCTATTTGGATCAGACGAAGGGCCTTTTGGCCTAGTCGCAGGAATTGCTGGGCAATTTCGAGGGCAACCAAATCGCGAAACAAATACCAAGATCGATAGACTTTGCGAATCAGAGTCCCCCTGCGCTCTATCGACATGTTACGGAGCTCGAGTAGAGATGGGAGCGTCTCAAGAACAAACTGAAATATTAGCAGTGCTGGTGTTGCTCCAGGCTCAAATACCTAACGCCGATGCCGATTCGAATAGTATTAGACACTGGCTGTAGGTGAACTGGAAGCATGATCCGCTTGGCGCTGCCCAAAGCTGAACTTATCGCCAATTTGAGCACACGCAGCCGCTGACTTGTCTGAATGAGGTAATTGATTCGATTGGGTCATCTTTTTAGCGGTGGAAGGCTGATGTCTCACGGCAGCGATTCCGAGTTACCTGTTTTAGTTGACGGGCGGGTTCTGATATGGACGGCGCTTCTTGACGGAAGTACAAAACCTCGCCTTAGTTACCTTGCGGGTTTGCTTTCGGAAGAAGAAACCCGGCGGGCATCGCGATTTCGGTTCGACCAGGACCGAACGCGCTTCGTAGTCTGCCGTGGAACGCTCAGAGAAATCCTGGCCAGCTATTTGAAGATAGAGCCTCAAACAGTCGAATTCACTTATGGAGAGCATGGGAAGCCATACTGCATGGCTCCGACTGGGCGTATTGTCAGTCCCATACGTTTCAACGTATCACATTCTGCCCATTACGCGATTTTTGCCGTAAGTACGAGCGAGGTTGGAGTGGACATCGAAGTCATAAGACCCATGCCAGAAATGGAGGCTCTAGTTGAACGCTATTTTTCTGTACCCGAGCGCAAGGCTTTTTATTCCGTTGCTCCTGACCTGCAGCTCAAAGCGTTTCTGAGTTGCTGGACGCGTAAGGAGGCGTATGTGAAAGCCCGCGGCGATGGACTGTCAAACCCGCTGGATCAGTGTAATGTTTCACTTGCTCCAAGCTTGCCGGGCCGATCAGTGAATGCACATGGGGCGCCAAGCGATCAGCTGGAGTGGTCCCTCCACAGCTTTGACGTTTTCACTGACACCGTCGCCGCTCTGGTGTGCCGAAGGAACTGCCTACCACATTTCGGTGGCCCTTGGCCCGCCGCAGTTACGCCTTACAAAATGGAATCGCCGCCAGCCAAGCCTCAAGGTCCGGCTGGTGGCTGAATCGCTGGGATCCATCCCTTCATGCTATCGCGGTGGCGCAAGGAAGCTCGCGACGGGGTGTTTTACGGTCACCGGAGCTGGTCCTGCTAAAAACGGCTATCCGGTTCTGCCTTGATGGAGTCCTTCCATTCAATGAGGTCAGCAAGTAGACCCATTACATTGCCGATCTACGACAGCCAATAGATGCCGTCTGCCTTGTCGTCTTCGAGCAGCAGTTTATGCCAAACTTACTGTCTGGCAACATTCACCTCTATGGCCTCCAATGTCAATCGGCCGCACAACTCAGCTCAATTGCTTCAGATCCAGCCACGATGATCGACGATCCTGCAGGACTGTGTTGCTGATGATAGTTGGACAATCTCTGGGACTTGCCGATACCTACTGAGTAGGAGTCGATAGCAGAGTGCTACAATCGAAGTGGAACTGCGTCCGGATGGAGCCAGGAACCAGCACCAAGTAACCAAGTGGGTTTCGATGACTCAGGGCTTCTTCTGTGGGTGTTGTGGGTCAACGGCTCGGCCTGCAACGGGCGGCGCAGCCCAATCAGTTGACCCAGGTGTGCGATTTAAACTTTGATTAAGACCGGCAGCCCACGACATTGGCTCTCGGATAGCTTTCGTATGCGCGCGAATCGGTGTCAGCCAGGAGTTCGCCGTCACGCGCAGAGGACATTCCGCGAGAGTTCCGCAGCGTTACTGGCAGAGCCGACGCGGAGCAAATTCGGGCCTCAGGTACGATTTCACTCAACTTCGCAATGACCGACGAAACCTGGTTCGCTACAACTAGTTTTTCAAGCTCTTGCAGCTGAGAAAAGAAGACTTCAGTATCCAGCCCGTCCGGTTTCCACATCGTTATCTTCTTGTTTTCGGTGGGTATAATTTCTTCTCCCTGCCAATACAGTTCCTCGTGAAGCTTCTCGCCTGAACGCAGCCCAGTGAAGACAATTTCAATGTCTTTATCTGCCTGGAGTCCTGACAGAGTAATCAACCTCCTAGCTAAATCGACGATCTTTACCGGCTCGCCCATGTCCAACAAGAAGATTTCTCCCCCGGTACCCAAAGTGCCCGCAATCATTACGAGCTGAACTGCCTCGGAAATTGACATGAAGTAGCGAGTGACGTCCCGATGGGTGACCGTTATAGGGCCGCCGTTTGCGATCTGCTTTTTGAATACCGGAATCACGCTTCCGTTGCTTCCGAGTACATTTCCAAAGCGCACAGCAACGAATTTCGTGCTCCCCCCTAACATTCCCTGCATAACCAGTTCGGCAACCCGCTTAGTGGTCCCCATGATATTTGTGGGGCGAACCGCCTTGTCCGACGAAATCAGTATGAACTTCTGAACTCCATGACTTCTAGCAACCCGGGCCAAGCTGAGAGTACCAAGAACGTTGTTTCGTATCGCTTCGATAGGTTCCCGTTCCATCATCGGAACGTGCTTATAAGCCGCAGCATGGTAAACGAGATTGACACTGTTGGTCGCAAAAAGTCTATCAATCTTACTAGCGTCAAGAATATCGCCCACGACGGGTAGAATAGCTTGGTCACGAAACTCCTTCCGTAGATCCAGCTCGACTTCATGCAAACTACTTTCATGTCGTTCCAGAAGGATCAGAAGACGTGGACTGTGCTGGACTATCTGTCGGCAGAGTTCGGACCCTATAGATCCCCCAGCACCGGTCACCACGACCGTTTTGTTCCGAATCTCGTGGTCGAGAAGCTTTTGATCTGTCTCCCGGCTAAACCGAAGTGGTTTGCGTCCGAGAAGATCATCGAAAGAAACTTCCCGCAGTTGACTAGTGAACTGCTGATCTCTCATGAGTTCCGAGAGAGTAGGCAGCACCATCGTCTTCGCGTCAGTTTTGTCGCAAAGACTCCGAATGCGCACGATTTCTTTGTGTCCAGCCGAAGGGATGGCGATGATGATCTCATCTAAATCATGACGACGGGCAAGTTCTGGAATATCGCCGGTAGTTCCGAGAACAGAAACACCTTGAATGATTGTTCCCTTTTTATAGCGGTTATCGTCGACAAAGCCGATAACCAGGGAGCCAAGGCCTTTATTATTTTGGATTTCATTCAGAATCAATACACCAGCCCGTCCTGCACCGACGATCAGCGAGTGTTTGACCTTGCGAGAATCCAGACCGTACGGTGAGTGAAAACGGTACCTGAATATGAACTTTCCTCCGCCCAGGAGCATCAAGCTTAGCACGGGTTCGAGAACGAGAACCGACCTGGGGAATCCTTGCGAGGTCAGCGTAAAGACCATGATCAGAATGAATAAAACAGAACCGAAGACCGTTGCCTTGATGTCATCGGTCAACTCCTGCATCCCAGCAAAGCCCCAAGAGTTTGCATAGGTCCTAAAGTAGAGATAGCCGACCATTCGCGAGCTCAAAGCGAACGGCATCGCCACATAAAATAGCGCCAACTGATCGGGCGGGATATTGAAATCAAAGCGAATAAGGAAAGCCCCAAAGAAGGACAGGCAGGCGACCACCGCCTGAAACGTCAAGATCAGTGGCAGCCTAAAGCGGAGCATTCGGTTTCCAGCCCGCGTCGTCGTTGTGTTGGCCTCAAAATCTGTCAAGAAAGTTGTGGACACAGTGGACCTTTTCCCAGTTGTGGAACTCATGAATCCTCGAATGAGGCTGACTAGGCAACGCTGCAATCAGGCTACCAATGATCATGGTGCCGGTGAAGCCATTGATGGGTAATGGATTATGTCGCTGAGACGCTCCCAGCCCAAACCAGAGACCTTTGCAAAGTTTAAAAAATGGAATCAGGATGGCACTTTAGAGTCAACGATGTCCACTGCCAATGTTCTCATCTTCGTTTCCGTGTTCTCCAGAATGTGATCGCTGACCCCAGCCCGGTCGCCAGAAAAAGCAGCGTGTTTGGCTCGGGAACGTCAGCAGTTGGCAATGGGTTGGGCGCAGAACCAACGGGTGGGGCAGGAAAGTCTGAATCGCTGCCTGGGCGAAATACTCGCCCAGCGACAGTCCCTCCAATGATTCCTGGGATAAAGAAACCCAGAGGACGCGGTCTTGATCCAGGCAGAGCAACGAATGTTGAAGGACGGATCGCATCCGGTGGCACGTCGGCGGGCTTTGGCATCGTCAGCAAAAGCGGATCCCTGTCCTCCGTTGCAATCGGGGTGTCCAGCAACGCGTCTTTTGGTTCTTCATCTGACGTAGGAGTCTGAGACACCCCAGCAATTCGATTACCGCACCGAGCCCGCGCGTAGTTCACACCGTCGGTAATCATCAGCTCGCCCTTCGCAAGTTTCACCTTCTTCTTGGTCCAGTAGACCATGTCGCTCATTCGGTAGGACACATAAGCTTCTTGCTCTGCTTTCAGATCAACAATACGACTTCTGGCGGTGCCAAAGTCAGCAAAGTGAGCAGCGACGACGCTGTCCTTAAGGACAGCCACGTTGAACTCCTCGGCTGTACGAACTCCTCCTCGGATTACAGAGTTGGGATAGATGACTCTGTTGCGAGGTGAGGCACTGGAGGCGGTTTCCTGTCGTATCGGCCTCTTGGGGTCCTGTTCGATCAAGTCATCCGCGGTGACGGCTTCCCTGAAGGCTGCGTTTCTCGATATTCGATAGGCCGTCAATACACACAGGTGTAGCGAAGCAAAGAAAACGAAACCTGCGAGCCAAACTCGTATCTTCTTGTTTTTGTGGACCATCGTTGTCAGGTTTCCCAATTCAGGGGCAGTCATGGATTGAATGCCCAGCAATCAATAGCTTGCAGTTCCTGTGCCAATCGCCTGATGACCTAGTATCAGTTGGATGGAGTTATCGGCGGCCTTGTTTGGTGCTCTGTTCTTGAGTTCCTATACCAAAACTAGGAAAGACTTCGGAGTGACCATGGAGAATTAGCAGTGTTGATCGAGCGACACGCGTGCCTGAGCGCGCATCGCATCCTAACCTTGCGCTATTGCCCCGACGGTCACCCGAAAAATACCAAGAACCAGATCAAAACATCTGAGCGCGCGAAGAACTGTGCCTCAACCTGGGGAGGAGTGTTGCCGAACAACACAACAGCGTGAACACCTGCGCGCACGACGTCCAGCAGGGCCACTTCTTGGGATCTTTGGTGGACAAGGTGCAAGAATCATTGTCTATTGAGGTCTATAGGAACGAATGAGAGAAACTCGTCCTGCAAAAACCCTTATGCCACCCCCTGCGAGGGAACTTAACTGGCAATCGGTTTCGTATCAGATGATCCTTCTTCTCGGGTTCTTTGGCTTGCTGTATGGGAGGATTGTCGCGAATCTGATGTGTGAATGGTGGGCTCTAGAAGAGGCTTCCCATGGTTTTCTGGTGCTGCCGATTGTTTCTTTCATTCTGTTCGCAAATCGCGAAAAACTGAGGCAGTTGCCCGTAGAACCCGGTTGCAAGGCTGGATACGTCCTAACGAGTGCAGCAGCACTGCTTCTCGTCTTAGGCGAGATTGGCGGCATTCTCGTTATGAGTCAGGTCTCGATGCTGATTATGCTCGGAGGTATAGTCCTTACGCTGTTGGGTGTTCATTTTTTGGCAGCTCTGAGCTTTCCCTTATCCTACTTATTGTTCATGATGCCCAGCCTCGGCGGAACTATTCTTGCGTGGAACTGGCAATTCCAACTGATTACGGCGAGAATGGGAGTGTTCTTTCTGCAGTTAATGGGCATACCAGCCCAGTTGGATGGAAACCACATCATCCTGCCAACAATCATTCTGAGGGTTGCATCGAGCTGTAGTGGCGCTCGCTATCTAATTGCGATTCTGGCACTAGCACTCCCGATCGGATATGTAATCCTAAAACGACTAAGGTATCGCGTCGCTCTGACGGCTCTGGCCATCATCATTGGGATCGCCGCGAATTGGCTGCGGGTTGTGTTGATCGGACTTTGGGCGTTTTCGGGCGGCAAGGTTGTCCACGGACCCTTTCATATTCTCCAAGCGCTCTCCGTAGCATGGGTTGCTTTTGCAGGTCTCTTTATGGTTGCGTGGACCCTGTCCCGCATGGAGGCTAGAAAAGGAGAATCTCTTGTCACGGGAGTCGAACCTAAGCCACGAGCTGCACGGCCAGCGGGGGAGGTGGCGCGCGCTTGGAACCATGCATGGGCTCTAACCGTGTTGTTGTCGCTGGCTGCAGCTGGTTATCTTTGCTTCTACCATCGCGGTCCTGTCCCGCTTAAACAGAACCTCGCAGCTTTTCCTCACATGATTGGCCAATGGGTCGAATCGCAAGAGAAACAAGAGGTTCCAATGCTGCGAGCAGTTGGAGCTGATGAGGAATTGCATCGGACCTATGTTGGGCCTGCAAGACAACGCTTCCACGTGTATATGGCATACTTCGAGTACCAACAACAGGAGAAAGAAGCTGTGAGCCACCTGATGGCTCCATTCCATCGGAACGCCCAAACGCTCCTGCTGACAAGTAGTCACGCCAAGCCTGACGCGAATCAGGCTCTGGCGGCAAACCTTGTTGACAAGTGGCAACTTCTTTTTTGGTACGACATCAACGGCAGAATCCTTGCAAATAGATTGACCGCCCAAGCCTCAATAATCTGGGAAGCTTTGACACAGGGAAGGACAAATGGGGCTATGGTGATGATCTATAGTGAGATAGACACGACTTCCCAAGAATTAGACTCTGATCTGAAGAACTTCGCTCTGGAGCTACTTCCTGTTCTTAGAAAGTTTCTGCCGTGAATTCTTAGAAGAGTTAGCGGGAAGGTTTTCGGAGATGTTCCATCGTCTTTTTAACGACTGCACAGGTTTGGGCGAGATCGTTGGTCACCAGATCGAACGAAGAACACCGAGCCACAATCTCCATGACACCATCAAGACCGTAGCCAGGGTGTGCGAGTGGATTGAGAGCATTGACAAAGAGTCTGGTCGCGGCCTCCGCTCGACTGATCGGTACCGCGTTTGGGGGCTCCGGACCTGGACGATACGAGATGAAGAACACCGCGGCTAGCCGAGTGGCACTGTTACTACATTCACCAGGCAAGGCGCATACTGGGACATGAAGAGTGCGGCAAGTGCGAAGGGTTGCGTCAGGAAGGAGGTAGGGACTAGTGGGAGCACGCTTGAGACTTAGAGCGTGAGCGTAGGGATGGATTTCTAGCGAATGAAGGTCAATTGGCGCCAGCTCATCGCTCAAATATCGGAATCCATGATGACAAAGTGCCCAAGCCGTCGTAGATTTTCCCCCGCCTGAGCTGGCTACCAGAATCAATCCGAGTCCTTTGTAGTCAAGAGCAGCCGCATGCAAGAAATAGAGATCCGATCGGTGCTTCTGAATTTCAATCGTAATCTCTTTCTCCACCTGAAAGAGAAAATCACCATCATCGGTTGCCTGTAGCGCTCGTCCCGTGCTTCTGGCTATCTTCAATCCCTGTTTGGACCGAGTGACCCCGTACTTTAGAATTGGGGTCTTCTCGTTAGTCTGAAAGAAGCTAAAGTTCCCCGAGAGCAGCTCCACGCAGTCATGGTCAGCCGTTGCAATTTCTGCCTGCACGCCAAAAAAGTCGAGCGAAAGCCTTTTCCAGTCCATGAACGCGAAAGACTCGCCTAAATTCTCGCCGATAGGAGCCAGCATCATATCGGACTGACACGCCAAGCCGCAGTTGTTCTGCTAGCCGCGATGCGCCCTGCCAAGTTTGAACTTCCTGAATTTCCTCCCGGGATTACCAGATCCCGATGCTGGCCCGTCGTTGAGCGGCGGATTCCCGGGAGGCTGGGGATCTTGACTATTACCAACGCCGTTGTTCCCCTTCTCAGCCCTGCCAGAGCCCGATCCAGCAAATGCAGGAATTGCTTTGAGTGTGAGAATAGCTGGAACCACATAGGCTGACTTTTTCAAAAAATCGCGCTTTGAGTTCTCTGTCATTAGTGAATACCTCCGTCCATCAGGTTAGGTTGTGAGAGGATTCCAATAGGTTCATGGCCCTCATCTCGTCAAGCAGCACAATTACATCATTTTCCGCACTGAGGGAGTCAATCTGAAAAACTTGCGCCAGACGTTCAGCAATCGCACCGAGTGACAGACCCTCGCAGTTATTCCAAACGTAACTGGCCGCCAAGTTGAGATGGTGGATCCGACCATTGGTTGGATCCAGGATCAGGGTCTCTCCATCAAGGGTGCGCTCGATGAGATCTCGACGCTTGTCGAGACTGAGTTCTTTGTCTCGCATACTTGAAACTTTCTGTACCCAGAAGAGTCTCGCACTGAGCGGGCTGACTCTAGACCACTATTGCCTTGCAGGGCTGGTTCCAAAAACTAGGAGGCTATCAGCATTCCCAAGATTCATCCCAACCTTCTGAGATAAATCGGCTTGCTTGAAATCAACCAATAGTACTAAGACCCCAGCTTAGTACCAAAGAGAGCACCTTGCGGGCTGAACATAGGTATTTCCTTGCCCAGTCGTCTCTGCCTGCCTAGTTCCATTTGCGGCCGGTCAAGTTCAAAGACTAATGAAGTTGAAGCCGCAAGAAGCAGGCGGTTTGCGAGGTTGTCGAGGGCGTCGTGCAGATGTCGCCAAGCCCTGGCCCGTGGGCTGCGTTCATTGAAAGAAGCCTGCAGATTGGGTAGAGAACGATCCGGCCTGAGCCATGACTCGCCCATAGGTTTTGGTAAACAGCACCGGAACCGATTTGCCGAACAGACGACTCTGAGAAAAATTATACCCTAGCGCTTCAGCCGCAGATCGTCGAGTAGGGGGGATACTGGTCTTCTCATCGGCAGACAAGACGAAATCGTCTTTCTGCAGGCTTTCTTCGTCCCAGATTCCTTCGCTAAGGCCGAGAATCCGGCCGGCTTTTTCTCCAAACTGGGGATCGCAGGAAATAATCCAGCGACGGTGGGACCAAGGCCGAATTGCCGAATCGCATCTTCGTAGAAGCCGCTCCTCTTTGAAGTACTGTTGATGCGCAAGGAGTTGTAGTAACAGGTCAGTGATCCATTCGGTCAGGATCCCTGTGCGGAAGGGTGCAAGGCAGAGTGACGGAGTCGGCAATCAAAGATCAGAATCACTTAATCTGGTCTGCCAACATCGAGGTGATCTCACCTTAACTACGTGACGCGAGATTAGGCCGTTGAAGGAAGTCCACCACTGTTTGTTCGAATACCTCCGGCTGCTCCAAGTTGACGAGGTGGCCACTCTGTTCGACTACGACTAGCTGCGAATGCGTAATCTGGCTCTGCATGGTTTCGCCCTGAGCAGCGGGAATCAACGCATCTTCTGACCCGGTAACTATAAGTGTTGGAATGCTAACCTCTGGCAGGAGGGAAGTCGAATCTCGGCGCGAGGCCAAGCCGTGGCAGGCTTGCGCAATGGCCTCGCGTGAGTTTGGCTGAATCAAAGAGCGAACCGACGCTACGACTTCGGGTTGTTTTGCCAGCGTCGTCTTGCCCAGAAGCTTCGGGATAAGTCTCTCGGCCAATTCGGACGATCCTTCGCGGCGAACAAACTCCGCCGTTTCGTAACGTGACTTCCGCGAAGCGTCTGAATCTCCCGCGGGCTGGGTGGCGACAAGAATCAGTCCGCGCAGCATGTCTTGATACTTTCTGACAAACTCGAAGCAGACGTACCCGCCCATTGAAAGCCCGAGCAACAGGATATCCTTTTGAACTCCCAGCGATTCCAAAAGGTCGCGAAGGTCGTGCGCGCACGATGCCATCGAGAATTCTTTTTGAGTTGCAGGGGAATCTCCAAACCCTCTGAAGTCAGGAGCGATGACACGATACTTTTGGCTCCAGGCCCTTACCTTCCGATCCCACATCCTTCGACTCAGCGGGAAGGCGTGCAACAGAACAACCGGCCGGCCGGCCCCTTCATCAGTACATGCAAGATCAAAGGAGATCATGATCATCCTCAAGTCGATTCGTAAGCATTCGTCTGTACCTCTACTAAATTATTGGGCTGCCGCTTGGCGTGAGTAATGGGACTCCACGTAGTCGTCCAAGATTCGGATGAATTCGGAAACCAAATCCGGACCTTTCAGGGTGGTAAGGAGTCGGCCGTCTACGAAGACGGGCGCTTTGGGTTCCTCGCCGGTGCCGGGTAG
>Ga0187893_10005004_pt1 | contig 24383 bp, 22 predicted proteins | sample MA1701074metaG_FD_139574 | JGI IMG/M metagenome (GOLD analysis project Ga0187893, IMG submission 139574) | White microbial mat communities from a basaltic lava cave in the Kipuka Kanohina Cave System on the Island of Hawaii, USA - MA170107-4 metaG ...
CCACGTCCACCCCGGCCAACCCGTGGCCCTCGCCGATCCCCTCGCGGCGGTCCAACCCTAAAGGGGTGTGGCCCGGCCGCCAGGCCGGGCACCACTGGGTGTGGCGGGTGGGGTCGTCGACTGGGATCCGGAATCCTGGCCTGAGCCGACCTCAGCGCTTGACGGCACCGATCTCCAAGCCCGTGATGAACCGGCCGAGGAACACGTTGAAGACCAGCGCGATGGGAACGGCGACCAGCACCGTGGCCGCTTGGAGAGACTGCCAGAAGAACACATCGCCACGGATCAACTCGGTCGGGATGCCGACGCTGACCGTCTTTTCACTGCTGGTGGCGACGAACGCGAGCGCGTAGACAAACTCGTGCGTTGACAGGGTGAACGCGAACACGGCGACCGCGACGATACCGGGCAAGGCCAGCGGTAACGCGGTACGGGCGAATGCGCCGACGCGGCTGTAGCCATCGATCATCGCCTGCTCCTCGATCTCGCGCGGGATGGACTTGGTGAAGCCGATGAGCAGCCAGACGGACACGGGGATCGTGATAGTGGGGTAGAAGAGCACCAATGCCCAAGTCGAGTCCTGCAACCCCAGGGCTGCGACCACGCGGGACAGCGGGATGAACAGCAGCGACGGGGGGACGAGGCAGAAGCAGAAGATCGCGATGCCCAGCGCACCGCTCCATCGCAGACGCAAGCGGGCAAGGCTGTATGCGGCCGGCAAGCTGAACATCAAGGTGATCGCCACGACGAGCAGCCCGACGATCAGCGTGTTCAACGCGAAGGTCCCGAACTCGGTGTCGAGCAGCAGGAACCGGACATGCTCGAGTGTCGGCGGGAAGTTGAACAGAAACGGGTTGAGGTCCGGGTTGTAGAGGTCTCGGTCGGCCTTGAACGCCGTGATCAGACCCCACAGGAACGGGCCAGCCGAGACGAGCGAGAACATCAACGCGCAGATGTAGAGCGCGCTCCTACCGACGCTGCGCCGCCATGCCGCGCGCCTCTGACCCTGCTCGACCTCCTCTCGGTTCGTGAGGTCCATGTCAACGTACTTCCATCAGCTTCACGGAGCGCAGGATCGCGATTCCCGCGGCGAGTAACACTGGGAACAGGAACACCGCCATCGCGGCGCTTTGGGCGAGGTCCCCGCCCTCGATGCCGCGGATGAACGACCAGTTGGGCAGGACCTGTGTCGCGTCGACTGGTCCCCCGCGTGTGAGGACGTAGACGACGGTCATGTCGGTGAAGGCGAGGATCGCACCGAACAGCGTCGCGATGGCGATCACTGGCATGTTCAGCGGAATCGTGACCTCGACTAGCGTGCGCCAGAACCCCGCACCGTCTAGCTCGGCGGCTTCGGTGATCTCTTCTGGGATCGCGGCGAGGCCGGCCATGATGATGACCGCTGCAAGCGGGGTGATCCGCCACGCCTGGACCGCGATCACTGAAGCCGCCGCCAGGCCCGGCCGGCCAAGGTAGATGGCGTTGCCGTGAAGCAGCCCGAGCGTGCGTAACACCCAGTCGATCGGTGAAAACACTGAGTCGAGCAGCCACAGCCACGCGACCGCTGAGAGTGCGGCTGGGGTGGTCCATGGGAGGAGGACAAGGAGACGCACGACCCACTTGCCCCGGAAGTTGGCGGACAGGATCAATGAGAGGATCATCGCGAGTACCGCAACCAGCGCCGTGGTGATCGCCGTGAACGTGACGCTGTTGATCAGTGCCCGCCGAAAGATCGGGTCCTCAACGATCGCCGAGAAGTTTTGCAGGCCGACGAAGTCGTAGCTGGAGTCTCCGACGGTCACGTCGCTGAGCGCGATCGTGATCGCGATGAGAAAGGGCACGGCGATGAGCGCGACGATGTACGTGACCGAAGGCCCGAGAAGCAGTGGGGCGAGGAGTCTCTCGCGGTCGAGCAGGTACCGCCGGTCCCTCGGAGCTTTGGATGCGGTACCCACCGCTGTGGGCTCGCTCATTCGCGCCCCCGCTCGATGCGCTCGCCGGACAGCGCGAAGAACCGTAGGTTCCTGCCGGCTACCGTGAACGGCTGCGTTTGGCCCGGATGGATCGGCGCTGTGACCGTGGAGGGCAGGACGGCGACCACGTCTTCCAGTCCCACCACCCCAACGACATGCCGTTCGGACCGTACGTGCTCGACACGGCGGACGTAGACATCCAGGCCTAAGTCGTCGATGGATGGGGCGACGGTGCCCTTCGGTAGCAACGACTCGGGGCGAAATCCCACCTGGTACCCGTCGCGCTTCAGCAGGTTCATGGGCGGTGAGCCGAGGAAGGTGGCGACGAACTCGTTCGCGGGGTGGTGGTAGATCTCCTGCGGCGTACCGACTTGCAGGATCTTGCCCCGTTCCATCACCGCGATGCGGTTGCCGAGCGCCATCGCCTCGTCCTGGTCGTGGGTGACGTAGATCATCGTCGTAGCGCCGAGGTGCTCTTGCAGCTGCTTGAGATCCTGGCGGGCGCTCGCACGAAGCTTCGCGTCGAGGTTGGACAAAGGCTCGTCGAGCAGGAAGACACTTGGCGAGCGGACGAGCGCGCGAGCGAGGGCGACACGCTGGCGTTCCCCGCTGGACAACTGGCGTGGATAGCGTGTGAGCAGGCTGCCGATACCGAGTTGCCGGGCGACCGCTTCGGCTCTCCTCTTGCGATCAGCCTTGTCGACGCCCGCCGCTTTCAGTGGGAAGATGATGTTCCCAAGCACGGTCTTATGCGGGTACAGCGCATAGCTCTGGACCACCATCGCGACCTGTCGCGCCCGGGGCGGCAGGCCGGTCATCGGGTTGCCGCCGATCAGGACCTCGCCGGACGTCGGCTGCTCCAGGCCAGCGATCAGGCGCAGGACCGTCGTCTTTCCGCACCCGGACGGGCCGAGCAGCACGAGGTGCTCGCCCTTCTCGATGGTGAGGTTCATACCGTCGACAGCGATCACGCCACCGGCAAAGTGTTTGCGAAGAGCGCGGACCTCAACCGTCGCCATCCGCGCTTTCCCCTGGAGATCAAGCACGGCCGCCGCCGATCAGGCCTTGCCGCCGCCACCGCTCGAAGATAGGTGTGATCCTCGACTCGGCCTCGGCAACGGCCTCCTTTGGCGACAGCTCGCCCCGGGCTGCCTTCGCGTACATGTTCGGGATGACAAACGTGGCGAATACCTCGCCGATTGCCGCACTCGACGTGCCCGGGTGACCGATGTTGGTGCTCCACCTCGCGGCGTCGGCCAGCAGCGCGAGCTTGTTCGGGGGCTGTGACCCGAACGGGTCGGTGCGGAGCCAGTCGCCCAGCCGCGCGGAGAGGTTACCGAAGGCCGGGAAGTCGTAGAGCCGTGAGTTGTGCGTCGCCTGCTCGAAGTTGGCGGTGTAGTGGAGGAGGAACTCCTTCGCCGCGTCCGGGTTCCCCGCATGAGCCGGGATGATCCAGTTGTACACCTGTCCCGCGACCAGCTGGGCAGCGGGTCCCACGAGGGCTGGGATGAAGAACGCGTCCGAAGCGATCTCGGGATTCACCCGCTGCGCCGTTCGATAGGCCGAGACCGGGTTGAGGATGTAGCTCATCCGGCCCGCCACCAAGGACTGATTATTGGAAGCGGGGATCCATCCGAACACCTCGTGGCTCATCGCTTCCTGGAACAGCCGCCTCATAAAGTCGACCGAGGCCACGGTCTCGTCCGTGTTTATGACGACGTTCTCGCTCTGATCCTGAATCGCCCCACCGAACGACCACAGCAGCGCCCGGCATGCCAGGTTTGAGTCGGCTTCGTTCGACATGCCGATGCCAAGGTGTATGCCGTCTTGGTCCTTGATCCGTGCGCCGCCCTCTCGCAGCTCCTCGTAGGTCGACGGGCCGTTCGCGAACCCAACCCGCTCCCACAGGCTCTTCCGGTAATCGCCCGGAACGGCAGCCCAGCCGGGGCAGTAGGCGAAGAAGCGGTTGGTCGTGGGATTGAAGCTCGAGCGCGCGCAGATTCCGAGCTGCTCGCCATGCCGGCGCGCCGCCTCCTCCGTGACGTCCGTCAGGTCGAGCGCGGCTGGCTCGAACTGCGGCAGCGGCGCGAGATGCTGGATCAGGTCATGACCCTGGCCAGCGGAGATCTCGGCGGAGACGCGGGCTGGGATCCCGGTGGTATCGATATGGTCGACCGTGACGCTCACCCCAACCCGTCGACCCCACTCTCGAGCGAACGGGTCGAACCACTCGTCGTGCTGTGGCACGAAATGGCTCCACATGAGGATGCGCAAGGGCCCCGACAGTCTCTGGCGTGGCTCACTGAACCGTGCGGGCGGCGCCGGGCCTGCGCTCGGGTCGGTCGGCGCGCTCGGACGCCCGCACGCTGCCAGCAGCGCGACCATTCCAGTCGTCCGCAGGAAGCTCCGCCTGGATACGCCCCTCGCACCCGGTTGCCATCCCACCTACCCGCTCCTTCCGCCCCTCCGCCTTATTGAGCCGTAGCCTCGTCAGCTCCGGCGAAGCCGTGCAGCCAATACTCAAACGCGGCACTCGCCCAGGCGCTCAGCACGCTACCAACCACGGACCCGAACCCGATCACCACGACCGCAACCAACTCGTTGCCTAGCACGATGCCGTAGACCGCGCCTGCCCAGAATCCGAGCGCCACGCCGAACTGCGCACTCCGCTCGCAGGCATGCTTGGCGGTCGGTCGGGCGTTGAGGGCTCTCACCACCCATACGACAGGCACGAGGCCCAGCACGCCCCCTAAGGCCGCGCCCCACTGAGTGCCGCCAAAGAGCGACCCTAACCACGTCCCGCTTCCGACGCCCGCCGCGCCCACTGCCACGCCCAGGCCGTATGTCATCCCGGTTCTCGTCGCCATGATCCAGTCGGTGCCGCGCCACAGCGATTGGGCCGCTAGTACCGGCGCTCCAAGAAGCACCTCGAACAACGCGAACGTCAGCGCGCCGTCTTGTGCGGCGGCCTTCGCCAGCTCAGCGAGCCATTCCTCGCGGCGCCGCTCACGCTGGGGGTACGGCAGGAGCAGCGCCGCGGCCCGGATCACACGAGCGGCCAAGCGCGGCGCCCAGTATGGGTACTCGCGCTCGATTACCCAGATCACGAACCTCACGATGGCGATGATCGCCAGCAATAGGGTTGCAGGGAGGACCGCGGCCAACCGGCTCAAGGCCCTGCCACCCTTAGGTGCGGCGGGATGCGCGCCAGAACCTCGTCCCGGATTTGCGTCGCCTGGCGCAGGCCTTCGTCGGTGAGCCGATAATAGGTGCGGGGCGGGCGTCCCTCGACGGTCGGGTCAATGCTCTCGCGCTCTCCTGAGATCCAACCGGCGTCTTCGAGGCGTCCAAGCAGCGGGTAGAGGGTGCCCCGTTGGAGCTCGGCTTCGCGGGCGATCTCCAAGCCGTAGTAATGCCTGGACGGATCTTGAAGGAACAGCAAGACCACACGTTGAAGCGGCACCGTCACGCGAATATCTCCCATGGCTGTGAATCTATCATGGCCTAGCTTGTATAGCAAGATAGGGTCGCTGGAAATGTCTTCACTGACGGGTCCACGGACTCTCCCGCACGGTCTCCCGGCTTTCCACCCCATCGCCACCACGCTGAAAGGTCCATGCTTCGTCGTTCTCTCACATCCCTCAAGGGGGGCATTCCGCCTGTCAATGGAGAAGGACCCGCAGAGAAATTCCGTGGGGAGAACGGCCTGTTTCGCTAGGTTGGCGATGGTTTATCATCGCCTGCTTAGGGGATGCGAGGGGGAGGTCGCCCTGCCGATCTCGCTGTTCGTCAGTCTTATGGCCAGGATTCGGCACGCATGCGTGCCGAATCCTGGCCATAAGGATCGGGCTATGGCCTGTTCTCATCTCAGTGCAGGAAAAGGCCGGTGGGGCACCACGGCCCGCCGTCATGAGCGGAACACCCGGCTAGCGCAGCCGGAAGCGGTGGGGGTGGAGGGGGTCGTCGGGGGAGGACAGGCCGGCGAGGAAGAGGGCGGCGGTGGGGGGGAGGTCCTCGCCGGCGCGGCCGACGGCGTGCCAGGCGCGCTCGACGGGGAGGCCGGGGCCGCGCCATTCTTCGAGGGCGCCTTGCTCCAGCTCGCGGGCCACGGCGTCGCGGGAGATGAGGGTGACGCCGAGGCCGGCGCGGACCGACTCCCGGATGGCGCCGTTGGAGCCCAGGGTCAGGGTGGCGGGGGAGATACCGAGGTCGTCGAAGAACTCCTCGACGGTCGAGCGGGTGCCCGAGCCGGGCTCGCGCATCAGCCAGACCTGGGACGCGAGCTGCTGGACGGTGACCGCCTGGCCGTGTGCCCGTTGGCTCGCGGCGACGACGACGAGCGGGTTGGGCCTGGACGCCAGGCTGGTGAAGCGCCGGTTGGCGGGGGGTCTTCCGGCGATCACGACGTCGACCTCGCGGTAGCCGAGGAGCTCCCAGACGCGGCTGCGGTTGCCGACCTCCAGCGTGATCTCGGCGTCGGGGTAGCGGGCTCGGAAGGCGGCGAGGAATGGGGGCAGGACGTGCTCGCCTGCGGTGGTGACGGCGGCGAGGCGGACGCGGCCTCGCTCGGGGTGGAGCTGGCCGGCGGCGGCCGTCCTGCCCTCCTCCAGCAGGCCGAGCACCTGGCGGGCGTAGCCGGCGAAGACCCGCCCCGCGGGGGTCAGCTCGAGGCCCCGGCCGTCCGGGGCGACCAGGGCCACGCCGAGGTCGCGCTCAAGGGCCGCCACCGCCGCCGAGACCGCGGGTTGGCTCACCACCAGCTGGGCCGCGGCCTGGCGGACCGAGCCGGTGACCGCCACCTCCACGAAGGCCCGGAGCTGGGTCAGCGTCATGTCGGCAGGCCAGCAATCATAAACAAAAAATTATCATTGAAGCCTGAATTCGCAATGGACAGTTGGGTATCAGCGGGAAAGAATGCGAGGTGGAACCGGATACGCGCCGGATACGCGATGGACCGACTCGAGGTGAGCATGGCCGGCACAAGTGGGAACGGCAAGGCGAAGGACCGGTGGGCGGCGGGGGTTACCCCGTACGCCGAGATGGGCTACTACAACGCTGACTACCAGCCAAAAGATACCGACACCCTGGCCGCCTTCCGGATCACCCCCCAATCGGGGGTCGAGCCCATCGAGGCATCGGCCGCCGTCGCGGGTGAGTCGTCCACGGCCACCTGGACCGTGGTGTGGACCGACCGCCTTACCGCGCACGAGAGCTACCAGGCCAAGTGCTACAAGGTCGAGGAGGTCCCCGGCACCAACGGCCAGCAGCACATCGCCTACATCGCCTACGACCTCGACCTGTTCGAGGAGGGCTCGATCGCGAACATGTCCTCCTCGATCATCGGGAACGTGTTCGGCTTCAAGGCACTGAAGGCGCTGCGCCTGGAGGACCTGCGCATCCCGAAGCACTACCTCAAGACCTTCCAGGGGCCGGCGCACGGCATCGTCATGGAGCGGGAGTACCTGAACAAGTACGGCAAGCCGCTGCTGGGCGCGACCGTCAAGCCCAAGCTCGGCCTGTCGGCCCGCAACTACGGCCGGGTGGTGTACGAGGCGCTGAAAGGTGGCCTCGACTTCACCAAGGACGACGAGAACATCAACAGCCAGCCGTTCATGCGCTGGCGTGACCGCTACCTGTTCTGCATGGAGGCGGTCAACCGTGCCATCGCCGAGACCGGTGAGATCAAGGGCCACTACCTCAACGTGACCGCCGGCACGATGGAGGACATGTACGAGCGGGCCGAGTTCGCCAAGGAGTTGGGCAGCGTCATCATCATGATCGACCTGACCATTGGCTACACCGCCATCACCTCTATGGGCAAGTGGGCCCGCCGCAACGGCATGATCCTGCACCTGCACCGCGCCGCCCATGGCACGTACACCCGCCAGAAGAACCACGGCGTGAGCTTCCGGGTCATCGCCAAGTGGGTGCGCATGATGGGCGTCGACCACGTCCACGCCGGCACCGTGGTGGGCAAGCTCGAGGGCGACCCAGGCATGATCGCGGGGTACTACTCGGCTTGCCGCGACTTCTTCAACAAGAAGGACCCGGCAACCGGCTTCTACTTCGACCAGGACTGGGGCTCGATGCCCGGCATCTTCCCGGTGGCCTCTGGCGGCATCCACGCCGGCCAGATGCACCAGCTCCTCGACTACCTCGGCGAGGACTGCGTCCTGCAGTTCGGGGGTGGGACCATCGGCCACCCCATGGGCATCGCCGCCGGCGCCACCGCGAACCGTGTGGCCCTGGAGACGATGGTCCAGGCCCGCAACGAGGGCCGCGACTACGTCAAGGAGGGCCCGGAGATCCTGCGCAAGGCGGCCCAGGGCTGCAGGCCGCTCCAGGCCGCCCTCGACACCTGGGGTGACATCAGCTTCGACTTCGAGTCCACCGACACACCGGACGTGGTCCCGACCCCGACACCCACGGCCTGAGGAGCGATCACATGCACGTCACCCAAGGCACCTTCTCGTACCTCGCCCCGCTGACCGACGAGCAGATCGGCCTTCAATGCCAGTACGCCATCGACAACGGCTGGCCGCTGTCGATCGAGTTCACGGACGACCCGCACCCCCGCAACGTCTACTGGGAGATGTGGGGGTTGCCGATGTTCGACCTCGCGGACGCCGCGGGGGCAGTGTACGAGGTCAATCGCTGCCGCGAGGCCTACCCCAACCACTACATCCGGGTCAACGCCTACGACGCGAGGAAGGGCCGGCAGACGACGGCGCTGCAGTTCATCGTCAACCGGCCGCCCGACGAGCCCGGGTTCCGGCTCGACCGGCAAGAGAGCCACGACCGCTCGGTCCGCTACACCTTGCACGCGTACGCGGCCGAACAGCCTCATGGCCGGCGATACGGGGACGGAAGCTGATGTCGACCCCTGCGCCTCCCGACGCCGGTCCGGGGATGCGGCGGGACCTTCAAGAGAAGGCGGAGCGCTCGTACGGCCGGGTCGAGGTCGACGAGCGCTTCGCCGACCTCGACGACCCGTTGGAGGAGGTCCCTGACGACGCCGAGGCCGATCTTGGCGAGGTCTTCCGCTCCTCGCAGGTCCAGGAGGTCCTCAACCGGCTCGACGCCGAGCTGATCACGCTGCACGGCGTCAAGCGCCGGGTCAAGGAGATCGCCGCGCTGCTGCTGGTCGACCGGGTCCGCCGCACGATGGGCCTGGACGCCGACCCGCCCACCTTGCATATGTCGTTCACCGGCAGCCCGGGAACGGGCAAGACCACGGTGGCCCAGCGGATGGGCCAGGTGTTGCACCAGCTGGGATATGTCCGCAAAGGCCACCTGATCACCGTGACGCGTGACGACCTGGTGGGCCAGTACGTCGGGCACACCGCTCCCAAGACCCGGGAGGTGCTCAAACGGGCCATGGGTGGGGTGCTGTTCATCGACGAGGCGTATCACCTGTACCGGGTCGACAACGAGCGCGACTACGGGCAGGAGACCGTCGAGATGCTCCTGCAGGTTATGGAGAACCAGAGAGCCGACCTGGTGGTGATCATGGCCGGCTACGCCGATCGGATGGACCGGTTCTTCTCCGACGTCCCCGGGTTGAGCTCGCGGATCGGCCACCACATCGACTTTCCCGACTACGATCTTGACGAGCTGATGGCGATCGCCCAGCTGATGGTACGCCAGCAGCGCTACCGCTTCTCACCCGAGGCCGAGAAGGCGTTCCAGGACTACCTGGCCAGGCGGATGGAGCAACCCCGCTTCGCCAACGGGCGCAGCGTCCGCAACGCCCTGGACCGGCTGCGCATGCGCCATGCCAACCGGTTGTGGGAGGCGGCCGACAGCGGCCAGGGACGGCTGACCAAGGGCGACCTCGTCACGATCCAGGCCAACGACGTGAAGGCAAGCCGGGTGTTCGACAACGGCGACCCAGAGGAGGTCCACTGAGCGCGGAGCGCGATCCCATCCCGGAGGGATCCTCGTGAGCTCTGACCGCGTGGTGCTGGCCCTGAGGACCTCGGGCTTCGTACCGTTCCAGTGGACCGGCGCCGAGCCCGAGGGCCTGGACGACCTCGACACCGCACTGGCCCTCGGCGCCTGCTGGGAGGGCGACGAGCTGGTCACCTACAATCTCGCCGCCTTCCGCCACGGCTTCTCGACCTTCGACGAGGAGTACATGGGCGACAACGACTGACGGCTGGCCGGAGGAAGGTGACAATAGTACCGCCGTCTGTAACGAACGTGGCAAAACACGATGATGGACCGCTCACGCTGCCTTGTGGTGCACCATCGCCCGAGCGGCGCCCTCATCGGTACCGCGGCGTTTGATCGCGCCGCACCCGTCCGAGCCCGGCCCGTGGCTCGGGCTGTTGCTGGTCCACGCCGCCTGGCAACGCCAGGGGCTGGGCACCCAAACGCTCCAAAGCATCGAATCACTGCTCGCGGGCGAGGGTTGGGACGAGGTGCGAGTCAGCGTCCTCAAGGCAACGCCAGGCGCCAGGCGCTTCTTCGAGCACAACGGCTACACGCTCGTCGACGAGCGTGACGACCAGAACAAACGCCCCTGCTGGGTCCTCGAACGACGAGTGCGCGACTGATCATCGGGGCCGTGGAACGGGCGACCTCGTGCCGTCTGGCGTACCGGTCGCTGGCAGCTCGAAGGTCATCAGCGTCCCGCCGCCCTCGGCGTTGGCCGCGGTCACGCGCCCGCCGTGGGCCTCGGCGACCTGCGCCACGATCGCCAGCCCTAGGCCGGAGCCGGGCGTCGCGCGTGCGGATGGGGCGCGGTAGAAGCGCTCGAACACGTGGGGCAGGTGTGATGAGGCGATGCCGGATCCGTGGTCGCGGACGGAGACGGTGGCCGTTCCCAGGCGGCGGCCGTCAGCCGGAACATGGGTGACCTGAACCTCGATCGGCTCGCACGCTCCGTACTTGACGGCGTTGTCCAGCAGGTTGGCCACCGCGCGGTCGAGGCGGTCGGCCTCGCCATGCACCGTCACGGGCTCGGTGCGCACCTCGATGCGCTGCGCGTCGCCGGCGAACGCACGGGCACGGTCCGCGGCCGCCTCGACGAGCTCGTCCAGGCGCACGGCGGTCGTGGCTCTCGCGGGTTGAGCGCCGCGAGCGAGCTCGACCAGGGCTGCCACGAGCCGCCCGAACTCGTCGAGCTGCACGGTCAAGTCGTCCAGCAGCCGCCGGCGGTCCGCGGGGCTCAACCCGGCCGCGCTGGTAGCCGCGTCAAGCGCCAGGACCTCAATGTTGGTACGGAGGCTGGTCAGCGGCGTACGCAGCTCATGGGAGGCGTCGGCGACGAGTTGCTGCTGCGCCAGGCGGGCCTGCTCGAGGTTGCCCAGCATCGCGTTGAACGTCCGCGCGAGCCGGTGCAGCTCGTCACTACCGCCAGCACCGGAGAGGTCGATGCGGCGGGACAGGTCGCCGGTGGCCGCGACGTCCTCGGCCACCGCGGTGAGCTGCTCGACCGGCCGGACGGCCCTGCGGGCCACCAGCGTGCCCAGACCGGCGGCGAACAGGATCGCGATCGCGCTGCCGCTGGCCAACCGGCGGCGCAGCTGCGCCAGCAGCCCCTCGGCCTCGCCGAGTGGCCGAGCGACCTGCGCCGCGACGCCACGGCCCGCTGGCACGGTCAGGACCCGCACAGGTTCGCCGGCGACGAGGAGCGTGCGGAAGAACGGCCCGGCGTCTCCGCGGGCGACCGCGGCCATCTGCTCGTCGACAGGCAGCGGGTCGACCCCCGGACGCGCGTCCAGCGCCTGCCCGGTCCCGTCGATGAACTGCACGAACCCGCCCGGGCCTCCCAGAGGGCCCACGCGCGGCCCGAACCGCGGCCCACCGCCTCGGCCTCGGGCGACCTCGCCGGCCATCCGAGTCAACGACCCGCTCACCCCGGCGTACAGGGCGTTCGACACCACCGCGTACAAGCCGGCACCCATCAGCAAACACCCCAACGCTACCGCCACCGCGACCAGCACGGCGATACGAGACCTCAACGTCACGGCACCCACGAGTCCGGCTCACGCAACACATAACCGAAACCGCGAACCGTCCAGATCAACCGCGGCTCGCCGGCGGCCTCGAGCTTGCGGCGCAGGTACCCGATGTAGACCTCCAACGAGTTCGACGCCGCGCCCGCGTCGAACCCCCACACCCGGTCATGGATCACCTCACGGGGCAACACCCGCCGCGGGTTCCGCAGCAACAGCTCTAACAGCAGCCACTCGGTACGGGTCAGGTCGATACGCCGGTCGCCGCGGTGCACCTGGATCGTCGACGGGTTCAACGTCAGGTCCGCGAATGCCAGCGGTCCCTCGCTCTCGCCCTCAGCGACGCTGCGACGCAGGAGCGCGCGCAGCCGGGCCAGCAGTTCCTCCAGCGCGAACGGCTTGACAAGATAGTCGTCGGCGCCAGCGTCCAGCCCGGCAACCCGGTCATCGACCGCGTCACGCGCGGTCAGCATCAGGATGGGGACGTGCTCACCGTCGCCGCGCAGCCGGCGGGCGACCGCCAGACCGTCCGGGCCTGGCATCGCGACGTCGAGCACTACGGCGTCCGGCTCATGCTCGGCGATCGCCTTGATCGCCTCCAAGCCGTCGGAGGCAAGCGCGACCTCGTAGCCGGACAGCCGCAGCGCCCGGTCCAGCGACTCGCGTACCGCGCGCTCGTCGTCTACCACCAGGATCTTCATCGCGTCCCCGTCAGTGTGCTGGATCCGCGCCATATATGGCGCGGATCCCGCACACAATGTCAACGGTGGGGGCCAAAGAATCCCCGGAACCCGCCAGGCCCCCGGAACCCACCAAGGCCTCCGAAGGGTGGGCCGGAGTCCCGGTCGCCAGCGACCTCGCGGATGACCTCGGCGGCCTCCCGGAGGGCGTCGGCTTGCTCCTCGGTCAGCTCGCCCGAGGCGACGGCGGCGTCCAACCGCTCCTTCGCCGCGGCCTGCCGCTCGGCCCGCCACTGCTCGGCCAGGTCCTCCCGCACCGTGGTCAGCGCTTCCTGGACCTGCTCCTCGGGCAGGCCGAGCTCCTCGGCGAGCGCCTTGGCAAACGCGGCCTGCCGCTCGGCGAAGCGCTCCTCGTGCGCAGGCGTCTCGGTCTCGGTCTCGGTCTCGGTGGAGTCCATCGCCAGCACCGGCCCGGCGATGCTCGCCGTGAGCAGCCCGGCCGCGCCGAGCGCCACCAGGGACCGCCGCATCTTGTTCGTGAGCCTCATCGTTGATCCTGCCTTCCCGTTCGTCGGTCTTATTCCTCGTCATCTGAGGTGACACCGGCACTGTGGGCGTCAAGATCAAGACCTGGCTGAGACACACGTGAAAAGCAGATGAGAACACCGCGGCCCCGCCGCGTGGGTGCCCGCAGCTTGCGGCTAGGCCTGCCCTATGACCTCCAGAACCGCTCGAGCAGCTCGGCACCGGCAGCCGGGTCCTCGAGCAACCACCAATGGCCGAGCCCGGGTAGCTCGCTCACATCTGCCCCGGCGTCGCGGGCGACCCTACGGGCGCTGTCCGCGTTGAGGAACGGGTCCGCCGACGGCACGAGCACGAGCCCGGGTGCGGGGACGTCGTGGCAGTCTGGCGCCCATTCCCGCCCCACGTCGACCGCTGAGCGGTACAGCGCGAGGATGCAGTCTGCCATCGTGCGGTCGATCGAGGTGGCGATGGCCATGGCGCCGTCGTGGGGTACGCCGAGCGACTCGAGCATCCCGGCCCGTTGCTCGGCTGGTTGGGCCAGGATCTGCTCGAACATTCCCTCGCCCGCTCCAGGCGTCTGCCAGATCTTGGCGACGTCGTGCCACTCGAAGTCCGCGTCGCCGATCCCGGCCGCGTCGGTGACCCACGAGCGCACCAGGTCGGGGCGGGTGCTGACCACCCGGACCACGAAGCCTCCGCCCCAGTCGTGGCCGACCAGGTCGACGGGCCCCTCCGCCGCCAGCCGCTCCAGCTCCTCGACGAGCCAGGCGACGTACTCCTCTTTCGTGGCGCCAAACCCTGGCGGGCAGGGACCGCCGAAGCCGGGAAGCCGCAAGGCCACGACATCGGTACGGCTCAGGTGGGAGCGCAGCGAATCCCACACGGCGGGTGTTTCGGGCACACCATGGACGAGCACCACCGGCATCAGCGATCTCCTCCCCACCCTTGTGCCGGACCCACCGCAGAAGCTTGGCATCAGCACCGGTGGGGGGCAAGGGACACTTCGTCGCCCTACTGGGCGAGCACGCGTCGCCCGCTGGCGGTCTAGCCTGCCATCCGGCGCCGAGAGCAAGGGAGGCAGCGTGTATCGAGTTCACGAGGAGCAGCAGCGGCTGGCCGAGGCAGCGCGGCACGTGCTCTCAGAGCGCGGGCCGATGACGGCCGACGACCTGGCGACGGCGCTTGCCGATCGGGGGCACGCGTGTGGGGATGGTTCCGAGGCGCTCGAGGACCTGCTGATCGAGGAGGGAACCGTCGTCGACCTGCCGGACGGTCGCCTCGTGCTCCTGGCGTCGGTCTGTGAGAGGTTCACGCTGACCCACCGGCTGACCGGCGAAGAGGCTGGCGACGGGATCGTGGCGATCGAGCCGGACCTGGCTCCGCTACTGATCGCGGAGAAGGAATCGTTCCGCACGGCACACGGCGAGGCGCGCGTGCTGTACCCACGCGAGGGTGATCCCGCCGTCGACGAGGATCACCGGCTGTGGGATGCCTGCGCGCTCGTTGGGCCGCCGGGCTGGCTGAGCGGCGCACGCGCGGGAGACCTCGTCGTCTTCCGCTGGGACAGCGGGAACGGCGGGTTGCTCAGCGTCGCCCGCGAAGCCGGCCCGCTCAACGATGCGGCCGGGCCCGCGGCAACGCTGGCGGAGGTGTTCGCGCGGTACGGCGAAGAAGGGTGTCCTATCGAGGCGTCGCTCTTGCTGACCGCCACGCTCGCGGACGTACCCGATCTCCTCAATGCGCCGCTCCCCCCGCTTTCAGAGATCTACGCCCTGGCCGGCCTGGAGGGGCGTGCAGAGTGGGTCGGCGCGGTCGGTCAGGACTGGGACTACCTGGAATCTCCCTGGCTCGACCCGCGCATCAGCGAGGCGTTGGGCCTGGACGAGGTCGGCGCCGAGGCGTTGGGGGTGGTGTTCGGCGCCTACCAGCTGTTGAGTCGCGAGGGGCCGGAAGGGTTTCGCCACCTCGCAGAGGAGGAAGGGGCGCTGCCCGCGCTCGCCTTGATGCTGTCGGTACCGGGCGTGGCCGATCTGTTCCTGACCTCCGTGTTGGGCGAGGACCCCGACGAGGAGCCGCTCGTGGCGGCTTTCGCCGAGGCCATCCTCGCCGGAGGCCAGGCGCCGGGACCGCACTACCTGCTGGCCTGTTGCGCCGAGCATCGGAACGACGTGGCCATTGGTGAGGCGCACCTTCGGGAAGCGCTCGCTATCGATCCCGAGTTCGTGCCCGCGCTGATCGACGCCGCGTGGTACGCCTCGGACAGGGGCGACGCGAAGAGTGCGGTGACGTACCTTCACCGAGTCGAGCTGCCCACGGGCTACGCGTTCTTGGCACAGCTCGAGCACTTCGCCGCCCCCGGACCGGCCGCCGCCGGCCGCAACGACCGGTGCCCGTGCGGCTCGGGACGCAAGTACAAGGTGTGCTGCGTCCAGCGCAACGGCCATCCGCTGCATGAGCGGGCGACCTGGCTCCACCAGAAGGGCTTCCGCTTCCTGATGCGCGTGCCCCAGCGGAACGCGGTGCTGGACGTCGCCGCGGCCCGCGCCGGCGGGGATGCCGACGAGGAGACGTGGGCCCACGTCGCGTTGGATGACGGCCTAGTTCAGGACCTCGCGCTATTCGACAGGGAGGTCTTCACGACCTTCCTCGACGTTCGAGGTGCGCTGCTGCCCGCCGACGAGCTGGAGCTCGGCCGCACGTGGGTTGGCATCCGCCGCAGCCTGTACGAGGTCACGGGCGTTCGGCACGGTGTGGGCTTGACGCTGCGCGACCTTCGCGCCGGTGACGTGTTGGAGGTCAGCGACTCGCGCACCAGCCTCGAGGCCCGCCCGGGCGATCTGTTGTACGCGCGCGTGGCGCCCGACGGGCGCAGCCATCTGCTGCTCGGCGGGACCACCGAGATCCCCCCCGAGCAGCGCGACCGGCTGATCGCCTTCCTCGACACCGACCCAAGCGCCGAAGAGGCCGCGGCCTGGCTCACCGACGCCGAGTCTCGCGCTAATGGCCAGGCTTTCTCACGTATACGTGAAGAAGCCTGGCCATAAGGGGTTGGTGACGCGTAACCGCACCCCATCCCACTCCGGGGCGCGGGCAGGAGCGTCGTCACGCCAGTGCGCACCGCGAGACTCTCGCCGCAATCGGGCGCTTCGGACCATGAGCTGCCCTACGGTGACGAGGTTCGCGACCTCGACGTGCGAGCGGCTCGGCGCCGGCATGGGTCCGAGCTTGGCCGCCGCGTCGTCGAGGGTGCTCGCCGCCCGGTCGAGAGAGGCGGCGCTGCGGATCGGCCCGGCACCCGCCGACATCGCGGCGCGTAGGTCGCCACGGAGCGCCTCGGCATCAGGAGGGAGGCTGTTGGTGGCGAACTTCGGCGGCTCTGGCTCTCCCTTCACTGGGTGGTTCCCATCGAGCCATTCCCGTATCGACCGTGCGGCGCGGTTGGCGAACACGCAGGCTTGCAGCAGCGAGTTCCCCGCCATCCGGTTCGCGCCGTGGATCCCGGTGCATGCGACCTCCCCGGCCGCCCACAAGCCCGGCACGCCTGTCTGGCCCCACAGGTCCGTGGCGACCCCACCGATCATGTAGTGCTCGCACGGCTCGACCGGCACCGGCTCGGTCGCCAGGTCACAGCCGTGGAGCCGGCACCCCGCGAGGACGGTGGGGAAGCGGGTCGCCAACCGCTCGGCTCCGAGATGGGTCGCGTCGATCCACACCCCTCCAGGCTGGTCGAGGATCGCCTTGGTCACGATGTGCCGCGGCGCGAGCTCGGCGTCGGGATGCAGGCCAGGCATGAACCGGCGCCCGGCCGCGTTGACAAGCGTCGCGCCTGCCCCTCGCAGCGCCTCGGTCACCAGGAACCGCCGCGTACCGCTGGGGTCCTGTGTGCGCAACCCCGTGGGGTGGAACTGCACGAACTCGAGGTCGATCAGCGTCGCCCCCGCCGCGTAGGCCAACGCGACGCCGTCGGCCGTCGCTCCGTCTTGGTTCGTCGTGGACGCGTACAGCCCCCCACACCCACCGCTCGCCAAGAGCACCGCGCGGGCTAGGATGAGCGCCAGACCCGGCTGCCGCCCATTGGTTGCCGGCGTGCCCTCGTCCTCGTCCAGCAGCCACAGGCCCACGACCCGCGCGTCAGGCTCAGGCGCGAGCGCCAACCGGCAGGCGACCCCTTGGAGCCGCGTCAGGGAGCTGGTCGTGACCTGATGCAGCGCCCGGAAGATCTCGGCCCCCGTCGCGTCCTGGAGATGGACTGACCGGGGGACGGACTGACCACCCTCGCGGGCGAGATGAAGCGCGCCCGAGTCTGTCCGGTCGAACCGGACACCTCGCGCGATCATGTCCTCGAGGCGCGCCGGGCCCTCGTGCGCCGCGACCGCCACCGCCCTCGGGTCGCAGAGCCCATCTCCCGCGCGGATCGTGTCCGCGGCGTGCAACGCGGGCGAATCGTCCAGCCCGATCGCCACGGCCATGCCACCCTGAGCGAGCGGCGTGGACCCCGCCGACCCGGCCGCCCCCTTGTCGACCACGGCGATCCGCGCCTCGGGCATGAGATCAAGGAGGTCCAACGCCGCCACGAACCCCGCTACGCCCCCCCCTACCACGACCACGTCGAACTCGAACACCTCGCCGGCTCTCACGCCGGCTATCGTCGCGATTCCACCCCTGCCCCGCAACGCGGCCGGCTCAACCTGCGCAGACGCAGCGCCCGGTCACGAACCGCGCCTCGGCCGGGCCCTCGATGGAACGCATCGTGTGGAACTGCGCGCCGGCTCCTGACGCCCGGCTCACGATGCAAGATCCGCCCCCAGACCACACGTGCAAGACGCACTCGCGCGTGTCCAGGGTCGCGTGGCCGCAAAGGTACCTGGCCGGTGCGCGTCGACACCGAGGATGCGGCGCGCGTCGGCTGCGTCCAGCGGCTCATCTCGCTGCGGCGTTTCGCCGAGGCCAAGGCCGCACGCGGTCGCCGCTGGGCTCACCAGCCTGGGAATCGCTCTCGACAATGAAGGCGTCTTCTCCATCGCCGACAAGCACCCGACGGGATGGCCGCTCAGCTCAACCCCCGTACACGGCCCATCGCCCAGCACGGTTTCACCACGGGCGTCGCGGGGTAGCCCGGATCAGCTGACCAGGCTACCCCGCGACCTCCCCGAGGTCGTGTCCCCCCCGGCGCTCTAGTCACTATGGAGTTGTCAAGGTGCAGTGGAGCTGCCCGTGATCTCGCTGCCCGTCACTCGCTGAGGGCGGGCTATGTCCGCGCGGGTTCAACCGTCCGCCGTTGAGTCCGTATCGTTCGTGACCGCCGCGGGCGGTGAGGTGGGCGGCGGCGTGATGGTGGGTGGAAGGTCAGCTTGGCGTCGGCGTTACCGGACACCGTCCACCCGCCCTCGTGCACTGCGTGATGATGTGCTACACACAGTAAGGCGAGGTTTGGGGTCAACGTCGGCCCACCCTGTCCATGGTGCTCGACGTGGTGCACATCGCTCCACTGCCACGGCCGCTCGCAACGTAGCCCGTCGGACCCGGTGAACCGGCACGTCCGATCCCGCTCGATCACCGCCAACCGCTGTGCCGGGCTGGGATGACGCCGCACATCGAGCCACAAGGTTCGCCCATTGAAGGTCACCTTGCGGCGGATGACGTCCGTGTCACAGGCGATCAGCCTTGCCGTCGCCCCGCAGACCCGCCCCACCCAATCCAACTGCGCCGCTGGCGAGCCGGGTTCGCCGGCCAGCGTCTCGGGTGTCAGGAACACCGTCGTCCGCGGCTGCAGCCCCGCCACGGTCGGCAGGTCGTCTTTATGGGCGAGCGCGCTGCGGGCCAACTGGACCAGCGCGTCGGCGTTCCGCTGCTCCGGCGTCCGCCGCTCCTCGTCGGGCATGGTGGCCGGATCCGGCCCGGCCAGCGCATCCAGCGCGCTGCGCACCAGCGCGCCGCCAACTGGATCCAACAGTCCATCCAAATGAGTCATCCCGTCATCCCGAGCCGACAGGCTCAGCCGGCGAGCGGCGTACTGCCGGCACGCATGCTCCTCCTCTGGCACCGGGTCATCGCTATGCCGACGGTCGGCTAATACCTCCAGAAATGCCCTATCGTCGGTACGCGCGGCCAACTGGACCAGCTCATCTTGAGCCCTTGCGAGCAGGTCCGGATGCGAGCGCGCGGCTCGGGCGAGTGCCTCGGCCTGACTAGGGCTGATCCGTCCCGCCGCTAACGCCGCGGCCGTGGCCTCCAACCCCGGACCGGCCAGCGCGGTCGCCAGCCGCGCCTGGCGCAGCGCCTGGCCGCCGGACAACCGTCCTGCTGTACGCAACAACCGCCGCGCCTCCTCCGCTCCAGAGGCCGCATCCTCGGCGCGGCGGGCCACCTCGGCTACACACCGCAACCGTTCCGCCGCCACCCGTGCAATCGTGCGAGTCAGCGCCGCCACGTTCGCCTGCAACATCGGCTCGTCTAACGTGGCCAGGTCACGCGCAGCCAGCTGGTCGCACGCAGCCGTGATCGCCTCGATGGCATCCGGCGCAGATCCCCCGTGAATCGAACTCATGTACGAGAAACTACCATGCTTTAGGGGGTTATGCAAGTATCTATTACGCCGTAGGTTGTCAGGTCTAGGCGCCTGAGCAGTTACTCGCCCGGTCACATAAGGGGCCAAAATGCGTGCGCGACCTCGGGCGCATACGCCCGCAACGGCACATTGCTCAGCCTGATGAAGGCGTGCGCGCCGACCGCGTAACACCCCGACGTCACGCGCGGTCGCGCCCGTAGCGTATCCCAGCGGATCTGTCAGCATCTTGGGTCAATCGGTGCGCGTACTTCAGCTTGTGCGCGTCGGCGCGCACAAGCTGCGGCCAACACGTGCTCTGAGCGTCATGGAAGCCCGTTGGCTACAACTCTTGCGCGTACGGAGGGTCTCGAAAATGGGCTCGTCGCAGAGAGTGGGCGATTCGCTACAGCTGGGAAGCTCTGTAAGACCCGGCTCGACGGCGAGCAAGGTGGTTTGCTTCGAACTCTGAACCCTCTCGGCGATTGTGCGACAGCTCTACATGCGCAAAGCACAAGGCTCTGACTCATCACGCAGCATGTGATCATGGCCGGCTACGCCGATCGGATGGACCGGTTCTTCTCCGACGTGCCAGGGCTGAGCTCGCGGATCGGCCACCACATCGACTTTCCCGATTACTCGTTGGACGAGCTGATGGCGATCGCCCAGCTCATGGCGCGCCAGCAGCGCTACCGGTTCTCACCCGAGGCCGAGAAGGCGTTCCAGGACTACCTGGCCAGGCGGATGGAGCAGCCCCGCTTCGCCAACGGGCGGAGCGTCCGCAACACGCTGGACCGCCTCCGCATGCGCCACGCCAACCGACTGTGGGAGATGGCCGAGAGCGGCAAGGGACCGCTGACGAAGGGTGACCCTGGTCACCATCCAAGTCGAAGATGTGAAGGCGAGCCGGGTATTCGCCGACGGGATCGGGGCCGACCCGGAGGAGACACACTAGAACCCGTGTCCGACCGTGTGGTGCTGGCCCGGCGAACCGCGGGGTTCACGCCGTTCCAGTGGACCGGCGCCGAGCCCGAGGGCCTCGACGACCTCGACACCGCGTTGGCCCTCGGCGCCTGCTGGGAAGGCGACGAGCTCGTCACCTACAACCTGGACGCCTTCCGCCACGGCTTCACCACCTTCGACGAGGGGTACCTGGAAGACAACGACTGACGCCGTTCAGCGCCAGCCGCCGGGGTCGACGCCGCCGGGTACGTCTGCCTCGGGGTCGTACGGCGTGCGGGTGAGGACGAACGACGCGAGGTCCAAATGGGATATCGAGCGGTCGGGCCGGCGTACGACCCGTAGCGTCTCGCCCGCGTAATAGCCGTCAAGACCCGCCCAGGTGCCATCGCCTAATGGTCGGAAGCGAGAGGAGCGGGCACGCACGGATTTGTCCAACGGCTCGAGGCTCAAGGCTCCGTCGGCTTGAGCTCGCAGGACCAGCGGCGAGGGGCCCCAGTACCACGGCCCGACCAGTTCGAGAATCTCCTTGCCTACTGGAGAGGGTGCCCATGGCGCTACTGCCGGCGGCTCCTGCTCCCGCAACACGCTCAGCAGATCACCGGGCAGCTCCGCGGTCATGCCGGCCGTCGTGTTGGTCAGCACCACCACAGCGTCCTTCGTCTCGACATCGACCCGCAACCCAGCGAGGAAGCCCGGCATCGACCCGCCGTGACCAACGAACCGGCGTCCGCCCACATTGGTCACCTGCAGTCCGAGGCCGTACGCCCCCGTCCATGGCATACCTGGCTGATCATCGATGACCAGGGGCTCACGCATCTCGGCGAGAGTGTCCGCATCGAGCACCTCCCCGGTATCACCACCCAGGAAGGTAGCCCACCGACTGAGGTCGCTTACCGTGGACCAAAGCTGCCCCGCGGATGCCATGGCACCGGCGTCGTGCTCTGGCTCAGGCAACAAGACGTCTGCCCAGGGATGCACGGCGAGTCCGGGCGCGTACGGCGCGGCCGGACGGGTCGTCGTCCGGCTCATGCCCAACGGCTCGAGCAGCTCGGTATGGACGACGTCGCTCCACGAGGAGCCGCGCAGACGTGCGACGAGCTCGCCGAGGATGCCGAAACCGACGTTGGAGTAGTGGAACCGCCGTCCGGAGCGGTGCCGTAACGAGGCTGGCGTGAGCGAGGCAGCGAGCGCCGGCCAGTCGCCGCCCGGCGTGCGCTCCCACCATGGGCCGTCCGTCTCAGCCTGCAGCCCCGATGCGTGGGAAAGGAGCTGCGCGACAGTGACGCCACCGAGCGCCGTACCGGGCACGTTCCCTTCAAGCGGATCGGACAGGTCGAGCCGGCCCTCGTCACGCAGACGCAGCACGCATACGGCGACAAAGGTCTTGGTAATGGACCCCATCCGGTACTGCGTGTTCTCGGTCGGCGGGGCGTCCCCCACGCTGCCGCAGCCACCCGACCACACGATGCGGCCGTCTCGGACCAGGCCTGCGACAACGGACGGCAGGCGCCGTTCGGACTGCTCGCGGGCCAGGCGTGCCCGGAGCCGATCAGTGGTCAATGGCTGCAAAGGGGATTCGGACACGAAGGCTCCTGTCGGTGGGGACATCCGAAGAGCCTACGAGACGCCCACCGCCTGAGGTGGCGCATGAACGTGCGATCCCAATCCCTCGTCACGTGGCAGATCGACCATCAATGGTGCGGCAGATCGACCATGAAGGAGGCGGCAGATCGACCACAACGGAGGCGGCAGATCGACCACAATAGCGGAGGCAGATCGACCAGAGGGGATAGCCTCGTCGCCATGGACGACCTTGCGCTGTATCCGCGCCGGCCCGAGTCCCTGGTCGTGGAGGCGTTAGCCGACACTCGTGTGGTGATCGTCAACGGTGCGCGCCAGGTGGGCAAGAGCACCCTGGCCCGCCTGGTCACGCGGAAGACGCCGGGCTCGGGTGAACGCTACTTGGACGACCCGTCCATACGAGCGGCGGCCGAGCGGGATCCCGCCGGCTTCGTGCGCCACGAAGGTCTGCTGCTCATTGACGAGGTACAGCGCGTGCCTGATCTGCTCCTGTCGATCAAGTATGAGGTCGATCGTGACCCTCGGCCGGGAAGATACCTGCTCACCGGCTCGGCCCGGCTCCTTGGGTTGAGTAATCTTCCTGACGCCTTGCCCGGCAGATCCGAGACCATCGAGTTGTGGCCGCTCTCTCAGGGTGAGATCGACTCAGCGGCGGATGGGTTCGTCGATGCCGCGTTCGTGGCCGGGCCGGGCCTTGAGTTGCCTCCATGCGATCTACGGCGCCCGGACTACCTGGCCCGGGCGATGCGGGGTGGCTATCCAGAGGCGGTGCGCCGGGCCGCGGCGAGGCGGCGGGGACGGTTCTTCGAGTCCTATGTCACGGACCTCATCGCGCGTGACGTGCGGCAGATCTCCGACATCGAGCGTCCCGCCGACATGCGCCGCCTGCTCGGGGCGCTCGCCGCGCGCATGGCCGGGTTGGCCGTCGCCGAGTCCATCGGACGCGATCTCGGGGTGCCGCGGACGACGCTCAAGCGGTACCTCGATCTGCTTGAGCTGGTGTTCATGATCCGGAGGATTCCTGCTTGGTCCTCGAATCTGGTGACCCGTGCCGTCGCCACGCCGAAGCTCCTTATGGTCGACTCCGGGCTCGGCGCGCATCTGATCGGGTTTACCGCCGGGCGCGCCAGGGACGTCAACGCCCCGGCCGGTCCTCTGCTAGAGAACTTCGCGCTCGGCGAGATCGCCCGGCAGATCGCCTGGTCCGATGAGCCTGTGCGGCTGTACCACTACCGTGACCGTGACGGCGTCGAGGTCGACGGGGTCCTGGAGCGTGCCTCAGGTGAGATTGTCGGTGTCGAGGTGAAGGCGGCGGAGACAGTGCGCGACGACGATTTCCGCGGTCTGCGTCATCTCGCTCGCCGCCTCGGCGACCGTTTCATCGCTGGGTTCGTCCTCTATTCGGGCGCTGAAAGCCTTCCGTTCGGTGACCGAATGCGAGCACTCCCGCTGGCAGCCCTGTGGCTGGCCCCAAATCGGTGAAGTAGCATTTGCCGACATGCCCGCGGGAGATGGTGTGACGCAAGGGTTGCGAGAGCCGGATCGGGTACGGCGAGCAATCCGTGAGACGGTACGCGCTCAGGGGGCGCGGCTACGGGAGTGGTGGCGGCGCTTGTCGCCGCAGCCTGCATGCCGGTCGTCATCCACTGGGCCACGGCGCCCAGGGCGTCGCCGAGTCGGCCAAAGAGCCCACGCAGAACCTGCCGCCATCGCCAAGGCGCTCGCGCTCACTCATGTCGAGATGCGCGCGCTGATTTGCAGTCCCACGTTAGACGCCGCAATCTCGAACGGTTGTCCAGGCGAGGGGGACCTCGCGGACCGCAGAAGAGCCGGCAAGATCCTCGCGCTCGGAGGGTTGTCCGCGGCGCACGAGCACGCGCACATCCCCCGTGAGCACACTGCCTCACAGATCGAAGGGCCTCCTTAGGCCTTGGGCGTAAATAACGTGGTTATTTCCTCGGATGTCCACCCATCCCTCTCGCCTCGCCGAGGGTCGCTGGAGTGATGTGCTCACTCGGGCGCGTGCTGCCCGCAATCGCACCCCACCTTGCCGGGCGTCCGTTGTGTGGAGGATCCACGCGGTATACCGCGTGGATCCTCCACACAACGAGTAGTGAACCATCCGAAACATGACAAACCACCACGTTATTAGTGC
>Ga0187893_10005006_pt1 | contig 24372 bp, 26 predicted proteins | sample MA1701074metaG_FD_139574 | JGI IMG/M metagenome (GOLD analysis project Ga0187893, IMG submission 139574) | White microbial mat communities from a basaltic lava cave in the Kipuka Kanohina Cave System on the Island of Hawaii, USA - MA170107-4 metaG ...
CGCATCGAGAGAACTGGGCGGCAGAGCCTTGTTGCAATGCTCGCAGGTGGGGCGAAGTTCCAGCACGGGGCCTCCTTGTCGAGAAGTTCAACCGTTCGGAATGATGGCCGAGGTCGATGGGCCGCGGACTGAAGGGGTCGCCCGCTCCCGCTGGAGCGCGTGATCGACGGTCTGTTAACGGCTGAGTAAATCCGCGGCTATTTGACGCAGTTGTGGTCGGGTCGATTCGTGGTGATGACGAGCTGAAGGTCAGAACGGCAGGTTGTCGTCGAGGAGCAAGGGCAGCTGGCGGCGGTCGAGGTCCGGGTGTTGCTGTTGGCAGCGCAGGGCGTTGTGGATCGCGAGGCCGTATTCGTCCCAGAGCTGATCGCGGATGAGGTCGATGAGCTCGAGGGCAGCCAGGGCCTGCTCGGGCGACCAGTCCGCGGGCAGCCCGATCCGATGTCGATCCGGCCAGGTCATGGTTTCTTGCGCCGGCGGCGCTGCGCGCGCTGCGCGGCACGTTCCTGAGCTTCCTTATGGCGGTAGGACTTGCCTTCGAGGGCGATGATCTCAGCGTGGTGGGTGAGCCGATCGACCAGCGAGACGACGCAGGCGGCGTTGGGGAAGACCTCGTTCCATTCGGAGAACTGGCGATTGGTCGTCACGATCGTACTTTTTCTCTCGTAGCGCCGGCTGGTCAGCTCGAACAGCAGATCGGCGTGGCGGTTGGAGTAAGAGAGGTAGCCGACCTCGTCGATGGCAAGCAGGTCGAAGTGCGCGTAGTGACGCAGGCGCCGGTTGCGGGTGGAAGCGCTGTCGAGCGCGGCCAGATCGCCGAGCAACTCGCCGGCGTTGGCAAAGTGCACGGTGTGGCCGCAGTCGAGGGCGTGCTGGGCGATGTTGCGAGCGATGGTGGATTTGCCGATGCCGTTGGGCCCAAACAGTACGACGTTGGTGGCCTCGGCGAGGAACTCCAGGCTCATCAACTCCTCGATGGCGGCGCGATCGCACTGGGTGGGCCAGGCCCAGTCGAAGTCCACCAGCGGCTTGAAGGCACCGATGTGGGCGCGCCGCACGCGCCGCTCCATGCTGCGACGGCCGCGCTCGGTCTCTTCCCAGTCGAGCAGTTGCGGCAGCCAAGCGCTGGGCACGGCCTGGTCCCAGTGGGCGAGCCGCCCGGGCAGGCGCAGGGCCTCGGCGCGCCGGCGCAGCTCAGTCGGATCGTTCGTCATGGTCGTCACGGGTGCCTCCAGTCAGTTGGTCGTAGGTCGACAGCGCATGCGGGGTGACGATGACGTCGCGCCGCTGCAGGTGCTCGGGCAGCGTCACGGCGCTGGCCGGTGGCTGGCCGCGGCTGTGGCGGCGGCGCTCGAGCGCCAGGCGCACGGCGTTGGGGTGCGGCACGTCGCGCGCGAGCGCCTCGGCGACGGCCTCGGTGAGTTCACTGATCGAGGAGTGCTGGCGCAGCCGCTGCAGGGCGCGGGTGATGGCGCCGAGGTTGTAGCCGCGGGCAGCGGCCCGCACGAGCAGCTCGCGCAGCGCCGGCACCGCGCGCACGAGTTCGTCGACGGTGCGGTGGCGGCGGCCGGCGCGCTTGAGCTCGACGAGCGCAGCGATGTGGGCGGGCTGCTCGATCTGCTGGCCACGGTCGTAGCAGCGCGCGTGCTCGGCGAGAACCGTGGTGCCATCGACGATGCGCACCCGCTCGGTGTCGGCGAGCAGCGTCAACGCTCGCTGAACGTGCTCGGGCGGCACGGAGTAGTCGTTGCCGTCGAAGCGGGCGTACGGGGGTCTTGCCGATGGCAACAGTGATGAACTCGGCGGCGGGGAACGCGTCATCGGGCAGCGGCAGCAGCACGAGCTGCTCCTCGGCGAACGCGGCGCCCACCGTCATCGATGGATCCTCGGGACAGGGGCGAGCAGCCGCTGGCCCCGCGCACCACGCTGCGGCCGGCGCGTTCAGATCAGCCAGATCGATGAAGCGGCGCGCGGCGAAGAAGGCGGAGCGTGCGTAGCGGATCGCGCGCTCGACGCGCCCCTTCTCGTTGCCGCGCGCAATGGCCACCGGACGCGGCTCGAAGCGGTGATGGGCGGCGAAGGCGAGCAGTGTTGGATGGAAGCGGATCGCTTCGCCCTGGCGTTCGAGCACGGCGCTCTTGAGGTTGTCGTACAACAACACCTTGGCGCAGCCGCCGAAGGCGGCAAACGCGGCGGTGTGCCCCGCGAGGAAGCTCGCCATGCGGGCGTCGAGATAAAAGCGCAGGAAGATGGCGCGCGAGTAGCTGAGCACCATGACGAAGGCCATCAGCGGGCGGCGCGCGCGGCCGATCTGCAAATGACCGAAGTGCGCCCAGTCGACCTGGGCCTGCTCGCCGGGCAGCGTGCGCAGCCGCAGGTAGGCCTCGGCGGGACGGCGCGGCCGCAGCAGCGCCACGCGGTGGCGGAAGTGGCTGGCACGGCCGGCGTAGCCGCGCGCCTGCACCATGCCGAACAGGCGCGCCGCGGTCAGCGTCGGGAAGCGCGCCAGCGTCTCGATGATGAACGGCGTGTACGCATCGACCATCGAGCGGCGTGTGTCGCCGTCGGGCCGCGGCACGCCGGCTTGCGTCAGCACGCGGCGCACCGTGCTGTGATGCAGGCCCAGTTGCCGCGCGATCGTGTTCACGCGCCAGCGCTCGACGTGGAAGTAGCGCAGGATCTGCGCCTCGCGTTCAGGAGGAATCGTCATCGGGCATCGCCCTGGGCACTGCGGGCCAGCGGCGACGTTGCAGGAACTCCAGACGCAGGGCTTCGGCACAACGCACGCCGCAGCGACAACAGCGTGACGCGTACGCCCCGGCCACCGCCGAGACGCCGACCGCTGTCGTCGTCACGGCGCGTAGTAAATCATCGGCGAGCGCAGAGAAGGAACCCTGATGCGTCACGATCTTTGCGCGCGCCCGATAGCGCCGGGCGCGCGCGGCGTGCGTGAAGCGGCCGCGACGGCTCGCCTGGTAGCGGCGTCCGGCCGCGGCTACCGAGGCACGGCGCGCCTGGGTCGAGCACGCTCCGCTGCAGTAGATCTGGCCGCGATCACAACGGCGGCAGACGAGAACCTGCATGCGGCAACGGCTGCACAGAAACAAACGCCCGTCGTCGGCCATCGGCGCCTGGATCGAGCCCAGGAGCGTTGGACGCCGCGACAGGATGAGTGCAACAATGCACGCCGCACTCGTGTCCAGCACAGTGTGGGGCGCGACGACGGATCACTTCGCACGTGGGGTTGTCGTCGCGCTCGTTCTCTTGGGCGCGCCGATTATCTGCGTCGGTCGACCCGCCAACGTGCAGCGGCCCGCTGCAATCAGACCCTACCGAACGCGCCGTACGCAACCGGCGGCTGCGCGGCGTTGCGTTGGACCTTGAAGGCGGCGCCCTGGCGGGCGCCGCCAAAAGACAAAAGAGAGAACTACCAAACCCCGCCCTCTACACCGCGAGCATCACCAGCGCAAGAGGTCCGAAAAACTCGTCGTCATTTAGCCGCGGATTCAGACAGCCACTGACACCCCAGCGTCGCGGCGCGCGGATTGCGGTTAGCGGCACGATGTTGGCGCCGCGCCGGTGGACCAAGAATCGCATGTACTAAGCCGCTGGCTCGGTGGCGGCGCTATGGGCGTTGAATCAGGGCGAGGTGCAGCGCTGAGCGTGGGCAGCGCCGTGGAGGCAAGGTGGATGATGGGCCGGCCCGCGTTGTTGCGCTCTCGGGGACGGGTGCGATCGATCGTTTGTTGGGGTTGGGTGCGCGCGCACCGGTGCGAGGCAAGTCGATATGTCGACTCGGCACGCGGTATCGCAACGCCAGCCTGAGAGCACAAGGATGGTGTCGGCACGGCACGATGAGCGAGTCGTCGAGCAACATCAGGGTGCCTCTGGCGGAGAACGTGCGCGCACCGGTGATTCTGGCGCCAGGGTTTCGATGCAGACCATGTGGCCGTTGCCGCAGATCGCGCAGTCGCGCAGCGATTTGCCGGTGAGCGCGAGGTAGAGGTCGCGGTAGTCCTCCTTGGGGCCGCGCTCCGGGGTTGGTGGCGCCGGCGCGTTTAGGAGTCGACGGCACAGAGCGAGCTTGGTTTCGCGGTACCGATTGGCGAAGAAGCCGTAGTGCCGGATGTGCTGCAGACCATTCGGTAGGACGTGTAGCAAGAAGCGCCGGATGAACTCCTGAGCGTCGAGCGTCATCGTGCGCTGCGCAGCGGCGTGCTTGTAGTCCTTCCAGGCAAACGTGACGCGGCCTTCGTCGATCTTGATCAGCCGGTTGTTGGAGATGGCAACACGGTGCGTGTAGCGGCCGAGGAGTTGAGCACGTGACGCGGACCGCCGAACGGCGGCTTGGCGTGGACGACCCACTCGGCTTGCGCGGAGGGAGCGAGGTAGGCGCGCAAGGCGCTGGCTTCGCGCAGCGGTTCCAGTAGCCCGTGGAAGTGTAGTTGGCCCGCCCGGAAGGCTTCGTGCAGCCGCTCGAGGAAGAGCCGCCGGAACAGGCGAGACAGGACCCGCACGGGGAGAAAGAAGCCAGGACGGCAGGCGATCCAGTGCTTGCCGTCGGGCGCGATGCCGCCGCCTGGCACTACGCAATGCACGTGCGGGTGGTGCAGCAGGTTCTGGCCCCAGGTGTGCAGGATCGACAGGAAGCCGATCTCGGCGCCGAGGTGCTGCGGATCGGCGGCGATCGAGCGCAGGGTCTCGGCGCTGGCGTGAAAGAGCAGGTCGTAGACAAGGCGCTGGTTCTGCAGCGCGATCGCCGCGATCGGCTCCGGGACGGTGAACACAACGTGGAAATACTCGACCTCGAGCAGTTCGGCTTCACGGTCTTGCAACCACTGCGCCCGGGCGAGCGACTGGCATTTGGGGCAAGCCCGATGCCGGCACGAGTTGTACGTGATGCGCCGATGACCGCAGGCGTCACACTGTTCGACATGGCCACCGAGCGCGGCGGTACGACACCGTTCGATCGCGCTCATGGCGCGCAGCTGCCCGCGGCCGAGCGAATCGGCGTGCGTTTGGCGAAATGCAGCACCGAAGCGACGGAAGATATCCGCCACTTCCAGCGGCGCAGCGGCCACCGCTGCGTCTCAGAAGTACGCGGGCGGACTCGGCGGTGGCGGCGTGGGTTCCACGCGCGGCAACAGGTCAAGGGGGCTGGTGGTCGCGCACACGGTCGTGGTGGCCACCTTCAGATAGCGCGCGGTCGTCGCGAGGCTGCGATGACCCATAAGCAGTTGGATCCTGCGCACATCGGTGCCGGATTCGAGCAGGTGGGTGGCGAAGCCGTGTCGCAGCGAATGCGGCGTGATTGGCTTCTTGATTGCGGAGAGGCGGTGCGCCTTCTGGCAGGCCAGTTCGACGGCACTCCTGCTGATGGGATGGCCGGGAACGTCGCCGGGGAACAACCACTTCGTCGGACGAGTGGTCTTCCAGTAGGCGCGCAGGATCTCGAGCAGGTGCGGCGACAGCATGACGTAACGGTCCTTCTGCCCTTTGCCCTGCTCGACACGCAGCGTCATCCGCTGACTGTCGATGTCGGTGATCTTCAGTCGCGTGACCTCCGAGATGCGCAGCCCGGCTGCGTAGGCCGTGGTCAGAATCGTGCGGTGCTTGAGGCTGGCAATCGAGTCGAGGAAGTGGGCGACTTCCTCGCGGCTCAGGATCACCGGTAACCTGAACGGCTTCTTCGGCAGCGGAATCTCGTCATCAACCCAGCCGCGCTTGAGCGTGACCTTGTACAGGAAGCGCAGGGCCGAGACGATGATCGAGACGCTTCCCGGGGCGAGCTTGCGCTCGGTCGTCACATACACCTGATAGGCCCGAATCTGCTCGGGCCCGAGCACCTCGGGAGAGGTGTGAAAGTAGTTGGCGAAGCTCGAGACCTGCTGCAGGTATGACAGCTGTGTGTTGCGCGACAGATTGCGGATCTCCATGTCTTGCAACATGCGTTCGCGAAGGGGTGTCATGGCGAGGCTCCTGGTGCGAAATGCGAAGGGGTGCTGCGAACAGCACCGATATCGTTTCGCACAGGAGATTCGCGGGCGCAGCGACGAGCACAGCCGCCGAACGGAGCGCGGTCGCCGCTCTTGAGTCCCGCGTCAGCGGGTTAGTACTTATCGTATTTGGGTAAGCCGGTTGTTATGCGCAGGAGTTCACCACGTCCTACTGGGGCGAGTGACAGCGGTGAGGCGGGCTCAACATAAGATCCAGGCACTTCGCTCTTTTCGGCCGCAGCCGCATCTTCCTCAAGCGGGCAAGTGACGCGGACGACCGGCGGCCGCAGCCCACGATCGCCGGCGAGAAGGCACATCACAGAGCGAGCAGCCAATCGAGGAGCGACTTGTTCTGCGTCCAAGCAGGCAGCGCTGGCAGCGGCGCTCCGTCGGCGACCTTTTCCAGAGCCCGGCGCTTCATCTCGAGGTTTGCTCGCGCATAGATTTGGGTCGTCTTCACATCGACATGGCCGAGGAAGTCGCGAATCAGTTCGAGCGACACTCCGCTTTGAAGCAAGTGCATGCCCTTGGTGTGTCGAAGGCTGTGCGGGCTGACGTGCTGCGTGATGCCCGGATGGTCGCGCTGCGCCGCCTGAACGTAGCACTGCAGGATGTAGCGGACCCCGGAGCGCGAGAGGTTGGCACCGGTGCGGTTTTGGAAGACCGGGCGATCCGAACCGTCCGGGCGGTTGAGATCGTGTTCACGAAGGTATTCGCGAAGTAAATGCGTCGTGGCGTCCATCAGCGGCACCGCACGCAGCTTTCGCCCTTTGCCTATGAGCCTTACCTGCGCTGGCGAGTCCAACCGCACGTCGCCCACCGTGAGATCGATGACTTCCTGAACTCTGGCGCCCGTGTCATAGAGCACGCTCAAGAGAACCGCATTGCGACGCCCGTCGGAGGTTCGCAGGTCCGGTTGCGCCAGAACATGCGCGAGATCATCCTTCGACAGGTAGTTCACTCTGCCGCGCAGATGCCGCCGCAGAGGGATCGACAGGACGCGCTGGCACTGAAGCATCAGCTCTGGGACTTCAGACTGGATATATCGGAAGAACGAGTGCAGCACCGCGAGCCGATGGTTTTGCGTCGGAATCGAGACACCGCGCTCCTTGCCGAGATAGTCGAGGAAGGCCTCCACGAGCGCAGCGTCCACCTTGGCGAGCGACAGCCGCTCCAAGGCAATGCCGCGCGTGTCCCGGCAGAACCGCAACAGAAGCACGAAGGCGTCGCGGTAGGCCTTGATGGTGTTCGGACTGAGATTGCGCTGGGCGCCGAGGTGGTGGGTGAGGAAGTTCGTCAGGTGCACGGAGAAATCGGTCGGTTTCATGGCCCGATCCTCCGCGGGATGACGTCGCCGAACGACTCGTTGGTGCGTCGGGTGATCTCCGGGTGAAGCTCAGCGGTCAAGTGGAGATATCGCTGCGTCCCCTCCACCGAGCAGTGCCCCAGGTACGTGGCAAGCACCGGTAGCTTGGCGTCCAAGTCGGCGCCCTGCTGGTACCAGCGAAGCAAGGTGTGCACGGCAAAGGTGTGCCTCAGGTCGTGCAAACGCGGCCCGTTGCCACGCCCACCATGCGGTATGCCACAACCGAGCAGTAGTTCACGGAAGTTGCGATAGACGCCGCCGGGACTCCAAGGTGCATCGCGCACTCCTGGAAAGAACGGCGCCTCAGGCCGGCGATCGTCGAGTCCGTCGGCATAGGTCCGCAAGCGCTGCACAAGCGCAGTCGCCGGAGGCACCAGCCGATCCTTTCCGAACTTTGCGCCGCGTATCTTGAGAACGCCCCGATCGAGATCCACGTCCTCGACGCGCAGATGAAGAACTTCGCAAACACGGCAGCCGCAACCGTACAACAGGCGCAGCACCTCGGGCATGACGCGGTGGCGCATGGGCGCGAATGAAGTCGGCTCCAGCTCATCGACCGCTTGCAGCAGTTGATGGATCTCCTCGTGCGTAAAGATTCGGGGAGTAAATGCGGCGCCGGAGGTCTTGGGGCCAAGGCGTCGATCGGGAACGTACGCGCAGTAGCCAAGACGAACGAGGTATTCCGCAAACCGGCGAACGGTAGCTACTCGACTTGCATGGGTCGTCGCGCGTTCGTGCACGCGCTTGGCGAGCCACTCCCGAGTCATATCGCGCGGCAGTTCAATGCTCGTCAGACCGGAGGCGAGCAGGTGCCGATCGAACCGCAGCAACATCGCAAATCCGCCGTGGAAGCGGTGTCCGCAGGCGTGTTTCAACTCGACGTACTGGTCCAGCAGCGGCGTCAAAGCGCTTCGGAATTGGCGACGTGGCTCGCTATTGACCATGGCGCAACTCCTCGGGATTCAATGCGACGCCGCGGAGGGACTCGACATCTGCCTTGGCGTAGATCATCGTTGTCGCCGGCGACGCGTGCCCGAGAATCTCCGAGATGACGTGAAACGGCGTCTGTTCGTGCAAGAGCCTGGTAGTAAGGGTATGGCGCAGGGAGTGCAGACCGTGGCGTTGCTTGCTCTTGAAACGGATGCCGGCGAGCTGCCTCCACTGCGCGATGACACGGTGTAGGTGGGTATCGGTGGCAAACGGTGTGAACGGAGGAGTCGACCGAAGGAACACCTCCCGATAGGCAACCTGAGGCCGGCCGTGCTGTAGGTAATCGATGAGCGCCTCACCAACCTCCGCCGGAATTGGCAGAGTGAGCGGCGCGCGGGTTTTTGATTGCGTTACTTCGATGGTGGCGATGCGCCAATGGATGTCGTCCAAGCGCAACGCACGGATGTCGCCCACGCGCAGCCCGAGGCGAGCGGCGAGCATCATGATCGCGTAGTCCCTCTTTCCATTCGGCGAGCTTCGATCCACCGCCTGGAGCAATTTCTCGACGAGCTCGGGCTCCCAGACGGAAGGAACGAGCGCATCGTGTGGCACCGGAATCGGAGGCAACACGGGACAGAAGTCCTGCGCCACGAATCCTCGCAACAGGAGGAACCGAAAAAGACTTCGCAGGTTGTAAACAAGGTGCGACTGCGTCTTCCGGGCCAGCCTTTGACGCGAAGCTACGTAAGAAAGAACATCGGCGGGCTGCAGCTGATCGAAAGACAGAACGCCGCGCGACTCGAGGTAGTTCGCGAACCAGATGGCCGTTGTGATTGCTGCTCGAACCGTCGACTCACTCAGGTAGCGGCGGTTGCGCGCGTACTGTCCGTAGTCCTCGACGGCCTTCTTCATGGACGCGGGAATTTGCACCCGCTTCCTGTCGGCGCGATCGCGTTCGACAAGACCGTCGCGTGCGAAGGCGCACAGCACCTTCACCAGATGCACGACGTGCAACCGCCATCTATCCCGGCTGGTCGTGTTCTCCTTTGAGCTCGTCCGATACGCCTCGACAAACCGATGGGCAAGCTGTTCCGACAACACGTTCCCCAGTTCGCGTTCCCGGGCGAAATCGTGGAGGCGCGTCCACACCGTCCGGTAGCGCCTTAGCGAGCGTCTGCTGTACTGCAGCCTTTGCAGCTCGGAGAGCGCGTGCTCGATCAGTTGATCGAGCGGAAGGTCGATCGTTGCTCGCTGCTTCGATGAGTCCATCTTGACCTCCGGGAATGCAGGCAGCCGCGATGGCCGCCCGGAGGTCCATCATCGATTCTTATGTTGAGCCGTCGCCGCCGCTGTCGCCTTCACCCGGAGGGCGCTGTGAACTCCTGCGCATAACAACCCGCTTACCCAAATATGCCGATACGATCTGCCGGCGCCCGTGCCCCGCGATCTCCGCGATGTGGTCACGCGCCGCCGCGTCGAATTCGCGATCGACCGGTTTGCCACCGCGAACTGCTGAGGGCTCTCCAGTGATCTTTTCATACTGGTCGTTGAGCCCCTGGTGCCGCAGACCATGCCCGGTAACGCCGAGATTCTTCTTGGTGATTCCGATCTTGGCGAGCACGCGGTCCATCCATGCGAGATTCGCTTTCAGCGCTTACCGGGCCTGCCAAGGGGCTGGCCCGCAGGGACAAAAGCCTGCGCACGGCGTATCGCTGCCCATTGCTCCTCGGTCTCAATGTGCAGCTGGCGCGGACGACCGCTTTTCGCGCCCCTCATGGTGAACCCATGCGAGATGCCTTCCCTGCTGAGGGTATAGAACCGTGCTTCGTCGATCGGCACCACACCTCGTGCGGAAGGCTCATCACCGCTTCCCGCCTGCGCAGGGCGAACGCATTTTCGAGCACGATCGAAGCGGCCACGTACAGGCATCGGTTCTCGGCCTCGGCAATCACCCACTTGACGTCGACACCCAAGGAACGCCAGCTCTGGTCCTGCGTCGCGACCTGGCTGGTCCGCAAACTCTTGACGTCGAGTCCCAGGTTGCTGGCAGCTTCCACCAGGCCGCGCTTGCCTGGGTTTTCGGGGGTCCCGGTCTCCGCAAAGTAATATTAGTATTTAATACCGGTTGTCTGGAGCCATCATGGCGAGAAACACAAGCGTTACGCTAGGCGAGCACTTCGAGCGGTTCATCGCCAAGCAGATCAAAGCCGGGCGCTTCGAGTCCAAGAGTGAGGTCGTGCGCGCCGCGATGCGGCTTTTGGAGGAACACGAGAAGAAGCTCGCGACGCTGCGCCAGGCACTCATCGAAGGTGAGGAAAGCGGCGAAGCGGTGCCCTACGCAGTCTCCGACGTTCTGAAGGAGGCGCGCAAGGAGGCCGGCGTGAAGCGCGCCGATGCCTGAGATCCGGATTCGCCCGCGAGCCAAGCATGACCTGAAAGCGATCTGGCGCTATAGCTTCGAGCACTGGGGTGAGGCGCAGGCGGATTTGTACTTGCGACAACTCGATGCGGCCATTCAAAGCTTGCGAGAATTCCCGGACATCGGTGAGCCGAGCGATCACATTCGCGCTGGCTATCGCAAGCTGCACGTAAACCGCCACCTTGTTTTTTACCGACGAATCGATCAGCGCATCGAGATCGTTCGCGTTCTCCACCAAGCCATGGATATCGGGCGGCAACTCTCGTGACTGGGCGCCGGCCCATGCCGCAAGCTGCCAGCACGCGCGACAACGCGCTCCCTCATAGGCCGAACTCCCGCCCCAGAATCTGCGCGACGAACCCGCGCGGACTTTCGGCGACGAGATGCTTGATTCGCGCGCGGACCTCGGCAGCGGTTCCATTCTTCTCCGCGGCGTTCATGGTGCTGTTGTAGGTGGCCAAGACGTCGGCGCCGGTGATCTCGTAGCCGTAGCCCTGGACAAGCCAGTGCAGCGCGAGCAATCCGGCCTGCACCGCAAACGCCGGCCGCTCGGCGGCGTGATCGCGCGCGGCGCGTGTGAGCGTCTTCGGATCGCATGGCGTCCGGCGCGCGAGGTCGAGCGCCTCGTCGTACAGGCCTGCGTCCTTCGCCGCGGCGAACCACTTGCCCTCGTCGCGCGGCGTCGTCTTCACCAGGTCGGCGAGGATCTCGGCCGGCTTCTTGTGCGGATACGTCTTCGCCACCGCGCGAAATGTGGTGACGTAGGTGCCGCTGCGGTGCGCACGAACGCCGTAACGCTCGTACGCCGTGTCGACGAGCCCGCTGGAGAGCAGGATCTCCTCGCACAGCGCGTCGATGTCGCCGTCGGACGCCCACGGGCTGCGGCAGGACTCGGCGTACTTGATGGCCTCCGCCTTCCTGCCCATCGCCACAAGCGCCTTCACGGCCCAGCGCTTGTACGGCCAGATAGTCCGGTCGCCCGCGACCAGATCGACGATCTCCTGGTAGCGCTCGGTGCGGTAGAGCGCGCCCAGGCATGCGGAGGTGCCGTGGAAGTGGCCGCGCAAGCTCGGATCGGGGCTGAGCGCCATCCGCGCGATGCCGATGAGGCGGTCGGCCCATTGCTGGGCCAGCTCCTTCGAAGCGCAAAGCTCGCCCCAATAGTCGCCGAGCAGCTCGATGTAGGGCATCGCGTCCTCCTGCTGCGCCTCGAACAGCCGCTCAAGCCAGGCGTCACGCGTCTTCAGGTCGGCGGGCGCGTTCGCGATGACCGGCACGAGCTCGGCGAGGGCGTTGTTCACGGCGGTGCCGATGGCGCCGGACGAGCTGTCGACGCGGTCGAGTGCGGGCGAGATACGTTCGATGAACGCGACGGCGCCGTCGGCCGCGAGCGCGGGATCCGTGCGCGCGACCTTCTTGATTTCGGACACCGCTTGCTTCACGCGCTGGATTGCCGGCTGCGATTTCCATCCGAACGCATGTCGGCGGAAGCGAGCCTTGAACTCCCATATGTGTGCGGCGACCTTCGCCATTCCGAGTCCTTGAAACCGGACGCGCTATCGCAGTCGCACGATCTGATCGAACTCACCCTTCTTGATCTCGACGATCGACTCCAGCGCCTTCACCATCGCCGAAAAGTTGGAATAGCCGTGCTCCTTGGGGTCGAAGGTGGGGTCCAGCCGCTTGATCATGTACCAGATGGAGCCTTTGTTGACCCAGGCGTCGCCCTTGGTTTCGGCCAGCAACTTGACGGCGCGACGGAGCAAGTCTGCCGCGCTGTCGGCCTGAGGGGCTGGGGGTGTGTCGGTAGGAGCCTGAATTGCAGGCACCGATGGCGGCGGAGCGGGCTCCACTAGGTTCTCGTAGTAGCGGAACTCATGGCAGCTTTTGGCCCAGTGGCGGTTGGTGGACTTGCGGCTGGCCAGACCCACAAGCGTGCGGCCGGCGGCCTTGATCTTCTGGGCGACGGGCATGTAGTCGCTATCGCCACCGATGATCACGACCGTGCCGATGTGCGCGTAGCGCCCAATGTCCTCCACTGCATCGAGGCAGAGCTTGATGTCGGCGCCGTTCTTGGCTGAGCCTCCTGGCGGGAAGAGCTGGATCAGCTCGACTGCCGCCTGAAGCAGCGTGTCGCGATAGCGCCCGAAATACTGCCAGTTGCAATAGGCGCGGTTGATAGCGATCGACCCGAAGGACGACGCTAACTCGACTATGGCCTGGACATCGACCAATGGCTCCTGGGCCTTGAACCGGTTATCGGGCTTGGAGTACGCCCCATCGCCGAAGCGCTCCTCATACAGACTGGCATGCAGGTTCTCGAAGTCCCAGTACAACGCTACTGACCCAGTCTCGTCTCCGCCGTTGCTTTCGACCAATTCGGCCTCCCGAATATGTCTCGGAAGTATGCCGCCAGCGCGGATTTCAGCTCAAGGCAAGACAGGCGTTGCAGGCAATTCACGGAAGCGAGTCGTGCCGGCGTTCTAGCGGATCGACCGTACATCGGCTTCGAGATTGTCGAGAGACACGAGCGCTACGCCGCTACGTATCAAGGCGGGGCCGCCGCGGGTTCCTGCCGTTGCCAGATTTCACCCTCATGGAGACCACGCTTCCGCGTCTAAAGGCTCGGACCGCTTTGGCGGCGGAACGAGAAGTTGATTGCTCCCAATCCGGGAGCGTGCTAGATTGCCCACGATGCGAGTGATCGCGATCGGCTCCCTGCGCGATTTCTGGGCCACGCATCCGGATGCCGAAACGCCGCTGCGCGCTTGGTACGCCGAGGCATCGCGAGCGTCCTGGCGCAGTCCCGCCGACATCAAGCAGAGCCATGGCAATGCGAGCTTTCTGCCGAACAATCGAGTGGTGTTCAACATCAAGGGCAACGACTACCGACTTGTCGTCGCCGTGCACTACAACCGCGGCATCATGTTTGTGCGGTTCATAGGGACGCACCGGCAGTACGACCGTATTGATGCAACGACTGTCTGAGGCAACGCAAATGGAACTGCGACCGATTCGCTCCAAGCGCGACTACCGTGCGGCGCTGCGGGAGGTCGAGCGCCTGTGGGATGCGCCGGACAAGTCGCCGGAGGCCGGTCAACTGGAAGTGCTCACGCTCTTGATCGAAGACTACGAGCGCAAGCACTCCCCGATCGAGGCGCCCGATCCAATCGACTTCCTGGTGCAAGTGATGGAGTGGCGCGACCTGACGCGCAAGGATCTGGAGCCCTACCTCGGCTCGCGCGCGCGGGTTGCCGAGGTGCTCAATCGCGTGCGGCCACTGTCACTGGAGATGATCCGCCGGCTGTCCGAGGGCCTGAGCCTGCCTGCCGATGTGTTGATTCGCAGCTACGAGCTGAAGCATGCGGCGTGAGGTCTCCAGGTGCGATCGGGCTGGCGTGTCGCCCGGGTTACACGAAGGAGCATCCTCGGTGAGGTCGGGCCGCGCACGGCGGCGCACATCGCGCGCAAAATAGGAGGATGCAAGGGATGCATCGGTGGTCGCCGGAGCTGAGGCGTGCGCTGACGTGGGCGCGCCCGGAGTTCTTCGGCTGGACGCCTGAGCGGCAGCTGCGCTATCGCGCGGTGCTGCCTGACGAGGATTGCGCGGCGATTGCGAGTCAGTTGATCGAAGATCAAATATTCCCCATGCATGCAGGTACAGGTATCAGAGAAGAGACCTCGAAAGTCGGCGGTCCGGCGCCAACGATGACTCCTGCGACGTCCAGGCAATCTCGCCACAATCGCAGATCAGGAGGAGATGGATCGATGAGTCAGCTACGCGTCTTCCTTTGCGCAACGCTTGCGCTCCTCTCTGTGGCGCTGGCCGGGTGTGCGACTGCCGGTTTTGAAGCAAAGCACGACGATACGGACTGCGTGGACGAATTCTCGCTAAGCAGCGACGATAAATCAGTACTGAAAGAGCTGAACGCCGAGCCGGTCACGTGCAGTGCAGGCAAGGACTGCATAGCCGATATTCTTGTCTCAACCAACGGACGATCCTGCTACCTCCGAATGCCCGCGATCGAGGACTATCGGGTTAAGGAGAAGGTAGGCAATTGCAAGAAGGATGACAAGACAGAAGTCATCAAGTGGCGACTAGTTCCCGACGCGTCACCTCCCAGTGGCTTGAAGCAGCCAGGCAACATTTCCGATTATGCGTTCTGCGATCTCCACACTAACCGCTACTGCAACCTGACCGGGGTCGATTTGACTGGGACCAAGAGCGACCCCGCCGGGAACTCACGTAACAAGGACTTCGATTGCGAGGGGATCGGAGACAATCAACAGGAGTATCTGTGGAAGAACAGGCATCGTCGGACTAAGAAGGTTTGCTCAAAAGCCTATGTAATCGGCCCCGACAAGGTCAACCTCTGTATCGTCAAGGACCCATTGATCTACAACCACTAACATTGGAGCGTTCGGTTGCGATCGAATCGTGACTGCCGTCAGGTACGTGCACGAAGCGCAGCGATTCGTTTCCAAAGATCCGCGGCTTTTGCCGTGTCGTGAGATGCGACCGAGGCACAGTCTTCCGCTTGCTGACGAAGACTTAGAGCGCGACCGGCTTCTCCAACAGAGAACTCCACCTCCGCAAGATCGCACAATGAAAGTGCGAGGTCGACGGGGTCGCCCGAGTGTTTGAGTACATCGATCGCTGCGGATAGTTGCATCCGCGCCCCGTTTGCATCGCCACGTCGCATCAAGAAGGCTGCCAAGAGCCGCCGATGTTCAACCTCTGCCCGAAGGTCGCCCATCTCGTGCGCGAGGTCGATCGATTGCTTGAAATAGAGGCTGGCGTTTTTGAGATCTTGCTGGGCCTCCGCGACGATTCCGAGGTTGCACAAGGCGGTGTATTCGAGACGAGCATGGCCGATGCCTCTCGCGATATCAACCGCGGCCTCAAGCTGCAGTTGCGCGTCGGTCCAGCGCCGCTGATCGCTCAGTAACAGGCCCAAGTTGCAGCGAGCGTTCCCTTCCCAACGTCGGTCGCCACAGGCCTCGGCAATTTGGAGCGCTTCGCTGTAGCGTGAGACAGCGGACTCGAGATGGCGCTCGCAGTAGTCCAAGTAGGCAAGATTTCCGAGCAAGCCGCCGATCCAACGCTTGTCATTGGCTTTGCGGGCAACACTAAGCGCTCTCTCGCAATGATTCCGCCCGTCCGCAAGTCGCCCGGACTCTATTGCAACGGCGCACAGGCCGTTTAGCGCCCGGCAGTAGACCGCGACGTCCGGGTCGTTGCCGGCAATGGACAGGGCGTCAGTCAGATCGGAGTCGGCCTCACCGAGGCGGCCGAGTTTAGTGAACAAGTCTCCCCGGGCACAGAGAAGACGCGCTCTTACTCCGTCATCTTGCTTCGTCTGGAGGACCGACAGGCCGCTGTCAAGGGAGTGGTTTGCTTCGGCCGACCGCCCCAACATGAACTGGGCGCTTCCCGCGACAAAGGCGGCGCATGCTCGTGCACGTGACCCCAATTCGCCGTTCGCGATCACTTTGCCTGCCAGTTCGACGGCGGCTCGATAGGGCCCGCGCAAGGCCAGTACTGCCCATGCACCCAGCAGCGTTCCCCTCACTGCGTCCGCGTCGAGTCTCTCCAGCGCGCGCTCGCACGCAACGATCAGATTCTCCGCGTCTGCGCAGCGATCTGAAATGGCGCGAGCTTCGTCAAAGGCGGCGAAATACGAAAAGTGACGACGAATGGCGACGTCTCGGGAGGCCACGGACACATCGACGCGACCTTCATCGTTTGACAACCGCTCGGTTGCGTACTCTTGCACTCCTAGCAGCAGCGCAAATCGACGCTCCCCTTGCCGGTAGATGAGAGAGCTTTCGAACAGCGACTGGACAACCTCGGCGGTAGCGAGTTCCGATGCGTTTGCGAGCACGGCGCGTGCCGCTTCGAGCGTGAAACCCGAACGGAACACGGAGAGGGTCGCCAACGCACCGCGTTCGCTCGAATCGAGGAGGTTCCACGACCAATCAAGCGTTGCACGCAGCGTTGACTGCCGGTGACCGGACAATCGCCCTCTCGACGTGATGTCGAGACGAGACCCCATCTTTTCAGCCAAGACCCCGACCGGCATTATGCGGGCACGGGCCGAGGCCAGCTCGATTGCGAGGGGCAGACGATCCAGCAGATTGACCAGATCGGAGATCTGCGCGTTCTCTCCGCCATCGGGTTGCAGGGCCGCGCCCGCGGCGCTTGCTCGTTGCCTGAATAACTCGAGCGCTTCGCTCCTGTCCATCGGCAACAGCGTGAGGACGTCCTCACCGGAGATACCAAGGACCGTTCGCGAAGTAACGAGAATTCTCGCGTCGGGACACGCGTCGAGCCATCGCCCCACCGTCTCTTCAGCGAAGGACGCAATCTGCTCGAAGTTGTCGAGAAGAAGGAGACACCGGCCACGGCGTGCGATGGTATTGGTCAACTGCAATAGCGGATCTCCCTCGCCAAGCGGAACATCCACCCCCTTTGCCACCGCGAACGCGATCCCGTCGAGGCTACGTGCCTGCGACAGGTCGCAGAACCAAACTCCGCCCGGAAAGACGCCTAGTGCTGAGCGGCCAAACCGAAGACCCAAGCGAGTCTTGCCGATTCCTCCGGTTCCGACGATCGAAACCAGTCGAGCGCCGTCTTGGAACTTGCTCTCCAGCGTGTGCAAGAAGACATTGCGACCGATAAAGGCGTCGCGATCCGCAGGTAGGCTGTTGGGCGTAATCCGAGTGGGTATCCACAGACCGTCCTGCATGGAAACCTGAAAGCCTTTCTCCGCGTCCGACGGCCGGCCCAGTGCGCCAGCCGGCGTGAGCACCTCGTAGAGTTCGTACGGATCCCGAAGGCCCTTGAGCTTCCAGTGGCCGCACGTGTGAAACTGGATGGCGGCGTCTGGAGATAACAGCTCGAGCGCCTGAGAAGTCAGCAGAGTTTGACCGCCGGCCGCAACCGCCATCACTCGGCTTGCCACGACTTTTGCGATGCCGTCCACCTCAAGAGATTTCGCGCCCGCGCTTACGTGCTCGGGCGGATTCCTCCTGACTTCAAACACGCCAGCGTGAACGCCCACGCGTGCAAGCATGGGGATCGGGAGTTCCGACAAGGTCTTGTGATAGCCCTTGGCGAAGCCAAGCGCGTCGTCGATGGTCGGAAACATGACGAGGAAGCCATCGCTCTTGTCGATCTCGCGGCCATTCCAAGTCTGGATCAAGCCGCGTGCAGCCAGGTCGTGCGCCTGGACAAGCGCTGCCGTCGCCGTCATCCCAGCCTGCTCCGCGACGGCGGCGCTGTCGACCAAGTCCGAGACGAGCAGAACCGCGAATTCAGGCATGGGCGCTCGAAGGAGTTCGCCAAGGGAAATCGTAGCCGAGACGTAGCCTCGGATTGGATGAGTCTGCAACGGAGCCAATCCGCGGCGCTCGGCCAAATAAAGATCCTTGGGGACTCTGAATTGCTGCCGGTGGCTCGTGTAGCCAGTTCGGTTTTTGCGAAGCAATCGGACCGGAACGTGTGAAGGACTTTGAGACACCGAGTTGCGATCAAGGCTTTCATGTGGGTCGACACCGAAGCCTTGTTCGCGCTGCGTCGGGTGGCTCGCTTTGCGAACATCCTGCCGCAGGTCCGCGTCCACGACTTGAAGCACACGTTCGGGCGCCCGTCTGCGCGCCGCGGGCGTGAGTTTCGAAGACCGGCAGGACCTGCTCGGGCACCGCTCTTCGCGCATCACGACGCACTATTCGGCCGCGGAACTCTCGAAACTCATCGAGGCAGCAAACAGTGTGTGCGGCAGCGGCGCACGGAAGCCCGAACTTGTCATTCTAAAACGAAGGCTTGTGAGGTAGGTCCCGCAAAAGTCCCGCAAGGACTTTTTCGCGGGCTGCAGAGGTGATGCAAGTGCTTGAAGGAGTTGGTGGCCAAGGGCGGAATTGAACCACCGACACAAGGATTTTCAGTCCTCTGCTCTACCAACTGAGCTACTTGGCCTTTTTTTTGAATTGCACCGAAGCACAAGGATTTGTCTCCGGTCGCGAAGCTCACGCCTCGCTTGAAGGCGGCGCAGTATACCGACGCGAATCGACGCAACCTATCTCGGCGCGGTCGGGAAATACTCGAGCGCCAAGCGCGCCAGATCGACCGTCGACTTTGCGCCGAGTTTCGATCGAATCGCGGTCCGGTAGGCTTCCACGCTTTTCAACGAGCGGTTGATGCGCGCGGCGATCTGCGCCGACGTAAGACCCTGCGCGATCAACTGAAGCACTTCGAATTCGCGCTCGGTGAGCCGCTTCAGCGGTTCGGCCGCAACGTCTCCGCCGACAAAATTCTGGAACATGCGTTCTTCCAGCTTTCGGCTCAGATAGACGGCGCCGCCAAGCAGCTTGCGCACGGCCGATACCAGTTTGTCGGTCGCTTCGTGTTTCATCAGAAAGCCGCGCGCGCCGGCGGCGAGCGCGCGTTCCGCGTACACACTTTCATCGTGCATCGACAGGACGAGGATCGGCACCGCAGCGTCCTGCGCTTTGATTCGCCGGATCAGATCGAGGCCTGATAAACCCGGCATCGATATGTCGATGATCAGCAAGTCGAACTTGACATCGCGCAGCTGGCGCAGCGCGCTGTCCGCGTCGTCGGCTTCGGCGGCGACCTGCAGATCGGCCTGCGAATTGAGAAGCTGTGCGATTCCGTGGCGAACGATCGGGTGATCGTCGACGATCATGATGCGATGTTTTCTGTCGTCGCTCATGAGCTTTGTGCTCCGTGAACCTGTTGCTCCAACTGCATCCGGGTGGTGCTCACGTGGGACGCATGCCACTCACGCCGGGCAGTGTAAGAGCGACTTCGCAACCGCCAGCGGCAAGCGGCTCGATCGACAGCTGGCCGGCGACCGCCTCGGCGCGCAGTCGCATGCCAAGCACCCCCAGCCCTGTCGCGGCGGCAATTCGCTCGCGATCGACCGGCAGCCCGTCGTTGACAACGCTGACATGAAACGCGTCGCCTATGGCTTCGAGCCGAAACGTGAGGCGCCGTGCGCGTCCATGCGTGATCGCGTTGGTCGCCGCTTCCTGTACGACGCGAAAGATGTGATGCGCGGCAAACTGCGACGCGATGTGCGGCTCATCGACCACTTGCACCGCACACGAGATGCCATAGATTGATTCGAGATCCTCGGCCATCTTGCGGATCGATTGGCCGAGCGAGTCGCGCTCGAGGCTCACCGGCCACAGACCGCGCGCGAGTCCGCGCGTCTTCGACGTGGCTTCGTTCAACAGGCGTACCAGCCAGTCGGCATCTGCTGCCTGCGGATGCCCGGTGGCACGCAGTTTGTCGGCGAGCGAGCGGGCGACGAAGGCGACGCCCGTCAGATGCTGCCCAAGACCGTCGTGCAGTTCCAGGCTGATGCGCTGCTTCTCGTTTTCGGCCACGCTGAGAAGCTGTCGTTCGAGAAAACGCCGCCGGCCGATCTCCTCCTGCAGCTTGAGATTGCCCGCCGCCAACCTCTGCGCGATGGCGTCGCCACCGTCGCCGCCGCTGACGCAGACAAACCAGCCGCGCAATTCCTCCGCTGCGACGCGCTCCACCCGTAACGCGAGTTCCGTCGCTGCCGCACGCCAGCGCGCCAACACGCTGAGCGCATCATCAAACGTGCTGCCGGCGGCGATGCCTGCCGCTGCCGCGCCGGCATTCGCGTCAACCACCGTCAGCGTCGCGTCGATCAGAAACGCCGGCGTCGGCCACTCGGCGAGACCGCGCCGCCATTGCGCGGGCGACTCCACGGTCGCGGTGGACTCTCGATCGTTCGTTCGTGCGCTCATCGACGCGCCGGCGCGTTCACCAGAAACTCGTCAACGCCGGCGAGGAACACCTGTGCGTCGAACGGCTTGGTCCAGTAGCGCGCAAAGCCCTGGTCGAGCGCGCGTTGCACATCGTCCGGCATGGCATTGGCCGACAAGGCCACGCATGCGACTTGCGCGGTTTCGGCCTGCGCGCGAAGGCGCGCCAGAAGTTCAAGTCCTTCCATGTCGGGCAGACGCATATCGACGAGCACGAGATCCGGCCGGCACGCCGCGGCGAGAACAAGACCAGTGGCGCCATCGGCCGCGTTGTACAAGCGCACGTTCGGTCGACTGTGCAACAGCTGTTCCACCAGCAAGCTGTTGAGCGGGTTGTCTTCGATGTACAGAATTGCGCCTGACACGTCTTCGCGCAGCGCCAGCAGTGTCGGCGATGGCGCCGGCCGCGCCGCGTCTGCTGCACGCGCGACCATCGCTTCATGCAGTCGCACGCGGAACTCGCTGCCGGCGCCGGGCTTGCTCCTGACGTCGAGCACGCCTCGCATTTGCGCGGTGAGCCGCTTCGCAACGGCCAGTGCAACGCCGCTGCCCCGCGGTTCCACGGTCTGCATGCCAAGACGGGAAAACGGTTCGAAGATCGCTTCGAGCTGCTTCGGCGCAAGTCCGTTGCCGGTGTCGCGCACGGCAATGATCACGCTGTTGCCGTCGGCATGTTCCAGCGCGACGGTCGCCGAGCCGCCGTGCCGGTTGTGCTTGATCGCGTTGGCCACCAGCGTGGCGAGCACCTGCTTAAGGCGCGCGCGATCAGCCCACACCGCGCGCGGCGCCAGCGCGGTGTGCGCAAGCGTCAAGCTCACCTGGCGCGCTTCGGCCTGCGTGCGGGCGGCCGCCAGCACGTCGTCGACGAGCGGCGCCAGCGCAACGACGTCCATCGTCACCGTGCTGGCGCCGCTTTCGATACGTGTCAGATCGAGCACTTCGTTGATCAGGTTCAACAGGTGCCAGCCCGACGCCCGAATGCGTTCGATGCGTTCGCGCTGCCCGGCGCTCGGTGCATCGGCCGGGTCTAGCTCGAGCAGCTGGGTGAAGCCGAGAATCGCATTGAGCGGGGTGCGCAGTTCGTAACTCATCCGCGCGACGAACTCGTTCTTCGCGCGCTGCGCGAGATCCGCATCCAGTTGCGCGCGCGCAGCCTCGGTCCGACCGCGCAGATGCGTGACGTCGCGCGCCACGCCGACCACGCGCAGCGGCGCGCCGCCGGCGCCGCGCTCGGCCAGCGCGCGCGTGGCGAGCGCGCGCGTCTGGCCGTCGCCGCGCACGATGCGGAATTCGACATCGACCGCGTCGTCGAAGTCGAGGATGCGCTGCCACGCCTGCTCGACGCTTGCGCGGTCATCACGGTGCAGCATGCGTAAAAAGAGTTCGTGCGGATCGCGCGTGTCGTTGGGGTCGATGCCGTGCAGCGCGTACATGGCCGCGTCCCAGCGCGTTCGCGGCGGATCGAGCGTGCGCTGCCAGAATGCGCTGCCCGCGGCGTCGAGCGAGGGCTCGAGCTCCTGCCGCAATCGATCGGCGAGTGCTGTGCGCGACCCGTGCAGCCAGACAAGCATCGCGCTGTCGTCCAGCGCCGTGGCGCGCACTTCGATGATGTCGGCCTCCAGTAGAAACGCGGCCGGACGTCCGCTCGTTACGGATTGAACAGCGGCGCGCCGCAACGCTGCGGCGGCCGCGGGCGCCAGCGGAGCGACAGCACCATTGATCGGCGCGATCAAGTGCAGCAACGACGACGCGGCCGGATTGGCGGTCAGAACCTCGCCCCCCGGCGCGAGCAACACGCCGGCGGTCGCTGCCTGATGCAAGGCGGCTGCCACCTGCGCCTTCAGGAGCGCAATGCCGGCGGTTTCGGGGTCTTCGTTCATCGTTGGGGTGCTGGCTTCGGCCCGTATCATCGCTCGATGAGGTGCAAGGTTCAAAGCGGCGCCGCATGAACGCGAACTTCGACGTAGCGGTCGCAGGCAGCGGCGTCGCGGGACTTGCTGCCGCGCTCGGCTGCGCGCAGCAGGGGCTGAGCGTTGCGCTCGTGGCGCCGGTTTCGCCGGGTGCGTCGCGCACGATCGACAAGAGCGCCATTGACGACCGCATCTATGCACTGGCGCCGGCCAGCGTCGAATTGCTCACCCGACTGAAAGTCTGGCCGCGGCTGAATGCCGATCGGTTGCAGGCCATTGTCAGGATGTGCGTGTTCGGTGACCGCGGCGATCCGCTGAATTTCGACGCGTACACCGCGGCGGTCGAGCGGCTCGCGACGATTGTCGAAGAAAACGAACTGGCGCGCGCGCTGCAGGATGCGTGTGCCTACGCCCCGGGGCTCGAGCGCATCGACTCCGCGGTCGACACAATGGGCGTCACGCCGCAGGCGGCGGTCGTACGGTTGGCCGATCGTCGCGAACTGAGTTGTCGGCTCGTCATCGCCGCTGATGGAGCGGACTCGGCCGTCCGCGCGGCAGCCGGCATTTCGGCCGATGAGCACCGCTACGGTCAGACCGCGGTCGTCGCGAATTTTGTCTGCGAGCGGGCGCACCAGGGGACCGCATTTCAATGGTTCACCGACGAAGGCGTCGTCGCGCTGTTGCCATTGCCGTTGGTTGAAGGCGATCCTGCCGTCTCTCTGGTCTGGTCGGCGCGGGATGCGCTCGGCAAAGAGTTGCTGGCGATGGACCCGCAATCTTTCGCGGTGCGGGTGGCAGCGCGCAGCGCTCACACGCTTGGCAAACTCGCGCCCCTCAATGCAGCACGCGGATTTCCGCTGCGCCGGTTAAGCGTTGCCGCAATGGTCGCGCCGCGCGTCGCCTTGATCGGCGACGCGGCCCACGTTGTCCATCCGCTCGCCGGACAAGGTTTGAACCTCGGCTTGCAGGACGTGTCCGAGTTGCTTGCCGTGCTGGCGGCACGGGAGACAAAGCGCGATTGCGGCGATCTCGTTCTGTTGCGGCGTTACGCACGGGCGCGGGCCGAGCCGGTCAGTTTGATGCGATTTACGACCGACGGCCTGGCGCGTCTCTTCGGCATCGACGATCCGCTGGCGCGCAATTTGCGCAATACGGGGCTCGCGCTCGTAAATCGCGTCGGCCCGCTAAAGCGGGCACTGATCCGGCAGGCGCTGGGCTGAACGTGGAAGGAAGCAAGATGAAGAACGTTTGTTTTGGAGCTTGTGCTGCGCTGATGATCGCTGTCGCGTCGGCGCAAGCGCCTGCGCCCGCGGTACCGACGACCGGCGACGCGCGCAAGGCGGGTACGCCGGAAGATCTGATCCGATCGCGCGCCGAATCGCGTTTCGGCGCAAAGGCCGACAGCATCACGCGCATGCCGTTCGGCCTCTGGGAAGTCGTGGTCGGCACGGAGATCTTCTACGTCGACGCCAACGTCAACTACATCTTTTCTGGGCGCGTCTACGACGCGCGCAACAAGGAAGACCTGACGCAGAAGCGGCGCGATGAACTGTTGAAGGTCGACTTCAAGAAACTGCCGCTCGATCAGGCCGTGAAGATCACGCGTGGCGACGGCTCGCGCACGATGGTGACCTTCGAAGATCCGAACTGCGGTTACTGCCGCAAGCTGTACAAGGATCTCGCCAGCCTGACCAACGTGACGATCTACACCTTCCTGTATCCGATCCTGTCGGCGGATTCGTTCGAGAAATCGAAAAGCATATGGTGCGCCAAAGATCGTGCGGCGGCGTGGGACGAACTGATGGGCAAAGGCCAGGCCGCGCCTGCCGCATCGAATGACTGCAAGCATCCGCTGCAACAGGTGCTCGCGCTCGGGCAGAAGCTCGATGTGACGGGCACGCCGACCATTATCTTCACCGACGGCCGCCG
>Ga0187893_10005008_pt1 | contig 24363 bp, 17 predicted proteins | sample MA1701074metaG_FD_139574 | JGI IMG/M metagenome (GOLD analysis project Ga0187893, IMG submission 139574) | White microbial mat communities from a basaltic lava cave in the Kipuka Kanohina Cave System on the Island of Hawaii, USA - MA170107-4 metaG ...
CAAGTCTTCCAAGAAGGAGGTCAACCTGCGATCGAGGGCCTTCAATTGTTGAGGTGTCATGCACTCCAGTGTACAGACACCTTAAAAGATGATCAAGACTTACTTAACTTAGTATTACTAGTTACCTCCATTAGAGCCTTGACTCGCCAGTTCCCTCGATCAGAACTCATTTCCCTGGCTTGCGCTACGGTCAGTCTACGGATTGCGCTTTCGCTATGTTCCATGAATAGACACAATGTGGAATCCAGCACGGCCACGTGCCAGAACCAAAAGGGAAACCCCAGTTACGCCCTCACTAGAGATTTCTCTTGCGGAACTGCCAGAGGGCGAAAGCCAGCGAAAGGGCCGTGTAGATCGCAGCCCAGAGCACCATTGTGCTGTTGGGAACCGAGGCAGAAGAAAATGCGGTCAACTGCAGGTCTCGCATCAGTTTGGGTTGCATGTGGTAAGCGGCCAGCCTCCACAGCGCCTCGCACGGAACTAACAGGCTGGCCGCAATGCCAAGATAGCGGGCAGCAGCATTATCGGCCATTGTTCCGATGTGTTCCATCCAGCCGCCGATGAATGCAACTCCGTACATCCCGAACACCATCACTCCGTTGGCAATGGTGCTCAAGCGTGTGCCTCCGGCAATTGACAGAGTCAGGAGCAGTGTGCCCTCCAGGTACATCAAAGCAAGACCCATCGTAATATTGGGCGGAACGTAGTTCGCGATCACTCGCCCGGCAAGTAGAACCCCGCCAGCCATCAAACCAAGGTAGCCCAACAAGATGATCCAAAACGCGATCCACTTTCCCAGCACCACTTCCCAGCGCCCCAGCGGTTTGGAAACCACCGTTTGGATGATGCCGGAACCAATCTCACCCGAGAGGGTGTCTGCCGGAACCAGGACGGCAGTCATGATCGTAAGGAAGTTGACGGCATAAAGCCCAGCCATCAGGATGGTAGCGACCATCAATCGACGCTGTGGCAGCCGCGCGTTCTCAAGCCGGTCGATGAAGAACAACCCGGTAGTGAACAGAGCCAGGAAGAGGACGCCGAAGATCATTGCGGCAAGCAAGATCTTGCGGCTTCGTGCCTCGTGAAGTGTAAGACGGATGATGGTAGGGATGGCGTGCATAGAGAAGTTACTTGAATGACTAATGACGAAGCTCTAATGTCGAAAGAATGACGAAGACCTAATGTCTAAGTGTGGCTTTTGTCATTCCGATTTCGGGTTTCTTTCGTCAATCGTGCTTAGACATTCGGCATTCAGCAATACATTGCTATGCATTGTTCTTTGCGAAAGCGGAATCCAATGTTCGGGACTCTACCCGGGCCGTTCCTCTCCACCCATGACTTCCAGAAACACCGATTCCAGCGACTTCCTCACGACCCCGATCTGATACACCTTGACGCCTTCGCCAACAAGCCAGCGCGTCATCTCCGGAAGCAACTCCTCGTTGCCCACCTGCAATTTCACATGGCCGTTCTGCAACGCGAGATTCGTTCCAAAGCGCGCTAGTCCTTCCAGGGTTTCTCTCGGAGCAGCGCCCAGCTTCAGCTCCACACCCAACACGGGAGCCTCTTCTTTGAGATTCAATTCCCGCACGATTTCACCCTTCTTCACAAAAGCGACGCGATCGCAGGTGACTTCCACTTCGCCAAGCAGATGTGAATTCAGGAAAACGGTGGTGCCTTGCTGCCGCAACTCTTCGATGAGATCGCGAACGAGGAAACGGCCCAGTGGATCCAGGCCCGAGGTGGGTTCGTCGAGGAAGACCAAATCAGGATCGTTAAGCAGAGCTTGGGCGAGGCCAATGCGCTGCAGCATGCCCTTGCTGTATTCGCGCAACTTGCGGTCGGATGCATCGAGCAGATCGACCCGCGTTAGCAGCTCATCGATGCGAATTGCAAGTCGCGAAGCCGGCATGCGGTAGAGTTTGCCGTGGAACTGTAGGAACTCTCGACCGGTCAGCCAGTCGTGAAACCGAAAGTGTTCGGGAAGAAAACCGACCTTGGCGCGCGCGGCTGCGTTCCCCAATGGAGCACCCAAGACGGTGGCAGTGCCAGCGGTTGGGGCGACGAGTCCCAGCATCATTTTGATGGAAGTCGTCTTACCCGCTCCGTTCGGTCCCAGGAATCCGAAAACCTCTCCACGACGGACGGTCAGGGTCAGGCTGGCAACCGCCAACTTGTTCCCAAACTGTTTCCGTAGTTCCCGGGTTTCAATGACGCAGTCAGGCATTCAGGCCGATTCGTGGATTCTTCCCTCAGTGATCAAGGGTTCTACTGTATCGCACTGGCCATCTGCAGCAAATCCCTCTTGTTAATTGTTCCCGCGAGTGAAAACACCTTGCCGCCATCAGACCAGAGAACCATCGCCCCCTGTTCTGCTCGACGACGGCCTGAAGTCCCCAGGCTGGTTTGATCATTCGCCTCGATTAGCAGTCCTCGAGCAGTACCCACATCCACCTCTCGAAATGAGGCCACGTCGGATGGAACTGGAACCAGAAGCGTGCCGTGCCAATCAATGGAATAGGCGTACCGCCGAGCCTCGTCCAGGCTCATCCCTAGTATACGTAAGGCAATTTCGATGATCTCGGGCAAATGCACGCCTTGGGGCAACGAAATCTCTGGACTCGCAGACTGGGCCAAGAATGCCCGGGCCATGCCGTTACGCTGGTACTTCGTGATCACTCGTGGTGGCAGGCCCACCTTGACGACAGCCCCGTTCAGTTGCTGAGGCACTAGCACATCCCGCAAGGCGAGCGCGTCCAAGATGTCCTGGAGCAAGGCGGTGTCAGCGGTAAACTCCAAGGCGCCCTCTCCGACAACAAACATCTGCTCTTGAACCACGTCACGAGGCAACGCTGCCGGCAGTTGGACCGTTAGGCCGGTGAGCTGTTCCGCAGCAGCGACACTTTCCACGGGCTGTAGTTCCGTGGGTTTCTTTACAACCTTCACATTACGGCTCAGCAGCGACTTCACGTCGAAGCCTTCATTGGAAATTCGCGCGATTTGTTTGAGTCGCTCCGGATCGGCAGAAACAGCCACAAAGCGTTGCACCCTGAACAGGTCGAGAACCTGCTGTGCCACAGCGCGTACCGCGGGAAAGCTGAGTGCGATCAGGAATACGGCAACCACACTGACGGCCACTGCCGCCGGCTTTCGCCAGATTGGCAACGAGCGGCCCTCGTCGGTCAGTGCCCCTTGGGCGTTGAGTTTCCGGCGCAATTTGTCGGCAAACTCGGGTGAAGGATTCTCTCGAAGATCATACAGGAATTGGTCGTCCATGCGGGTTTCCCTCCTGGTCCCACTGCGTCCGCAGTCGCTGCAACGTGCGGTAAAGAATTGTTCCGATATTGGATTCGCTCATTCCAGTCAAGCCTGCAATCTCCCGGTTGGTGCACCCGGACCCATACTTCAGGGCCAGCAGTTCGCGTTCGCGGTCCGGCAGCTCAGCCAACAATCTAGATAGCCGTCTGAATTGCAACCGACGATGAGTGTCCGCTTCAATATCATCTGGCGCTGGAGCTTCATCGAGCTCTTCGATCGGCAACTCCACACGTCGTCGTCTGAAGTGGTCGATGGCCACATTCCTGGCAATGGCGAAGAGCCACGTTGAAAAGGCCGCCAGGTCGCGGCGGTGCTGGTGCCTTGCACGCCAGGCCTTCTCGAAGGTTATGGAGGTCAAGTCTTCGGCGAGCGCACTGTCGCCCGTACGATAGCGGAAGAAATTGTAGATCCGAGGCAGTTCCTGCCGATAAAGGGCTTCCCAGTCGGCTTCACCAGCAGAAACCCCCAATGAAACCAGCCACTTGAGCACAGGTGCGTGAGCGTTCATCGGAGGGTTGTATCTATTAAATCGGAATTGGGGAGCCTTCTGATGCTGGGGAATCCTGCACGAGAGAGCGGTGAGATGGGAGCCTTCGATGGCGATCCCACGCAATGACTCTTATGGATTCTTTACCTGTTTGGATTCTGCGGCGTCTTTTTACGGTGATGGACCTGACTTGTCGAATCCAGCGTGCCTGCCGCTTTTCATCCGGAACAACAATCCTGAGGGGTCCTTCTTTCTCGGATAGCGGCTTGCCATCGCGGCGATCGGCCAGAAGGACAACCTTGTCGGTGAATAGCGAGTCGAGCTCGGGCAGTGTGAACACCACTTGATAACCGTCCTGCGCTTCGATCAGTAGATAGATGGTGAGAGCCTTCCCACGAAGGTCCTTTCCGAACGGCAATCCAAGAGGCTGCAAGGCATCTCTGAGCAAAACGCCTTCGAACGTTGCGACATTCTGTTCGTGATCGGTCGCTTTTACCTGCACTCTTTTCAGTTCGGCAAAATCGACGGTCGTAAGCCGCACCGTGGCTTGACCTTCGCGACTCATGGTCAGCAAGACATCCTTGGCATCCTGTGCAGCGGCAAGCGGTTCCGCTACAGCCGAGGTGAACAGGACCAAAAACACAGGACCTAACAACAGAGTTTCGGACACAAGAGGTCGTCTGGCCATGAATGCAATCCTCATCAAAACCACGTCCCGGATTTCGAGAAAGCTAGAAATGCAGCTTCAGCACAAACTCAAACACACGAGGGTCAAGCGCGGTTGTGATCGTCCCGAAGGCGGCGGTTCCGAAGCTTCCGTTAGGAGGACCTAGCGGTGGCGTGTTGGTCACGTTGAAAGCTTCCGCACGGAACTCCATCCGGAATCGCTCAGTCAGCGCAAAGGTTTTCCCAAGCATGATGTCGCCAACCCTGTAGCCCGGCCCGCGCACCGGATTTCGAGAGCTGTTGCCGATCGTAAACTGCGGGGCCGTCGCAAAAGCAGCCGTATCGAAGTAGCGGGCGGTGGTCCTCTGTTCTGCCGGAAGCTCGGGATTCGAAGGTCGATTTGGCCGTTGCGTTCCAAACCCGGCAAAGGAGTTGAAGTTCGTGGATTGGGTGACAATAATCGGAATTCCAGACTGCAGCCGAACGATTCCCGCCAGCTGCCAATCGCCAAACAAAGCATTTTTCCACCCGCCCATTTCGAAGCGTCGCCCCTTGCCGAAAGGTAACTCGTAGACGAATCCACTTGAAAAGATATGTGGGGTATCGCCATTTGAAAGATCTCTTTCGAGCCTTCGATTGAAACTGTCTGCGACGGGGAAGTTTGCGACCGGACCTGTCAGAATGGCCGCATCGAAGACTGAAGAAGCATCATCGATCAACTTCGAATAGGTGTAGGCGGTGGTAAAAGTCAAACCTTTTGAGAATCGCTTTTCGACGCGGCTTTGGAACGAGTGGTAAACCGAATTTCCAATGTTGTTCCGGTAAAGCGTAACCGTGGTGAATCGAGGAAAGGGACGCAGCAGTTGATTTCGGGGAACGGTTAGTCCTCCGATAGACGAAGAGATGGGGATTTGGCCGAAATAGGGGTTGGGAACCGATTGCGTCAGCGTCGCTCCTTGCGCCAACTGTTCTGCCGAAAGCTGGTTCATGTTCACGTCGGGCACCCCCAGGCGCGTGATCTTCGAACCCAGGTGGCCGACTTCGATGCTCAAGTCCGAAAACAGAGTCTTTTGCAAGCTCAGGTTCCATTGCTGTGCGTAACCGGAGCCGTTCGGGCGATCGGTTCCAAACACGCCTTGTCCCAGACCAGAATCCGGATTCGGCTGGGTAACTTGAACCGTGGGACCAGCAGAGAGCACAAAGGCGGGAAAGATGTTATCCAGTGAACGTTGACCGGCGGTCTGAATGAACGGAAAGAGCGGAGTCGTGAACGGCGTCGTAATTCCGGCTTGCTCGATCCATGTGAGGCTGTAGCCGGAACGAATGACAAAGGAGTCGGTGATTCGGTAAGCAAGGCCCACTCGCGGACCAAAATTATGCTTCTCGAGATCACGAGCATTGCGCGGATTGGAGCCCTCACCCAGAAAGTCTAGGCGTTGCGTCGCAAGATTAAACACCGCGCTACGATCGTTGGCCTCAGTCGACGGCCAGTTCAATGTGTAACGCAGGCCCAGATTCAACGACAGCCGGGAACTCACCTTCCAGTCGTCCTGGACGAAGAACTCCGAAATTGCAGCGCGTGGCCTCAGCGTTTCATCCTGAAGATCGATACTGAAGTTATTCACCTGGCCGAGCAGATAGGAGGCCAATGCGTTGCCGGTGTTGGCGACAGCACCGCCCGTGGCCGTTAACCCTCCAGTGGACTGCTGCACGAACTGAAATAGCCCTGTGGGACTGGGTGGCTGGAGGACGTTCAGATGTTCCCATCTCAGATCCATTCCGAACTTCAAACTGTGGCGACCTCGTTGAGTGGAAAAGGTGTCGATGAGCTGCGTCACCGAGGTTGCGAATTCTGAATTCGTGTTTGAGGAAGGACCGATCTGCTGGAGGCCTATGACCTGATAGATCGGGAGTGTGTCTCCAAAGGTACCTGCCGGAATATTGGGAACTCCCGAACTTTGCGAGGCAGGGATGCCAAGCCGCAGTGCATTGCGGTCAAAGCCTCTCCGAGTGTATCCAAAACGAACCTGGTTCAGCGAACCCGGGCTGAGCGTCCAGCTGTGCTCACCCACAACACTATCAGCCCGAGTGAGTGTGTTTCCGATAACGCCAGTTGTAATCGTCCCGCTGCCGTCTGGAAGCGGGGTTACCGGACGAGAGTCATCCCGCAAATAGGAGTAGCGGCCGAAGACTCGCTGCGCCGGCGTGAGCTGGTGATCCACACGAACATCAAATTGGTCCTGGTACACTTGTTCGTTGTCCGTGCGGCGGTAGTTGTTGGCTGTGGCCTCGGCGCCGTTTGCGGCGAAAACGTTCGGAAGCGGGAACCGATCGAGTCCCTTCAAAGCCGCGGGATCAAATCGGTCCGTGGGAATCCTGTTACCCGCGAAGGCCTGACGCGTAAAAGTGCCCCCTGTCAACTGTGTCGTTGCAGGGTCGAAGATCGGCGTGGAAAAGACGCCCGCTCGCTGCTGGCTGGTTGGTACGGTGCTTGTCCGAACGACGCCGACGAGTTGCTTCGAGCCCTGATAGTCTGCGAAAAAAAACGTCTTTTGTTTCTGGATGGGTCCACCGAACACGAAGCCGTACTGGTTGCGGCGAAACAGAGGTTTGGGACCTGTAGTAGCGAAGAGATTTCTGGCGTTCAGCTTCTCGTTGCGGAAAAACTCGAACAGACTGCCGTGGTATTCGTTCGTGCCTGACTTCATATTGACTAGAATCACACCCCCGTTGGAGCGTCCATATTCGGCAGAGTAGCTGTTGGTGTTGAGCCGGAACTCTTCAATGGCGTCGATGATCGGATAGAATGCCACCTGCCCGGGTTCCGGTTGCAGAACTCCAATACCGTCGTAGATGTACTCGCTTGTGCGGGGCCGGCTGCCATTGACTCGCGGAAAGAGCGAGCCCGGAGGCAACGCGACGCCAGGCGAAAGCGCCAGAAGAGGAATGAAGTTGCGGCCGTCCAGGGGAAGAGTGACCACTTTTTTCTGTTCGACCACCAGGCTGACGGTACCTGTCGTGGCTTGCAGCAGCGGCGCAGCAGCCGTTACGTCCACCGTTTGCACGATATCGCCCAGCTCTAACCGGATGTCGAAGGAGATGCGGTCTGCGACGCGCAGTTGCAGACCTTCTTGACGATAGGTGCGGAAGCCCGACTTGGCAGCCGAGACGCGATAGCTTCCAGGCCCTAGCCCGAAGAAATGGTATTCTCCTCGTTCTGAGGTTGACGAACTTTGTTTCACCAGCGTCGCCTGGTCCTCCAATTCTACAGTCGCTTGTGGCACGGGCAGACCGCTGGCATCGAGAACCAAACCAAAGAACTCGGCCTTGCCGGCTTGGGCTTGAGCTAACGGAACGATCAACAAGTGGAGAACTTGGAGTAGCAAGAGATTCAAATACTGACGTGTACGCATGGGTAGATTACATTCGTCCTTAAAAACGTCTGTCATTTTAATACCACTATCCGTATCATAGGCCGCGACTCGATGTCGAGCAAAACCTATGCGTTTTGCTGGGACTAGGGCCATCGCAGGGAAGGATTCAGAGCATGAAAATCCGTAACAATCTGGCTCATTTGCGGCAACGGCATGGTCTTTCAGCGAGACGACTTGCAGAGCTAGTGGGGGTGCAGCGCCAGACGATTTACGCGATGGAGGCGGGAACCTATGTGCCCAACACCCTGATTGCTTTACGGCTGGCTCAAGTGTTGCAGGCCAAGGTCGAGGACCTGTTCAGCCTGTCAGAGAGCTCTCCGATGGTTTCTTCCACTCAGGAAGTCGATTTGCTGCCTGTGGGAGAGAGACTCCAACCGGGTCAGCCACTGCAGCTGTGTCGGGTTCAGAAGAGAGTGGTCGGTGTTCCTGCGCTACCCATGCCGTCGTACCTTCCCGCGGCAGACGCTGTCCTGCTGAGACCTTCCCAATCCGGCAGGAAGACAACTAAGGCACTCATTCAGCCCTTGTTGATGGACCAGGAGTATGGCCGTCGCTTGTTGATTGCCGGCTGTGATCCTGGCATCTCAGTGCTTGGTCGCCACCTGAAAAGGGCCGGTATCGATCTGGTGATTGCCAGTTGTTCAAGTTTGAAAGCTCTTGAGCTGCTAAAGCGAAAACAGATTCATATCGCAGGATCTCACCTGCGCGATGAAGCCAGCGGAGAATCCAACTTGCCAGCGGTGCGAAAGCTCTTTCCTGGAAGGAGTGTCAGCGTCGTCAATTTTGCGGCCTGGGAAGAAGGGATCGTGGTCGCTCGAGGCAATCCGAAGGGCATACGGAAGGAGGAGGATATTGCCCGTAAGGATCTTAAACTGATCAACCGGGAGACTGGAGCTGGCAGCCGATTTCTGCTCGATTCGACTCTGCGCAGGCTCGGCTTCAAGACCTCAGAGGTGAAGGGTTACGACCAGATCGCATTCGGGCACATCCCTGCAGCCTGGCACGTTCATTCAGGACATGCTGACTATTGCATCGCTACCCGCGCCGCAGCGCGAGTCTTCGGTCTGGACTTCTTTCCACTCATCAGCGAACGGTTCGATCTAGTTATCCCTAAACAGCATGAAGAATTTGCGGTAACTCAGATTCTTCTGGACACACTCAATCGTGCCGCTTTCCATCGCGAGCTGGAGATGCTGGGAGGCTACGATACCAGCCAAACAGGAAAGCTGCTGACTTGAGGAACCGGTCTCCCATGAGACCTATTTCGAAATCATTACCTCTGTCGCCTTCACGACGGCTGTCACTTCGTCGCCTTTCTTCAGCCCGAGTTCTTCGGCACTCTGTCGCGTGATCACGGATTCGATCAGGTTTTGTCCGACCTTAACTGTCACTTGAGCCATGATGTCGCCCAGTCTGATGTCAGTGATTTTGCCCTTTAAGTGATTCCGCGCGCTGGTCGACATTGCTTCCTCCGAACGTTCAGTTATCATCCGTCTAGTAAAAGAGACGGACATGCTAACATGACAAACCTCGAACACGGAATTCTCCCAAAGCCGTGTGATTGGGTAGTTGGTCCGGTTGAAAAGCCCTAGCCCTGGCAACGTGAGGTCTCGTGACCTGAAGCACACGCGTGGAGGTTCCGGATGTCCACTGTCGTTCGACCCGTTCAGAATGCGAGGCCTGTTTTGCCTGGCGTGTACTATGGATGGGTAAATGTTGCGATTGCCGCGTTTGCTATGGTTGGGACGTTACCAGGTCGGACGCAAGGCCTCGGACTTATCACCGAGCCCCTGCTGGCCGACTTGCAGATCGACCGAGTGAGCTTTGCAACCATGAACCTGTGGGCAACTCTCATCGGTTCCTTGTTCTGCCTGCCATGTGGCCGTCTGGTGGACCGTTTAGGGTCGCGGCTGGTGCTGACTGTCGTTGTCGTGGCACTGGCGATGGTTGTACTCGACATGAGCTCGACCAGCGCATGGTTTCCCCTTGGTGTTGCCCTCACGCTGTGTCGCGGACTCGGCCAGAGCGCCCTTTCGGTTGTCAGCCTGGCTCTTGTTGGAAAATGGTTCGGACATGGGCTGAACTATGCGATGGGTGTCTATTCACTACTCGTCGGGATCGGCTTCGTAGCCGCGTTTCCGAGCGTCGGAAGCGCAGTGCTTAATCTGGGGTGGCGCTCGGCGTGGTGGGGTGTGGGCTGTGCACTGCTTCTGGCGCTGGCGCCGCTCGCCTGGATCCTCGTGCGGAATGGGCCGGAGGAGCGCGGCCTGCAATTCGATGGAGACTCACCAGCGGTCGCCTCTCTCCATACAGACTTGACGCTTTCCCAGGCACTGCACGGCACTGCGTTCTGGATCTTTGCAGGGTCGAGCTCGATGTTCGGACTCGTCTATTCAGGCATCTCGTTGTTCAATCAGTCTATTCTCCAACAACGCGGGTTCGATGCCTCGGTCTACCATACGGTTCTTGTCATCAGCACTCTCCTCGGCCTGATCGCAAACTTTGGGGGCGGATGGCTCGCTTCTCGCTGGTCGATTCAGCGTTTGATGGGCCTTGGGATGGCAGTGTTGGGGTGTGCGCTCCTCGCCTTACCGCTGGTTCGGACCTATCTGCATGTGGTTTTCTATGGCGCGGCGATGGGCATTTCCGGCGGTGTAGTTACGGTCGTCTTCTTCTCTGTCTGGGGACAGGTGTATGGTAGGCGGCATCTCGGAAAGATTCAGGGCTGCGCGCAAATGATGACGGTGCTCGCATCGGCGGTTGGTCCGTTGCTCCTGGCCGCAACGCTCGAGCGCACCGGATCCTACAACTCGATCTTCTACGGCCTTGCCGTGTTCGTCATCGCGCTAGGCGCAGGTTCGTGGCTGGTACGCCTTCCATCACAAAACGCTAGATTGTCCGAGAAGTGAAGGTCCAGGGGACTCTTCATCAGCTACTCCTAGGCAGGACAACTACAATTGCAGCTTCCAAGAGAGACGCCGGAAGCTTGTTCGGAAGCCGCTTGTTCGGAAGACGTTGACGGATCGCGGTGATTCACCTAGTCGAGTTCGAGAAGAGAGTTGTCCGAGCATCGCGGGTCGCGAAGGATCCAAACGCATTCGCAGGTCACTATGCCGTTGGCCCCAACGACACTGCGACTAAGGCAAGAGGCGATGCCAGTTGGTGATGACGCGAAGGTGTGAAACCGTTGGGCGTCGCTCCGAGGGCTCGACGATCACGGGCCGGCCGTCGGGGGCGATCGCGTAGTCGCGTGCGATCGGATCGGATTGGCCAAAGGCCTTGTCGTAGATCACTGTGGGCGTGTCAGTCACTGTCCCACTAGACCCGATACTTACTGATACCAAACCTTGGGGCGCGACGAAGTAGAGTGTTTTTCCATCGGGGGACCAAGCCGGGCTGGCGCCGCCGCCGAAGGTGACCTGGCGTGTTGTTTGGCCATCAGGGCATGTGACCAGATAGACCTCCCTTCGTCCTGATACGTCGGATTGATAGGCAATCCACCGGCCGTCTGGCGAGATCGCTGGCTTGGTGTCCGCACCAGGCGAACTAACCAGCGCTCGCGGTTGCGCGCCAGCCACGGGTTCGACCAGCCAAATGTCGCTCGGCGTTCCCTCTCGCGGCGACATGCTAAATGCGAGCAACTTGGCATCGGGAGACCAAGTCAGATCGGTCTGATAGTCTGCTCCCGGTTGAACGATCCGGCCAAGGTGTCGGCCATCCACAAGCGAGATCACGTCGATTCCATACCCGCCGTCGCGATTCACAGTGCTTGACAATTTCTGCCCGTCCGGGGAGATGGCCAGCGACAAGGTATCGCCGCCGGTGACAATAAACTCTCGCGTCTGACGTTCCAGATCATAGACAAGGCTACGGTAGACCTTGCCCTTTACCAGGACGGCCATCTTCTTTGCCGAAGCGGAGAAAACCGGTTCGCAGAAGCTCATGCGGTCGTCGTTAAGGGGCGTTGTACCTCCGTCGGGATTGACATAGGCGAGCCGGCTCTCTTCGGCAAAGCCTGTACCGGGGACATAAACGAGTGTCCCATCCGAAGAGACATCAAAATAAGCGGCAAAACGAGTGATGTCGTTTATGACGCCTTCGACGATGGCCGATTCGCTTCCGGTGATCCTCGCGTTCTTTCGATCAAACGGTGCAGCGAAGATTGTGCTCGCTCGTTCGAAAAGCAGGTAGTCACCGAGTGGTGTCGCAGCGACGCGCGGTGAACTTGCGTTGGTTGTGACAACGTGCTCGCGGCCGTCGTCGAGTGCAGTGGCATGAATATCGGTTTCGTCTCCGCCGCTCCAGACGTTGTAGAGCACCCAGGGTTGTCCAGCCATCACGAACGGACTAACGTGTGACCTCGCATTGCGTTTGGCATCGAGAAGAGTGCAGGATCGTGGCCTCGAATCACCCGTCTTCAGCCTTTGAAGAGGATCGCCCCACGCCGCGCTGTAAACAAGGCTGCCGTCGTCAGCCCAGCTTGCGCCATACCAGTTGGTCAGTGCTGCGAGGTGGATCGGATCGCCACTGCCGGTAGGCCTGCGCTTGTAGAGGTGCCCAGCGCGGAAGAAGGTGATCCACTCTCCATCGGAAGAGAAGAACGGCCGATGCCCTCCCTCGGTCTGCTCGATGGGTCTCCATTGGCCATCGCTGTGCGAGCGCATCCAGAGCGCCTGCCCCTTCGCTTCCGTCTTGCACGCGACGACAATCGTACCGCCGTCGGGCGAAAGCGCCAGCTGCACACGCTCGAGGTCAGCCTGCACTGCCTCCGCAGGAAAGGTGAGATCAAATCTTTGAGCCGGTGCGACGCTTGCTTTGGATAGAGGCGATTCCATCCAGAAAGCCGCTACCGCGAACCCGAGCGACAGCATCGCAAAGGTCCAGGGAGTCCAGCGACGCAAAGCTGCGCTCGGTTTCAGCGCCAGATCACGTCGTTCCCAGGCTCGTGCTTCGCGGGCTGCACGCAAATCGAGCTTCACGTCACCCATATGCCGGTATCGCTCGGCTGCATCCTTCGCCAGGCAACGCTTCAGGATCGATAGGACTGAGGCTGGTAGACTAGCTGGAAGCTTCGACCAATCGGGCTCCTGCGTCACGATCGCATCGATCACCCGGGCTACCGTCTCCCCGTCAAACGCCGGACGACCGGCGAGACATTGGAAGAGAATCGAGCCGAACGAGAAGATGTCGCTGCGCCGATCCAAGAGTTCACCGCGAGCTTGTTCGGGGCTCATATAGGCCGGCGTGCCGACGACCAACCCTGCTCGAGTCAGCGTCGTTGCTGTTTCGTCTGCGGGCCTCGCGGGCTTCTCGTGTAGCTCTCGTGCCAGGCCAAAATCCAGGACCTTGACGATACCTTCTCCGGTCAACATCACGTTGCAGGGTTTGAGATCGCGATGGATGACCCCCTCTTCATGTGCTGCCTCCAGTCCAGCGGCAATCTGCTCGCAGCAATGCAACGTCTCCGAAATTGGCATCGGACTTCGGTTGAGGCGCTGCGAGAGAGATTTGCCTTCGATGTATTCCATCGCCAGAAAGAGTGTGCTGTGTGATTCTTCCAGTCCGTAAACGGTGGCGAGATTGGGATGTGACAGCGCCGCCAGCACGCGCGCTTCGCGTCGCAAGCGCTCCAGCGGCAAGGCATCATGTTCAGCTCCGGGCAAGATTGCCTTGAGAGCCGCCTTGCGGGCCAAACGGGTATCATGAGCGAGATACACAACACCCATTCCCCCCTGCCCGAGGGTCTCGATGACCTGGTAGGGCCCCACCCGCTGGCCCGTCATTTCGTGTCCTCGGGCTCGCGCCAGCGCCAGGTTACTTTCGATCTTGCCTGTCACATCCACTGTGTGCCCTTGCTCCTCACTGTTCTGGCCGAACAACCTTTCCAGTTCGTCGAGGACAACAGAATCACCGCGGTAGCTCGCTTTGATTGCACTTTGGTAGTCCTTGACCGAGATAACCATGAGCTTCGTGTTGCGTTTATTGGGATACAAAAGCGCGGCAGAGCATCCGGCCAGCCTTATCCCAGCTGGGTTGCATGCGCCGGTAAGCTCGCTGCCTCCGCGCGAGTTTCCGGGAGGGACGCGTCGTTTGCAACTGCTCGCTCCCACTTCACAATCTTCAAATCCAGAACACAGATTGCATAAAACACAGGCACCAGCAGCAGCGTTACAAACGTCGCGGCTGTGAGCCCGCCGATTTGCGCATAGCAAAGCGGCTCCCAGAGGGGTCCCCCGTGCGCGGCCAACGGGAACAGAGCGATGACTGTAGCTCCAACGGTGATCATCACCGGTCTCAACCGCATGATGCCGGCGTCGAGCACAGCCTGTTCGAACGGTTCGCCTTCTGCGTGCTTCTCTTCGATGAAGTCAAACAGCACGATGATGTGGCTCACAATGACTCCAACCAGGCTAACCACTCCCAGAAAACCCATAAACCCGAAGGGTGAGCCCATCACCCAAAGAGCGAAAAGTGCTCCAACGGCGCCAAACGGCACGGCAGCGAACACGATGAATGGCTTGATGGCGTTCTTGAATTGGAATGTCAGGGCCATGAAAATCGAAGCTACCGAAATCGCCAATACGACCACAAGATCCCCAAAGCTATCCTTCTGCTTCTCTTCCTCGCCTGCAATTTCAAACTTGTAGCCCGGCGGCAACGAGGCCACTACAGCCTGCAGCTTTGGGCGAGCCAGAGCCATGACCTCTGAGGCGAGCACGCCTTCTCGCGGCGCTGCAGAAATCGTAATGGTGCGGAACTGATTGCGCCGGGTGATGACCTCGCTTCTGAAACTATAGTCCAGGCGCGAGATCTGACGGAGAGGCACGCCTTGTTTGCCATTTGAAGGATAGACATACAGATTGTTCACATCGTCCAGCCGGGCGCGCTGGTTCAGGCGAAGCCGGGCCATTACGGGAATCTGCTTATCGCCTTCCCGGAGTGTCGTTACGGCCTCTCCATTGACTCCGCGCGCCGAAGCTTCAGCCACGTCGCGGTTAGTGATGCCGGCTAGGTTAGCCCGGTCGGGATCGATGGCGAGCTCGACATTGAACCGATCCTCACCCCAACTGTCGCGAATACGCGCGGCTTGAGGTATGTGCTTGAAAACCTCCTTAATGCTTGCAGCGATGTTTTGAAGAGTGGCCATGTCCTCTCCCATGACCCTAACGGCGATTGGGAGCCCCACCGCGTCGCCGGTTTCCAGCTGGCGCACATCAATGCGTGCTCCTGCAACTTCACGGGAAACGCGCTCCTGAATCACGGGCAAGATGTGGTGGGTATCGTGTTTGTCTTTGAAGAGCAAGACAACCTGGGCATAGTTTGGGTGCTGGGGTTCGGGCGACAGCGAGTACCAGAAGCGAGGGGCGCCGCCTCCCACGAAACTGGTTAACGATTCAAGCGGGCGCTTCTCGGTTATTGCAACTTCCTGCGCGATGCGTTCCACGTGAGTCACTGCCTCGGTGGTTAGCCCGAGGGGAGCATCTTCGGGCAAGAAAATGTTGACGAAGGCCAACTGAGAAAGGTCCTTCGGGAAAAACTGTTGCTTGAGCGCTTTGCCGATGGTTCCTCCTACTACGAGGATGAGGGTCGCGGCTGCCATGACCCACCAGCGATGTTGGATAGCCCACTGTCCTAGCTTGTAATAGCGAGCGGCAAATCCGCGCTTACGGCGCTCTTCAATGCTGGGTTCGGGCCGCCCACGAAGGAGGTAGTAACCCAGCAGCGGAATAAAGGTCATCGACACCACGCGTGAGGCCACTAGGGAACACGTCATCACAACCGGAAGTGAATACAGGAATTGGCCGGTGGTTCCAGGCAGCAAAAGAAACGGCAGATAGGCGACGATGTTGGTGATCGTAGCGTAGACGATCGCGGTGGCCAGTTTTGTGGGCCCAAACCAGGCGGCAAGGCCCCGCGGTTGGCCGGCAGCCAGCTCGCGTTTTATGGCGTCGCCGGCGACAACGGGATCGTCAACCAGGAGACCCAGCGCAATAATCAAACTGGCGATGGAAACTTGTTGGAGATCGATTCCCAACAGAGAGGTCATTCCAAAAGTCATCAGCAGTGTGAGGGGAATCGACAGCGCCATCAATACAGCGGAGCGCCACTCCCAGAATCCAATCAGGGACACCAGCACCACCAGTGCCACAGCTTCATACAAGCTCATCATGAACAGGTCGACGTTCTCTTCAACCTGCTTGGGCTGATCGCTGGTACGCGCAATCACCAAATCCTTTGGCAAGCGGCTTTGCAGATCCGCCAGAGTCTTATTCACGGCGGTGTCGAACTGATGCACCTGCTGGCCGGCGCCCATCTGTATCGCCACCGTGATCGCGCGAGTACGCTGCCAATTCCCTTCGGTATCCTTCCAGTTATAGAAGTTTAAGAATCTCGCAGGGCTCTCGTAGTCGCGGACGGTATCGGCCACATCGCGCAAATATAGCGGCGTTCCGTAGGCTGTCTTTCCGATGCTAACGCCTCCAATTTCCTCTTCCGTGCGGAACTCGCCTGAAGGGTTGATAAACAGGCGCTTGCTTCCAGCGTCCAGCTCCCCGCCGGCGACCGTGAGGTTGCGCTCACGGAACAAGTTAGCCAGGCCCTGGCGCTTCAGGCCATAGCTGGCCAAGCGCTCTTGCGAATAAATCAAATAGATCCGCTCCGGCAAGATGCCCGAGCGGCTCACTTTGGCAACCAAGGGAGCGTTTTCCCCCTTTCGAGCGGTCGCCAGCAACGCCTTCTCCATGGTGTCAGTAAAGTCATCGAGCTCGCGATAGGTATACTTGTCACCGGCCACTGCTGCTAAGGCTTTGGGCGTCTCCGCAGGATTACGCACAATGAACGGCGCCCAGAGGTCAGGGTGTACTTGGGATTGGGGATAGTTGTCAGCCAGAAACTGTCCCATCACCGCAAAGAACTGCTCGTTGGACAGCTTAGTAGCGCTATCTATGCCGATGAAGCCGGTTCCTTCGAACAGATGCGGGTCGCTCGCTGCGTCGCGCGAACGGAGGAATTCCATCAGATCCAACGCAGCCAATCGAATCAGCCGGAGGTCGGTCTTGGGCGAGAAACAGAACAGAAGCGAAGCGCGGGAAGCCGTGTCACCTGCTGAGCCGGATGCGCGAACTTCTTCAATGGCTTTCTGAATAGCCCGCGCACGGACAGCGATCTCGGCTGCGTCGGCTTTCGGGCTAGCCACCGTGAGCATCAAGGTGGCGGTATCGCCAAAATCACGAATATAGTCGACGGGACCAGCGCCGTCGGGCAGGTCATCGATGGCAGCCAGGCGGCCACCGATGTCGTCGAGGACTTGACCGGTCTGCTTCAAGTTGCCAGCCAGTTGAAAAGTAATTGTCGAGACGTTGCCGCGCGAGGTGGAATCAATGCTGGCAACGTTCGAGTTGGAGGCAATTGTCTTCTCGACCGTTCGCGTCACAAGCTCTTCCACCTTCTCCGCGCTGGCGCCAGGCCAACGCGTGACAACCATCGCTTGCTTGACTGGAACGTCTGGGTCTTTCCGCTGCGGCATATGGGTGAAACCGTAGATGCCCCAGATCAACGTTCCGATCAGCAACACCCAGGAGATCTGTGGATTCTCGATGCAAAACCGCGAAGTATTTCTGATTTCGGCTACGTTCTGATTGTGTGAGAGCGAACTGCTCATGGGATCACCTCCACGGTCTCCCCGTCGACCACCAGCGTGGCCCCGGTGCGAATTACTTTGTCTCCTGGTTTGAGGCCGCTGGTCACGGCCATCAGATCTCCGTAGGTCGGGCCGAGCACGATACTGCGAGTGCGGGCCAGCTTGCCGTCAACGACCATGGCGGCGAAACCCGAACCACCTTTGGCATCTCGAATCACCGAGCTCAAGGGAATGACTGGAACTTCGGGCGTTGGAGCAGCCTGGCCCAACGAAAGAGAAGCGATCATTCCTGGCCGCAGCGCCCTGTCCTGGTTGGACAGAGTGACTTCTGTTTGAAACAACCGGGTTTCACTGTCAGATACTGCAGCAATCGCCGTGACGTTACCGGTGAAGGTTCGACCCGGAAGGGCTTCTACCGAAATCCCAACGCTGGTTCCTGTCTTGAGCTGAACGGCTACGCTGTCGGGGATGCCGAAGGTTGCTTTCACCCAACTGACGTCAGCCAGTGTATAGGCTGAGGTTCCTGGCGCCACGAGCATGCCGAGTTCAACGTTCCTCTGGACAACAGCCGCACCAAAGGGAGCTGCCAACGCTGTATCTCGCAGCGACAGGTTCGCTCCTGCCGTGGTCGCATCGGCTGCGCGGATTTGCGCCGTAGACGCCTCCAGCTGGGAACGCGCGGCTCTAACTTGAGCATCAGTCGAATCAAACTGTGCCTTGGCTGCATCAAAGTCAGGGCGCGTCATGCTCTGGCTCTCAAAGAGGGTCTTGGCCCGGCTGAAATCAGCCTGAGCCTTGATCTGGCCAGCCTGAGCTTGGGCGAGTTGCGCTTGGGCAGCTTGCTGATTCTGGCGTGCCGCTTCGGCCTGTGCCTGGGCCTGCCGGAATTGGTGACCGTAGTCTTCCTGCCGCAATCGCGCCAGGACTGTTCCCTGGGCAATGATGTCACCGGGTTCCAAGGAGCGGCTTTGCCCACTGGCCTTCACCTGGTGGAGATACTGGACGAAACCGCTGCCACGGAACGCCAGAGTGACCTGGCGTCCAGGAGCAATAGAGGCTGAGTAGCGTTCACCTTCTTTGGGTTGGTACATTTTCACAGCAGCCACTCGAACTGGTGTGATCGTCTGTTGTATCTCGTGGGCTTGGTAAGAGCAGCCCGCGAGGGGCCCTGCGATTAGAAACATCAGTGCAAGTCGTTTCATTATTCCTCTCCTATTGCCTTCTCAAAATCAGCTTTGGCAGTCCAGAACCCTACTAGTGCATCGCGATACTGGTGATTGGCCTGAGCCAGGTCCGACTCCGTTTGCAACACGTCGTTGAACAGAGCTGCTCTTTCGCTGTAGCGATTGGACACGACACGGAGTTTCTCTCGCTCAGTTTCCTGAGTTAAGCGGCTAACTTGAAGTGCGACGCGCGTCTCCTCCAGCTTGCGAAATCGCGCATTTACTTCAACGAGCACCTGTGTTTCCACCTCTTCAATAGTGTTGGCCGCTTGCTGTTCAGCCTTGCGCTTGGTGGCCAGCTCGCGTTTCTTGCGACCCCAATCAAAGGGCTCCCAGCTCATATACAACCCGGCAGCGGAGATGTTCTTGGGAAGCGGATCAATGCTGAATGGCGACATGTAGCGATAAGACAGACTGATGTCGGGAATGAACTCAGCCTTCTTGCTGCGCCTGTCCAGCTCAGCCTGCTTTCGCTTGAGGATTGCTTGCCTCAGCTCCGGCCTCTGCTCTCGAGCGCGGGCCGTGGCTGCAGACAGGTCGATATCGAACGTCGTCAGCGCTGGCATCGGGCTGACCGCAAAGTCCGTGTCGAGAGGCTGTCCCAGCAACTGGTTGAGCCGCTCTTTTTGGGATCGGATCGTGTTACGCAACTTCAAGGCGTCATACTCAGCCTTGGCCAACCGGGCTTTCACTTCCATGCCTTGTGACTTCAGGGCTACCTGCTGCAGGACGTAATCGCCGGTCACACGATCCAGTTCGTGATACAGCTTGATGGATTGTTCCAGCGCTTCCAGCGAGCTCTGAGTTTGCAGCACCGCGAAATAGGCCGACTTAACGTCACTGGCTATGGATTGCCGCTTCGCGCGCAGATCCTCGCCTGCCAACTCGGTGTTGATCTTGGCTGATTTGACATTCAGATTGATTCGAAACAACTGAGTGAGCGGCTGATCCGCGCTGATGACACTAAACATGCTGAACTTCCGAGGCGTGGTGACCTTCACGTCGCTCGACGGGTTAGGCTCGCCAGTGGGGAAGGTTCCAAAATCCCCCCTCTTGAACGTAAAGTCGACCTTGCTCAGCAACATCGACCCAAACATCGTGGCGTCGAACTTCGGCAGGCGCCGCGTGCGAGCGATGGTCAGGGAGTCTTCCTGCTTCGAGACTTCCAACTCCGCGTTCTTAATCGATCGATTGTTCTCCAGCGCCACGGCTACGGCCTGCTCCAGGGTCAAGACCGGAGTCGCGCTGGATGGGTTCTCGGTTGCCCATCCGAAACCAGGGACTAGCAACATCACAACTGCCAACCAATACTTACTCACTGGATTTCCTCCTGAAATGACTCGTTTCATAAGGCCCGTTGTTTGCTTGAAGAGACCAACGGCACCCGGCTCAGGCCGCCTTGGCGAAGGCGTGTCTGAAGCTTAGGTCTGCCGTCTCTACGAGAAATTCTCTCTGCCGATAGCGAACCAGAGTGCAGTGGTCCATGTGCACCAGGACCTCGACTTCGATTCCAAAATAGGTCGCCCTCTCAGTTCCGCACGTTCCGTTCATGTTCCACCTCCGGAGGCGTCATTTAGGTCTAGAGAAAACCTTCTGCTTTGGTTCTTAGGTGATTGAGGCTGTTTTTTTCGTCCTCGATATCTGATGCGCAAGTTTGGAGCTGGCGGTATCATGGATTTTCAAAAAAATATGCCGGGGATGGGAAGAGGGAGACTGGATAGAGGTCATCGTGACCGTGTGGCACGACTTTGGTCCAAGCCTCAGTGTGGCCGGGGCGTTCAACGAGTGGAGGGGGCTCTCCTTCCTTGAACCGAGAGTATTACGGAGGGTCTGAGGATATTGAGTTAAGAAACCGTCAGTGGCTGGCTGCCAGGGCGGCTACCACCCTTGGAGCAGAGGATCCTTGATTGGTGTGGGAGAATAGAGGCCAGCCTCGTTGCGCAGGTCGATCTTTGATCTCATTGAAGGAAACAGACAAAATAGAGACTTTCAGGCCGTAGCCAGGAGGGTCATCCTTGAGGCCTCTTGGTTCAGTCTCAGGCTATTGAAAATCACATCAACAGCTGTCGCCGCTCCATTCTCTACGCGAACTTGTTCTCCAACCTCTTGGGCGCGTCTTGCGTACGCAGAGTTCTCTAAAAGCTCTTTCAGCTCTCTCGCTACTCGAGAGGCTTTGTAGCTCGTACGCGAGGTCGTGCGTGCAACCCCGAGCCGAGTCACGCGAGCGGCATTGTCCGGTTGATCGTGATTGTAGGGCACGACGAGCATCGGAACACCTGCCCGAAGCGCCTGTCCGGTCGTACCTACGCCACCCTGGTGCACAATGCATGCGGCACGGGGTAGAAGTTCGCCGTATGGAGCGTAATCGAAAGCGACCATGCCATCGGGCAGAGGCTCTTTGGGGCTGTTCTTCTTGCTTCCAATCAACAAAACAGCTCGCCTTCCCAGTATTTTCGCAGCTTCAATGCTTTCCCGGAAGAAATCGCCCGCGATGTGTATTGCGGCTGAGCCAAGAGTGAAAACAATCGGGGCTGAACCGTTGTCCAAGAAATGCAGGAGCTCAGGGGGCATTGAGGAGTTATCTCTTTTGTCGTAAAAGGGAAAACCGGCGATGATCGTATTCCTTGGCCAATCGGGTTGCCGCCAACACATTGCTTTCGAGAATAAACCAAGATTGAGTGCCGGTGAGTATTGACCTTGAAAGAGCGGATGCCCGTCGTTTGGCAGGAACAACTCCTTTCTAAGTTCGTAAAGGGGCTTGAGCCAGGCATTGGTTGTCGCCTCCACCAATTTTCTGAATCCACGGGCGACGGCAGGTCCACCAACCCTCAGAATCGAATGAATCCAAGCCGCGTTCGGCGGAACAAACGGGTCATGGTCCGACCACAACGAAGCTGGGGCGAGAACAGTTGAAACCCAAGGGATGCCCGACTTTTGCGCCAGAAGTGGTCCAGCTAGCGTCATCGGATGAGTCACCAATACATCCGCGCCTTCAAGCGCCTCGTGCAAATCGTTGTAAGAATCGCGGACCGCTGGAACCAACAATCCCTTGAAAAGATACTCCGCACCGTGCTGAGGGTTCATGATTTTGTCGACGATTTCAGCGGCCTTCGGGTCGTCGAAACCAGGAATAGCAGGGCGCATCGGATGAAACTCAATGCCGAGAGACTCTATTTTCGCTCTGTATGCCTCGGAGGTCACAATCACGGGTTCCAGGTTCCTTGCTTTCATTTCAAGCGCAAGGGCAACGTAGGGGTGTACGTCGCCAAGCGAACCGAAAGTTGCCATTACTATTCTTCTTTTCTCGTAAACGTTTCTGCACATAGTGCACATTGAAGTAACCCTTCAGGGAATTCCTGGCCGTTCCTTGCGGTCCGGCAGTGACCCTGTGCTCGCCTGGATAAATGAAGTTTCGGGACGGCGAGATGAGACACCCGCTCTGACGCATCCTCGAACGCGGTCACGCACGCCCATTCCACCTTCGGTTCTTCGTTTGGCGAACCGAGGTATACGCACCCAAGAAAACGCAGTACCTACGGTGTCGAGGCCGCCTCAAACAAAGTGCTACCGTTTTTCATGGTGCCCTGTACATCGGCGCTTCCGACTCATATCTTCCACGATCCTTCAGCTCCTGAAGCACTTGGCTGGCCTGCCAGAGGTGACGGCGCTCGTGCGTCAGTGCCAGGTCAAACGAAAAACCCAACGGATACCAGATCCACGAGATGAAAGGAGACTGAACCCGAGCCCGGCCGGCGTCCAGACCCATGCTGAGCCCGATGCGCCGGGTCAGTTCGTGATGCATGACCAGGAAGTAGCGGATCCCATCTTCGATGGACCTCCGGGAATACGGCGCAAGTGACTGTGGCGCCCTGGTCTTTATCCTGTAAGGAGGCTTGAGAGTGCTCAAAACCAGGCGATGCCACCAATGGTAGGGGAACGGCGCTGCACCCTGGAGGCGCTGCCTGGCCGCGTCCCTCAAAGCCGCGTCCCACTTTGGTAGGTATGCCCGACCTGTCAGAACCAAATGCTCGATGCACTGCGCAACGGACCAGCCCCCGCTGCGGGCCGGAGCATGGAACTGAGCTTCCGTGAGGCCTGTGGCGAGCATTCGGATGTCATACTCGATAGCCTTGGCGACGGATAGGGAGTCTGTCGGTCTAAATCCAGTCAGTTGATTAGCCATGATTGTTTTCTGCCTCAATGGTTGAAGCGAAAAAATCGGGTGCGAGGTATCAGGCTGGCGAGGTTTTCTTGGAAACAGCTCTGGTTCAAGTGTTTTTATGTGTGTGTCGAGGGCAAGCTCAAAGGGGTTACGAAAGCAGGCGAAATTGGGTGGTTGGGTATGGGTGCTGGACTTGGCTCCTGCCCGCGCGCGGGATCCCTCTGCCAAGTGACGCTGAGGAAGGATGAGGGTCTGAACCGGCTGACCCTCATCATTCGACGCCAGCAATTTTTCTTCGGCTTGACTGTGACGACAGTCGATAGCGCTAAGACTTCGACGGACAGATGCTTACTTCTTGCTGAATCCAGGAGGATAGTTCTGAAACAGTTTTGCCATCGCCTTCTGGAGGTTCCGATAGTTCTTTTCAGGATCCTTCTTGATATCGAGGGTCTTTTCCGCTGCCCCGCGCCATACCAGTTGCTGCTTGGCAGGATCGACGATGTTGACGACCAATTTGCCGATTTCAATAGTCGAGGTACTTACGCGGGTCGTTCCGTACCACCGAGGGCCCGTACCGAAGCCGTCGAATTGCTTTTCATGCTCGACTGCGGCTTGGTAGACGACTTGCAAGTCACCACCGGTCTCGACCCGTTGGAGTCCTTTCACCGCCAGTTGTTCGTCGATAGCACGTTTGATGTTCTGGTCCGTGAGCTGGTTGGGGGCACGGCCCGTCTTCGAATCAACCCAGTGATAGGTTCTGTAGCTGCTGAAGTTGGCAGAACGGTCGTAATCGAATTGCACTTCCTGCGCAAGTGCGGCTGCACCGAAGCATAGAAGTCCCGCCAGACAGAGAGTTTTCATGTATTTCATTTTGTCTGCTCCTTAAGTGTAGACACGAGTTAGAAAGAAATGGGTCCAGCAAGACGCACGAAGTCGAACGACTCCACGTTGACGATGATGTTTTCCTTGGGAACCTGGACTGTCATCCGCGTCACGATGCTCGGGCCGCCCGGTAGCTGCTGGTAATCAAGGGCAATGGAGACTGGGCTGCCTTCGTACTGCGTCTTGAAATCGATTCGGGTCGGGAGATAGGTAGACCCGTTGACTTGCATTGTCATTTCATCAATTGGAAGCAGCACCGATCGTGCTTGAACACGAAGCGTGTGTTGGCCTTCCCAGATCTCACCTTTTCGGATGGCATCGCTGAGTAGCTGTGGACTCGCATATCTCCGCGCCAACTGCATCACCTGTTGGATCGAGTCCTTGACTTCAGCCGCTTTTCTCGCACGAAGCGGCCCCATCCTTTTCTCTTCAGGCTTGACGAGGGTAGTCCGCTGAAGTTGACCCGATGCATCAAAGCGGAGCTCATCGATCATGGGCTCGAGTGGGTTTCCTTTGCGGATGACAGTCGTTTTCTGCTTCCACTGGTAGGA